>Ga0209099_1002890_pt1 | contig 14515 bp, 13 predicted proteins | sample AD_JPNHW2_MetaG_FD_184430 | JGI IMG/M metagenome (GOLD analysis project Ga0209099, IMG submission 184430) | Active sludge microbial communities of municipal wastewater-treating anaerobic digesters from Japan - AD_JPNHW2_MetaG (SPAdes) (version 2) | ecosystem: Engineered > Bioreactor > Anaerobic...
CAAATAGTTAATGGTAACAGCAATATCATCAGGCCTTCTGAATTGCATGAGAACCAGCATTCCATCTTTAATTACACAGAACATTACCAGGCCGATGCCGGGTTGTTTGATTATTCAGAGGAGTGTGAGTCTCCTGCCACCAGGCATGAGATCAGGAGAGTACATGAATCAATTCTGAAAGAAATACATGGAACCAATGCTTCCATACTGGACGTGGGGTGCGGGAACGGATGGGCTGCAGCCGCTCTGGTTCCAAAGGGACACCGGGTTGTTTCGATGGATATTTCAACAAAGAATCCCGTTGACTCTCTGAAACGCACTGATCATGTTAACCATGCTGCTGTTACGGCTGATGTTTATAACATGCCTTTCAGGGAGGAGACTTTTGACTATATCATTGCTTCGGAGATTATGGAGCATGTTCCTGACCCTGGGCTTTTTATTCAGTGCCTGCTGAAAGTGTTAAAAAGAGAAGGGAAGCTTATCATTACCACTCCGTATAATGAAAAGATAGAGTACTGCCTGTGTGTCCATTGCAACCGCAAGACCCCGATGCATGCGCATCTTCACTCATTCAATGAAAAAAATATTTCCGCATTAATCCCGGCTGACGGGTTAACTTACAAAACAAATAAATTCAGCAGCAAGGATCTTGCCCGCCTGCATTCACATGTGGTACTAAAATATTTTAGTTTTTCTTTCTGGCAGTTGGCGGACAGCTGTTTTCTGTTTCTCTTCGGTAAAGCAATGAGGTTTAAAATAATTATCACTCCGGGGAAAGTATAATTTATCCTGAAAAGGATTTACCAAGGAGTACACGGAGTACACAGAGAGGCTCTTAACATTTTCTCCGTGCTCTCTGTGCCCTCTGTGGTGAACATTAAATAAATACACGGCTCCCCTGGTCGTAGCTCTCTCGCAGCTCCTTGGGTGTGCAGCCTTTCTTTTTGCGGAAGATGCGGTTGAAATTGGAGATGTTATTGAACCCGCACGAATAGGCAATCTCGGCAATGGTTTTTGTTGTCTCTATCAGCATCCTCGATGCATGCCCCAGCCTCACCTCCGTCAGACAGTCGATGAAGGTGATACCTGTCCGCAGCTTGAAGAACCGGCTGAAGGCTGATTCCGTCATGTTGGTGATCCTGGCTGCCTCAGCCAGGGTGACAGGCTTCTCAAAGTTGGAATGAATGAACTCCATCACCTTCTCAATGCGCCGGCTGTTATATGAAAACACCTCGGCACTGTTAAAGCTTGAGTCGGAGAGGATACGGAAGTCACGGGAAATTGAGAGATCGTGCAAGATAGACATCAGCTCAAGCACAGAGTCAAAACCCTGCTTCTTATGCAGCGCCTCAATCCTTGGTGCAAGCAACCGTGTTGTCTCTTTTGAGAAGAGGATACCCCTGACGGACTTGACAAGCATGGTCCGTATGAAACTCAGCTGGTTTTTCTGCAGGAACTTCTCATCAAAGAAATCCTTATGAAACTGTATGGTTATCTCTTCTATCTGGTTGTCCTTAAACTTGTCCCCAAACCACCCGTGCTCGAGGTTAGGCCCTACCAGCACCAGCTCAAGATCATCTATCTCTTCAACATGATCACCGATTATTCGTCTGGCACCCCTGGCATTCTTTATAAAATTCAGTTCTACCTCCTCATGATAATGAAGAGGAAAATCAAACTCCGACTTGGTCCTGTAAAACGATGTGAAACAGTCTGATTGTGTAAGGGGGGTTATCTCACGAAGAACGGTATCTTTCATTTAGGTGGCAGGTTTATGTTTTTCCGGTTTTAAAGATAATGGATTTCAGATATTATCAATAAAAATGCAAAAAAGCATTTCTTTTCATGCCTTTTTCAAACAATAGATAAGTAGCATATAAACAATTAATTACAAAGCATAAGATTTAGTTTATAGAAAAATGCAATTAAAAAGTGCAAAAAAAGTATCAATTGAAAAGGGATTTTATGTTATTTGATATTTTCTCATCGTTTTTAACTTTTTATACCAAAAAAGTGATCGTTTGTTAATCTTTGACATTAAAGTATCATAATTTGAAATCAAGGTATTATACCAGGCTTTTTTCTTTAGATTAATTTTGTCCGGTAAACCTTTTAACATGAATATACATACATGAAACGTTGGCTTACACTTATATTGGCAGCGCTCTTCATTGCCGGAGCCGCAAATGCCCAGCAGAAAGATTTTGTATCGGTTAAGAATGGTCATTTTATTCTTAATGGCAGACCATATTACTATATAGGCGCAAACTACTGGTACGGAGCTATCCTGGGTTCTCAGGGTCATGCCGGAAACCGTGACCGTTTGCTGAGGGAGCTCGACGCCATGAAGCAGATGGGCGTTGACAACCTTCGCGTATTGGTTGGTGCCGAAGGGCCTGATGATGAGCCTTTCAGGGTGACACCCACGCTGCAGCTTGCCCCGGGATTATACAGCGATGATATGCTCGATGGCCTTGACTTTCTTATTGCCGAGATGGGTAAAAGGAACATGAAGGCAGTTGTCTTTCTCAATAACAGCTGGGACTGGTCGGGCGGTTATGCCCAATATCTTAACTGGAACGGCTACGGACCTATTCCTTATCCTTCCGTAAAGCCTAACACCTGGCCGCAGTTTATAGCCTATTCAGCACAGTTTCATCACTGTGAGGAATGCAAGAAGCAGTTTTACAATTTCATAACATATATTATTGGCAGAACAAACCGCTATACAGGGACAAAATATACCGACGATCCGGCCATCATGACCTGGGAGATAGGGAATGAGCCAAGAGCTTTCTCAAACGAAAATCTCCCTTTGCTGCAGGAGCTTGTTGAAACGACCTCAGCATTGATAAAGAGCCTTGACCCAAATCACCTGGTGACAACGGGTACCGAAGGGCAACATGGATGTGAAGAGTCGCTTGAGGCCTTTGAGAGAATTCATTCTGACCCGAATGTTGATTACCTGACAATGCATATCTGGCCCAAGAACTGGAGCTGGCTTGATGTAAAGGATATCCCTGGCTCACTCGACTCGAGCATCATAAAGACAAACATCTACATGAAAGATCATATTGCCATTGCCAGGAAGCTGAAAAAGCCACTGGTACTTGAGGAGTTTGGTCTGCCACGCGATTTTCACGGTTATTCACCATCGGAGAGCGTCAACTGCCGCGACCGTTATTACAAAAATGCCTTTGACCAGGTGGTGGCTCATGCCAAAAAACATGATGTGCTGGCAGGTGCCAACTTCTGGACTTACTCGGGTGAAGGACGTGCAACAGATGGCCATGTATACTGGACAAAAGGTGATGCTTACCTTGGTGACCCTCCTGTTGAGGAACAGGGACTCAACTCTGTCTTCAACACCGATAAGACAGTTACCCTCATAACAGATTATAACCTGAAAATAAAAAAGATAACAAAGTAGAGTCATGAAAAAGATGATGCTTCTTATTGCGGCTTCAATTGTACTGGCGTCGTGCTCAAACTGTCAGAACAGTAAAGTGAAGACGGCCGATGAAAATGCATATAAAGAGACAAAGGCCTTACTTGCACTCCTGAAAGACAACCTGAATAAAGGTATCATGTTTGGTCACCAGGATGACCTCTCTTATGGCCGTGCATGGGATTATCCTAATGGTGAATCAGACGTTAAACGCGTTTGTTCCGATTATCCTGCCGTGACAGGAATTGATCTCGGTCACCTTGAGCTCGACAGTGCCAGAAACCTCGACTCTGTACCGTTTAAATACGAGATTGAAATAGTTAAGAAGGTTCATGGCTACGGTGGCCTGATAACTGTCAGCTGGCATCTTAATAACCCGCTTACCGGAGGCACTGCATGGGATGTCTCATCGGATAAGGTTGTGGAGAGCATTCTCCCGGGTGGCTCACAGCATGAGAAGTATAAACAATGGCTCGATAAGGTTGCCGGTTTCCTGACCTCATTCACCGATGAAAACGGGAAGCTGATACCGGTGATATTCCGCCCTTACCATGAACACACAGGAAGCTGGTTCTGGTGGGGACAGAAGCTTTGCACCACACAACAGTTCATTGACCTGTGGCGCTTCACCTTTGATTACCTGACAAAGACAAAGAACGTCCATAACCTGCTCTTTGCCTATTCGGCTTCAGGTGATTTTAAAAATGCAGCCGAATATCTTGAAAGGTATCCGGGTGACAATTATGTGGATATCTTAGGGTTTGACTATTATCAATTCTCTGTTGCCGACAAGGAAAAGACCATCAGTGAACTAAATACAAAGCTTGGCTTGCTGGAGACAATAGCACAGGAACATAATAAGATACCGGCTCTGACAGAGGTTGGGTTTGAATCTCTTCCTGATCCCAAATGGTGGACAGGCACTATCTGGCCTGCAGTAAAAGATCATAAGATATCGTGGTTCCTCGTATGGCGCAATGCACATTACAGGATTGACCATTTTTACGCCCCTTACCCGGGACAACAATCAGAAAAGGACTTTATAGACTTTTATAACCTCCCCGGGTCTTTATTCAGAAATGATCTGGGTATAAACAAAAGCAAATAACATTATTACAAAAATATCAGACAATGAATGCTTATAAAGACCGGCTTAAACAGCTACAAAAGGCTCAGGAGAAGTTGATAACAAGGAAGAATGAGAAGATTGAGCCAGGCAACGGTATATTTTTCAGATTTAAATACCCGGTACTCACTGCAGATCATGCTCCTCTTACATGGCGCTATGACCTGAACCCGGAGACAAATCCTTATTTGATGGAGAGGATTGGTGTCAACGGGACCTTTAATGCCGGTGCAATGAAGTTTAATGGTAAATATATCATGGTTGTCAGGGTCGAAGGGAACGACCGCAAGTCGTTTTTCGCCATAGCTGAGAGTCCGAATGGTGTGGATAACTTCCGTTTCTGGGATTACCCTATCACCATGCCGGAGACAGACGATCCTGACACCAATGTCTATGATATGCGTCTGACACTGCATGAAGACGGCTGGATTTATGGGATATTCTGTAGTGAGAGACGCGATCCCTTGGCAAAAGAGGGAGATCTCTCTTCGGCTGTCGCTGCTGCCGGCATCGCCCGCACCCACGACCTGAAGAGTTGGGAGCGTCTGCCTGACCTGGTGACCCCGAGCCAGCAGCGCAATGTGGTGTTGCATCCTGAGTTTGTAAACGGGAAGTATGCCCTTTATACACGCCCCCAGGAAGGATTTATTGATGCCGGAAAAGGCGGAGGAATAGGCTGGGCACTTATTGATGACATTACCCATGCAGAGGTAAAAGAGGAAAAGATAATCAACTTCCGCTACTATCATACCATCAAGGAACAAAAGAACGGTGAGGGACCTCATCCTATAAAAACATCAAAGGGATGGCTTCACCTTGCTCATGGTGTAAGGGGCTGTGCTGCCGGTCTGAGATATGTGCTTTACCTGTACATGACCGATCTGCAGGATCCGTCAAAGCTCATTGCCGAACCGGCAGGTTATTTCATGGCTCCTGAAGGCGAAGAACGCGTGGGAGATGTGTCCAATGTGTTGTTCTCCTGTGGCTGGATTGCTGATGATGATGGCACTGTATATATATATTATGCTTCATCCGACACCAGGATGCATGTTGCTGTGTCAACAATAGATCAGCTTACCGACTATTGCCTTAACACTCCGGCCGATGGCTATCGCTCTGCCACCTCAGTAGAGGCTATTGTCAGGCTTATAAATAAAAATATTGAATATACCTCCGGAAAATGACACAGGATGCAGGAAAGATCATCGATGAGATGAAAAAAGATGCTCTCGCAGAGCTGACCGGGTCTATCCTTCCCTTCTGGATGACAAAAATGGTTGATGACCACAGGGGAGGTTTCTATGGGCGCATTGATGGTGAAGACAACATCATTGCCGATGCTCCCAAAGGCGCCATCCTTAATGCCCGTATACTCTGGTCGTTCTCAGCAGCCTACGAGATGATTAAAGACCCTGAGTATCTTAATACGGCTACGGGCGCAAGAGATTATATCCTTGCAAATTTCTTCGATGAGAAAAACGGAGGCTCATACTGGAGTCTTGCTGCCGATGGCACTCCACTCGATACAAAAAAGCAGATTTACTCCCAGGCATTCCTGATATATGCCCTCAGCCAGTATTTTATTGTTACAGGAGACATTGTCTCAAGGGACAAAGCTATAGAACTGTATAACCTCATTGAGAAATACAGCTTCGACAAAGAGCTCAATGGTTACTTCGAAGCCTACGACAGGGAGTGGCATCTTCTTGAGGACCTGCGTCTGAGCGACAAGGATGCCAACGAGAAGAAGACAATGAACACCCATCTTCATATCCTGGAGGCATACACAAATCTTTACAGGATATGGCCCGATTATGGACTTCATAAACAACTCAGGAACCTGATCATTCTCTTCGTTGAAAAAATAATTGATGAGACCACAGGCCATCTCAACCTATTCTTTGATGAGACCTGGAAATGTAAATCGACGATGTATTCATATGGTCATGACATTGAGTCATCGTGGCTTCTTTATGAAGCTGCCCTGGTGCTAAATGATGATGATGTGATTGATATGGTTACGCCTGTGGCCCTCAAGGTGGCGAGAGCTGCAGCTGAGGGACTTCAGCCCGATTCAACCATGATTTATGAGTGGGATAAGGCTAATGGCCATACCGACAGGGACCGTCACTGGTGGGTACAGGCCGAGACCGTGGTTGGATATATCAATGCATGGGAGCTTTCGGGCAATGAGGCCTGGCTCGATACTGCCAGAAAGTGCCTCTCCTTTATTCAGGATAAACTTGTGGATCGCAAAAACGGTGAGTGGCACTGGAGCATCCGCGATGACGGTACGGTAAATCGCACAGATGATAAGGCCGGCTTCTGGAAGTGCCCTTATCATAACTCGCGCATGTGCCTTGAAATATTAAAAAGAGGTTAATCAATAATTGATTTTTGTTAATAAGGGTAGGACCGGAGCTTTTTCCGGTCCTTTTTTTTGTTCTTTAGTCAGCAATAATTTAAGATTGGTCAAAAAAACCAGCAAAAAATTTAAAAAATTAAGCATAAGCGTAGGTTTAATTATAAAAACGTTATATTTGTCTTGAAATTTGAAAGAAAGGTGATACTTAAATTAAACATATCAGAACTCAAAGTTCGTCTCTCAGGCGAGACTGGTATGTTATTCACCACCTTTACCTCATCATCCACTACCGGCTGTGGTAATGGCCTTGGTACAACCTCATCAACAGGTTCCACTCCCAGATAGGGAGTAAGCGTAAACATATAAAATCCGGGTGTGGATTAAGATCCACAAGACTGCCAGAGGCAGGAAAAGAGAACCTTGTATTAATCGTAATCAAAAAAATTAAATAATATGAATGCACAGGAGCGGAATGACATCTCTTATGAAGATGTCAAAAGTATAAAGCCAATTGTGAAAATGCTGAGGCTAAACGATGTGCAACACGCCGGCCAGGCCGATAACCCGGTGGCAGCGCATAAAAAGATAAATCTTTTCATCATTGGAACGGGGAATGTGGGTACTGCATTTATTGAGCAGATATTTTCCCAGGCCGATTATCTTACCAGGGAATATAATATTGATTTTCGCATTGTGGCACTGGCAAATACCAGGCATATGCTTATAAAACGATCGGGGATAAAGCATGATGAATGGAAAGAGGAGCTTAAGTCGGAGGGCGTCAGCACCGATATCGATCTGTTTGTGCAGCAGATGTTTTCACTTAACCTTCCGGGGTCGATCTTTATTGACAACACTGCCAGCGAAGAGATAAGCAGCATTTACCGCATGATACTCTCCGGTCGCATATCGATTGTCACCTGCAATAAGATTGCCGCATCTTCTGCTTATGAAAATTACTATGAGCTTAAACGGATAGCTGTTGAGAAGGGAGTGCATTTCCGTTTTGAAAGCAATGTAGGAGCCGGCTTGCCAATAATACAAACTATCAGTCACCTGGTGCGCACCGGTGATGAGGTCCGCCAGATACAAGCCGTACTGTCAGGCAGTCTTAATTTTATATTTAACAGTTTCTGCAGTGGCATGAAATTCAGCGATGCTGTCCTCAAGGCTCTTGAGGAGGGTTATACGGAACCTGATCCGCTTATAGACCTCAGGGGGTTGGATGTGTCGAGGAAGCTTCTTATTCTGGCACGGGAAGCCGGCGTAAGACTTGAGGCATCGGATATCGTGGTGGAGGATTATCTTCCTTCGAAGCTTCCTGCCAGGTATGAGGCGGATAAATTTGCAGCACAGATGCGCGAATATGACGGTTACTTTGAAGAAATCAGGGAGAATATAGTTAAATTTAATCGCAGGTTGAGGATTATAGCACAATTCCGCAATGGAGAGGCAAAGATAATGTTGAGGGAGGTTGATTCTGCTCATCCGTTCTTTCATCTCGACGGTAACGATAATGTTATATCGATACTTACAAAACGCTATCCAACCCGCCCGATGATAATAAAAGGTGCCGGTGCCGGTGCCGATGTGACGGCTTCGGGCATATTTTCTGATATATTGTCTATTGTAAACAGTTAATACACAATGAGTAAAAGAGTAAGAGTAAAAGCTCCCGCCACAATTTCAAACCTTAACTGCGGTTTCGATGTTATAGGGCTTGCCATGAACGAACCCTTTGACATTATTGAGATGGAAATTCTTGACAGGCCTGTCATTGAGATTGCGGGCATAAGTGGTTGCCAGGGCTTGAGTACGGACCCCGGAAAGAATGTTGTTGGGGCGGTGCTCAGAGCCGTGATGGATAAGACAGATGGTAACACAGGCTTCAGGGTAAAGCTTGCCAAGGGTATTAACCCGGGTAGCGGAATAGGCTCCAGCGGAGCCAGCTCTGCAGCAGCAGCCTACGCTGCCAATATGCTGTTGGGTAGCCGGTTCTCAATGAACGAGGTTATAGGATTTGCCATGGAAGGTGAGCGCATGGTGTCCGGCTCAGCCCATGCTGATAATGTAGCACCTGCCCTCATGGGTGGAATAACCCTTATCCGCTCATATGAACCACTTGACGTGGTACAGATAAATATCCCCTCTGACCTGTGGTGCGCTGTGCTTCATCCCGACATCGAAGTCAGAACGGCTGAGTCACGCGCTGTACTCGACAAAGAGATACCTCTTAAGACTGCCGTAAAACAATGGGGTAACCTGGCAGGACTGATAGCAGGACTCTACAGCAGTAATTATGATCTCATTGGCCGTTCACTTACTGATTATGTTGCAGAGCCTAAAAGAGCAAAACTAATCCCTGACTTTTATGAGATCAGGAACGCAGCTCTCAACAGCGGAGCAATAGGCGCCGGCATCTCCGGATCGGGACCATCGGTTTTTGCCCTTTGCAGGGGCAGAGAGAGCGCAGTGAAAGCCGGAAAAGCAATGGAAGATGTTTTGATATCACGAAACAAGAAATTCAGAAGTTATGTTTCACAGGTTAATACCGTTGGTACAACAACCTGTCTTTAAGTAAGAAATAATGGAGTATTACAATATTAAGAACAGGAACGAAAAAGTCTCCTTCAGGGATGCCGTTTGCCGGGGGATATCTTCCGACATGGGATTGTACATGCCGGCAGAGTTTCCACGCATGACTGCTGATTTCTTCAGACGGCTACCGTCACTGTCGCTTCCTGAGATTGCTTTTGAAGTGGGATCAACATATATTGGTGATGAGATACCTGCCGCCGAGTTAAGAAGGATCTGTGGCTGGGCCTTTAACTTCGCTCCTGAGCTTGTACAAACGGGTGAAAGAAAATACTCGCTGGAGCTTTTTCATGGCCCTACAGCGGCGTTTAAGGATTTTGGTGCCCGTTTCATGTCGCAGTGCTTCCGCTATTTTGCAGACGAAGAGCATCGGACGGTGGTTCTTGTGGCCACTTCGGGCGACACCGGAGGAGCAATAGCCAACAGCTTCCTTGGAATAGATGGTGTTGATGTCATCATCCTTTACCCCTCGGGCAAGGTGAGTGAGATACAGGAGAAACAGCTCACCACCCTCGGGCATAACATTTCAGCGCTGGAGGTGCAGGGTACATTCGATGACTGCCAGGCAATGGTGAAGAAGGCTTTTACACAATACAACACCCGCAACCGCATAAACCTTACTTCAGCCAACTCAATAAACATCTCACGACTGATACCCCAGAGCTTTTATTATTACTGGGCAGTGTCACGCATCAAAGATAAAGAGCCGGTGATATCTGTTCCCAGCGGTAACTTTGGAAACATCACAGGTGCATTATTCGCATGGGCTACCGGCCTGCCGGTTGAGTCTTTCATTGCTTCAACAAACATTAACAAGGTCGTCCCTGAATACCTTGAGACAGGGAAGTATACTCCACGGATCTCCATACAAACTATTGCAAATGCAATGGATGTAGGCAATCCGAGTAACTTCGACAGGATGATGGAGATATTTGGCAACGACTGGAATAAGGTTATTAAGATGATCACAGGGTATTGGTTTACCGACGATCAGATACGTAAACATATTGCCTCTGAATACAAAAGATGCGGTTATCTGCTGGATCCTCATGGCGCTGTGGGCAGTATGGGGCTTGACCTTTATCTTGAAGAAAATCCCTCCTCCGTGGGAATCTTTGTTGAGACGGCCCATCCGGCAAAATTCATTGATGTGGTTGAGCCTGTTACAGGAGTAAGACCGGAACTTCCGGAGGCACTAAAAAGTGTCTTACCGCATAAGAAAGAGGCATTATTGATAAAACCTGAGTACAGATACCTGGAAGAATACCTTAATTCGGCATATTAATTTTTTCCTCTGACCGCATTTCGGAATTCAGACTCCCTGTCACAGGGGGCCACAGGTGCAAGGATCTTTTCCACGGTATATTTTCTGGCTTCCTTATTTGTAAGCTGGTGGCTCCAGGTAGCTCTTTTATCGGTGAAGGACCCGAGACCTGTGTTTTTATATTCAGCATAATAAGCCGTTTTATCTCTTTGGGTCCCCTTCCAGTTTGACCATCCTTCAGGAAGAATGTGGATTCCCATAATGCAGTCAATATATACCGTTCGGGCATAGTCTCTCCACGGGCGGCCCAGGTAAACACTGTTTACTCCTTCAGCTGCCGTCAGCCTGCAGCTGATGAATACATAACCATATGGTTTCCCCTGTGGTGTACTTGCTGCAGTGATGTATGAGTTACTTTTACTGTGAATGGTGCACTGGTAAAAAAGAACGGTCGCTGCTCCAAAGATAAAGTCGGTTGTCCCTTCTATATAACAATTCTCATAGTACTGTCTGCTGTTCTGGCCTGCAGTATAGAGTGTATCCTGGTTGCCCAGGATCCTGCAGTTACGAAAAACGCACCTGTCGCCTGTCACATTAAGAGCCACAGCCTGACCGACAGGCCCGGCGCTGTTTTCTATTGTGAGGTTCTCGGCAACAAAATCGTTGGCCTCAACCATCATGGTGTATGTGTAAAATGTGCTGTTCTTTCCACGGTTTACGGACCCGAAATAGTCGCCCCAGGTTATTATTGTTTTTTCGGCATCTTCACCAATAAAAGTAAGCATGGTATTATGATCAGGGATCAGTATCTTCTCTTTGTAGATGCCGTTTTTAATATGAATGGTTATGCGGGTGTCGGGGAAAGATTTGCACGCATCCACAGCTGCCTGTATGGTAGTATAATCACCTGACCCGTCCTGCGCAACCGTGCAGGAGGTAAAGTACCCGTCCTGCGCTTTTACATAAGGGCAAGATAAAGTCAGTATTAGGATAATGAAAAGATTTATTGAAATGATTCTATGTTTATTCATAAGTCAAATACATTTTACATGCACATTACTAATTTGTTTATGATGGTATAGTATAGCAGACGTATCTTTAATTTCAGTAAGATTTTTATAGGCGGGTTTCTCCTCCTAAGATAGGAGGAGTACCCAGACGGTAGTCTGGGGGAGGTGGTATGTTTTTACAGCTGGATGTAACCATACCACCCCCCGGCTCCTGCGTCGCCGGACCCCTCCTGGCTCAGGAGGGGAAACTTCCGTATGTAAAGAGTTCTCAGATTAATCGTTTTAACTATTTTTTATTTTTCAACTCTGAACCAGTCTATATTGACGAAACCGGCATCATTGATAAATCCTTCTCTCAGCGCAAAGAAGCCAATTTTAGCTCCTATCCATCTGCCTGGTTTCGCAGCAAATTCATTACCTGTCTGGCGGAAGCTTTTCCCGTCAGTACTCCATGTAAAGGTGCATAACGCTCCTTTTTTCACCTTGAACCGCAGATAGATAGTATTGGTCTTAAGAGGAATCTTATCTGACCGCAGTTCTTCGCCTCCTTTATCGGCTGCCTTGCACTCTATATAACTCAGGTAAAGTTGTCCCTCTTCCTGTCTGACTGATATGCCGGCATAATCCATGCCCATTATCACCATTCCTGTCTCCTCAAGGTCGAAGTTTGGGGTGAAGCTCAGCTTACAGGTTGCGGTGAATTCTTCAGCCGGGAATTTCTGGAGTAAAAGATTAGGAGCGTCCCACATATTTTTATAACCCCCTGGTTTTGCAATGCAGTTAAGACGATAATAGCCGAGGTTGCCTGAAGGGTATCCCCATGTCAGATGTTTGTTTGCCAGCCACTGCCATTGCAGGCCTGTGGCTGATGTGTTAAAGTCATCGCTTTCAGGAGGTGTCATAACCGGGTAGTTCTTGCCCACGTCAGGTTTCTTATAGGATGATACCGGTTCGCCGCACCCGTCTCCGTCCTTGTCGGTTCCGATAACCGGCCAGTCGTTAACCCATTTCATCGGGTTAAGATGTACCACGCGGCCATAGGCTTCCTTATCCTGGAAGTTAAGGAACCAATCCTCACCTGTTACCGTTGTCACCCAGGCACCCTGGTGCGGGCCATTAATCGGCGATTTCCCCTGTGCCATCACTTTTTTCACCTCATAGGGTCCGGTAACATTATGTGAACGCATCACCAGCTGCCATCCCAGAGGAACACCACCGGCAGGAGCAAAGATGTAATACCAGCCGTTGCGCTTGTAGAACTTCGGCCCTTCAACGGTCTTGTTATCAAGATGCCCATCAAAAACCATCACGTCATCATCATTAGCTTTTGTTGCATCAGGAGTCATGGAGCATACCATCAGCACGCTCTTTGTCCCGGCACGGGTCCCGGCAAAAGCATACACCAGCCATGCTGTTCCGTTATCATCCCAGAGAGGCGAGGGGTCAATCATCCCTTTACCCTCCTTTATCAGTACCGGTTCACTCCATGGGCCATCAATAGCCGGAGCTTTCACCATGTATATTCCATAATCCGGGTCGGGATAGATGATATAAAATTCGTTGTTATGATACCGTATGCATGGAGCCCATACGCCACAGCCATGCTGCATGGTTGAATAGAGGTCGTAAGGAGGAAGCTTATGCAGGGCATAACCCTTGAGCTCCCAGTTTACCAGGTCGTGAGAGCAAAGCAGTGGCAGACCGGGAACACAGTTAAAGGATGAGGCGGTCATGTAATATGTGCTGTCAACCCTGATGGCATCAGGATCAGAGTAGTCGGCATGAAGGACGGGATTAGTATATGTACCGTCGCCGTTGTCTGACACCCACGCACCGAGGGATACCCCACTTCCGGTTCTGTGACCCTGAGCATTGATCTGCGACAGTGATGAGATCCACAATGCAATGAACAGCAGTAAAATATTTCTATGGGAATGCTTAAATATCATTATTCTTAGGTTGTTATTCAGGTTGAATCAAATTTAATAACTATTTTAGTCCACCCCGTGTATGATTTGGCTTTTAAGGGGTATAAATTGACAATTTTATGGAACCAAGACACACTAAAGGCCAGTTTTTTACCATATGGGCTATATTCGGGTTTGCTTTATGCATAGCCATGCAGGAGTTTGTTAACCTGCTCAGTGAGCTTATTATTTCAGTAGGCATACAGATGGATCTGAACCCCTCAGTCATCAAGTACTCAAAAACAATCAGTTATAGTCTTGCCTGGATTGCCATTGTTATACTTCTTGTGATTATCATAAGGAGTAAAGGACCTGTCTTTTCGCATGTTAACTATAAGAAGTCGCGCATAGCGCTTATAATATTCATCCTCATCGGGGTGCTGTCCCATGTTCTTGCGGAGTACTGCACCAGGCAGCGCAGGGGAGAGCTCAGGCCTTATCTTACCAGACATAACACCTCTATGGTTGAGTTCTTCAGCTCAAACCAGGTGACAAGCATCGCACCCATTGCACTTATCTTCATAACAATTGCTATAGGGTTCTATATACTTACACGGGAGAAGGAGATGGAGTAGGCACAAGGGTAATCGGTAATTGGTAAAAAGGTGAAGATAAAAGACAAAAGGAAAAAGATAAAAGGAAAAAGATAAAAGGAAAAAGATAAAAGTTGAGGATTCCTTTAGACTTTAAACTTTAGCCTTTAGCCTTTCGCCTTTCGCCTTTTCAGTCGTCGTCAT
>Ga0209099_1002893_pt1 | contig 14512 bp, 16 predicted proteins | sample AD_JPNHW2_MetaG_FD_184430 | JGI IMG/M metagenome (GOLD analysis project Ga0209099, IMG submission 184430) | Active sludge microbial communities of municipal wastewater-treating anaerobic digesters from Japan - AD_JPNHW2_MetaG (SPAdes) (version 2) | ecosystem: Engineered > Bioreactor > Anaerobic...
TGTAAAAAACATTATTATGCCAGAAACCTGTAAAAGCCTTAACAAGTCTGTACCTGAGAGAAAACTTCTCAATATTTTCTTTACCCATAACCCCCAAAAAGTATATATTCTCTTTTCAGATTAGACAGATGCAAATCTGTCGGTGCAAGTTAAAAAAAATGAAATGTGGCTGTTAAAAACAGAAAAGAATTAATGTCATTTTTGGGAATATTACGTCTTTATACCACCATTCATGAATCAAAGAAGTCTTCCCTGAGTTTATCGATTACCCTTCTCTCTTTTTTTGTGGGACGACCGGTTCCTTTATCTCTGAGACCTATCCCCATTGATTGCCTGATATCAAGCTTTGCCTTTTCATCCTCTGGTGTCAGATCCTGAATAAACTGTTCAACCAGTTTTGCTGAAACACGGTTTTCAATAGGTTCAATAACTCTGTAAGTAAAGACAACCGGTGGTTTTTTCACAGTAATGATCTCATCTTTCAGGACAATTCTTGATGGCTTTACCTGAACATCGTTAATGACAATTCTGCCCTTTCTGCATTCATCAGATGCAATGCTTCTGGTTTTATATAATCGCACTGACCATAGAAACTTATCGATCCGTATGGATTTATTCTCCTGTATCATTGGATTATTTCAGATTTTTTCTCCGGGTTCTGATTTTTCTTCTTTGGAAGGCATTTTCCCTATCTTGTTAAAAGATGTCATTGTCAGTTCCACTCCTGAAAAAGCAAATGATTTGATCATCTCTACTACTATCGGAATCCTCTCTTTTAAGATCTCTTTTTCTTCACTGGTCCATTTGCCAAGAACAAAATCAATCTGTGACCCTTTCTTAAAACCATTGCCGGTACCAACTCTTATCCTGGGATACTCTGTGGTTGAAAGTATGGTGCTGATATGGGCAAGTCCGTTATGACCTCCGTCAGCTCCTTTTGATCTCATTCTTATGCTTCCCAGGGGCAGGGCAATATCGTCGACTATAACAAGCATGTTCCCGACAGGAATATTTTCTTTTTTCAACCAGTAATTTACGGCGTTACCACTAAGATTCATATATGTTGATGGCTTAAGCAATATGAGATCGCGTCCTTTGTATCTTAGCTGACCTATAGCTCCGTAACGCATGTCAATAAAAGAAATATTGGACGCCATAGCCATAGCGTCCAATACTGTAAATCCTATATTATGACGGGTGTCTTTGTATTCTTCCCCGATATTACCCAGGCCAACTATCAGATATTTCATCAAGCCTGATTATTATAGCAAAAAACTAACTGAAGTTTTACTTTTTAGCTGGAGCTTTAGCAGCTGAATCAGCTGTTCCAGCAGCAGCAGGTGCTGCTTCAGCAGCAGGTGCTCCGGCAGCAGTTTCAGCAGCAACTTCTTCTTCAGATTTCTGTGCAACACGCGAAGTGGCAATTGTAAGCACCAAAAGTTTCTTCGGGTCGAGTAATTCAATTTTGTCAAATGAGAGGTCGCCAACTTTCATCCCCTGGTGAATCTTCAGGTCGGTAATGTCAATCGGAAGAAATTCAGGAAGATCCTTGGCAAGTCCTTTAACTTTCAGTGACCTCTTCTTGATACTCAGCTTTCCACCAGCAATAACTCCAACGGAATCACCTGATACCTTGATGGGTACATCGATTGTAACAGGCTTATTATCAAAGATCTGAATAAAGTCGGCATGAATAATTGAATCACTTACCGGATGAAACTGAATATCTTTCAATACAGCTTTATATTCGCTACCATCTATATTAAGACTAACCAGATGGGATTCGGGTGTATAAACAAGGTTTTTAAAACTGATCTCTGGTGCCTGGAAATGAATGTTCTTTTCTTTTCCATAGATGACACATGGTACATCTCCTGCTTTTCTGACTTGTTTAGAACTCTTTTTTCCTAGTTCTGTTCTTAATGATCCTTTGATCTCTACTGTTTTCATTTGTCTGAAAGTTATTGTGCTACTAAGAGTTACTCATTTGATAACTCCCCATCACACGTTTGACATTAATAAAAAAATTGGTCTGCAAATGTAGAATAAAGATATCAGAAAACAAAATTCTTGCTTATTGATTGATTTGTAGTTACAGCATTGATAGTCTTTGCAAAGATATCAGCTATTGAAAGCACTTTTATCTTGTCAGAGGAATTCTTGAATGGTACGGAATCGGTCACAACAAGTTCCTCAAGAGCGGAATCATTTATCCTTTCAATTGCGTTACCTGAAAGTATCGGATGGGTGGCAAAAGCCCTGATACTTTTGGCTCCTCTCTCTTTCATCATATTTGCTGCAAGTGTCAGGGTGCCTGCAGTATCAACCATATCATCTATTATGACTACATTTCTTCCTTCCACTTCACCTATGATAGACATCTCTTCTATTACATTGGGTTTTTTCCTGAGTTTATAGCATAAAACCATCTCTGACTGAAGATGCCTTGAATAGGCGTTTGCTCTTTTAGAGCCTCCCATGTCGGGTGCTGAAATAGTAAGGTTAGGCAGTTTTAGGCTTGCAATATAAGGTGCAAATATTGCTGAACCAAACAAATGATCAACAGGAACATCAAAAAATCCCTGGATCTGATCAGCATGAAGATCCATTGTAATTACCCTGTCCACACCGGCAGCGCTGAGAAGATCAGCAGATAATTTAGAGCCGATGGAGACTCTTGGTCTGTCTTTACGGTCCTGTCTTGCAAAACCATAGTATGGAATAACAGCTATTACTTTATAGGCTGATGCTCTCTTGGCAGCGTCTATCATAAGAAGCAGTTCAAAAAGATTATCGGCAGGAGGATTTGTCGATTGTACAATAAAAACCATGCATCCTCTGACTGACTCGTCAAAACATGGTTGAAATTCTCCGTCACTGAAATTTGTCACTGAGCTTTTTCCAAGTTCAATTCCTAATTTATCTGCAATCATCTTTGCCAGATGTTGAGAAGCCCTGCACGAAAAAAGCTTCATTGGTGCTGTTCCAAACATTTTCTGTTTATTTTGAAGTTAATTATTTTGGTAAAAGAATGTGAATGCAAAATTATAAATTCCGGTTGAAATCATAGTCCATTTTTAAAAATGTTAATGGATTCTTCTATATAGTTAAGTATATCTTCCCTTCCCATGCCGGTTTCAGCTGATGAAATAAATGTCGGAGGGAGCGATTCCCAGTTTTCAAGCATCTCAGAATCATACTGAGCAATCGATTTCTTTATTGCTATTGCTGAAAGCTTGTCACTTTTTGTAAAGACTCTTGCAAAAGGGATACTGTTCATGCCCAGAAACTCCATAAAATCAAGATCGGAGCGTTGCGGCTTAAGTCTTGAGTCGAGAAGCACGAATAAACAGACCAGATTATCTCTTTTAAGAATATAATTCTGAGTCGCTTTGACCCATTTCTCACGAAGACTTACAGGAACTTTCGCATAACCATAACCCGGAAGATCGACCAGGTACCAGTTCCCATTTATCGAAAAATGATTAATGCTCCTTGTCTTTCCCGGCTGGACAGATGTTTTTGCCAGTTTTGAAAACCCCGTCAGCATGTTAATCAGAGATGATTTACCCACATTCGACCGGCCGATAAAACCAAATTCCGGTTTATCCGTTACCGGGCAATCTTTCAATGTCGGACTGCTTTTGATATATGTGGCGGAGTGTATTAGCATAAATTTCCCCTATTTAAGATCGTTATATGGCAATTCAACCTTTTTATAGATCAACTGTCTGTTCCCGAAATCGGATAATGCGTATGCAATTATCCCGATATGGCTTTTTACTGGTGAGCCCGTCTTCTTTAAATTCAGGGAACCAACTCCTTTTATTGTTGTAATTTTTTTGCAGTTTACTGGATCAAATACCCCATTTAGCAGCTCGCCACGATAAAACGTCACATTAGCAGATTTATTTGATAATTCCATCGTGATCCTGTAAGCGCCTTTTGTCCTGTATTCATCTTTTATGTTGATTAACATCTCAGGAGTATTAACCAGTAATTTTCCTTCTCTGCTATACTCTTCAAGATAGGGGGTGCGAAATCCTTTGCTGTAGCCTATTTTGGCTTTGAGCTCACCCGTTCTGTAGTACTGTTTCTGAATACCGTCTATGGTGTCGTGCTTATATGGTGTTGACCTGAATACCTGCCCCTCAGGATAAAAATATATTGATGAATCCTCTTTAAGATCATTCTTGTACAGGAAGGTCTGACGCAACTTCCCGTTCGGATAAAACGTTTTCGTCAATCCTTCTCTCACTCCATTTTTAAAAGTAACTTCCTTAACGAGGTATTTATGTTCGCCCATGTACTGTTTTATCCCTGTAAAACCCGTATCAGGTACAGAAATGGTGTCATTGACAGACATATCTTGCTTGGAATTTCCTTTCCCGTTACAGCCAAGGAGGATTACTGATAAAAAAATAAATGAGGCTGAAATTATTTTCATGGATCAGGGTATAATAATTTTTATGTCAGCAACCGGGTGAGTTAATGAATATTTCAAGTAACCTCGCCTCTTTTACGGGTTCAAGAGTTACCTCTTTTATTAATGCAGGCAAAAGAACTGTCTCTCCTTTTGACACTCTCTCGGTATTTCCTTCCCAGCGGATTGAAAATTCACCATCAACACAAATATAAATTACAAATGAATCGAGCAGGTAATACTCTCTTTTTACCGCTTTATTGAAAAGGATAACATTTGTGTCAAAAAATTCGCAGCTGACCAGCTTCACAGCTTTATTAAGTTCAGGTTCCTTTTTTATCTTATTCTTCCCTTTGGCTGAGAAGTCAATGGCATCAAGCGCCAGATCTGTATGCAACTCTCTTTTTTCTTTGCCTGAACTCTTTCTGTTCCAGTCGAATAACCTGTATGTAATGTCTGACGTCTGCTGTATTTCAGCCAGTACTGTTCCGGCACCTATTGCATGTATTCTTCCTGCAGGAGTGAAGAATGTGTCTCCTGGTTCAACAGTTTCTACGTTAAGAATATCAGGAAGCTTACCTTCTTCAACAGCCTTCAGATACATATCTTTTGTTACATTTTCGAGGAAGCCGGAAAATAATCTTGAACCTTTCCCGCTTTCAAGAATATACCACATTTCTGTTTTTCCATAGGCATGATGTCTCTTTTTTGCAAGAGCATTATCAGGGTGAACCTGGATGGAAAGGTCTTCCCTGGCTTCAATGAGCTTTATGAGAAGGGGAAACTCGTTTCCGAACTTTTCAAAAACAGAATCACCTATAAGATCACCCATGTAGATTTCAATCAGCTCTTCGATATTATTTCCGGCAAGCTTACCATTGCTTATGACCGACAAATTGCCTGATACGGCCGAAAGTTCCCAGCTTTCACCGATATTATTAGATGAGCCTGCCGGCTTTTTATTATAACGTGTTACGAGGGCATCGCCTCCCCAGACCTTCTCTTTTAATGCGGGTTTAAACTTTAAAGGATATAATTCTGACATATAATTTTATAATTTTAAGAGTAAATAGTGACTAAAGTTATTGTTAATATTTGGAATATAATGTTTCAAACTTTATGTACTCCAAACTTTAGTTCAAATTGGAGGCAGTTGTAAAGCACAAATTATTATTTTTGAAAATTGATTATGCAAAAATATAAAAAATATGCTGATAGTAGGGATTGCGGGAGGAACTGGTTCCGGAAAAACGACAGTTGTAAATAAGGTGATGGAGGCCTTTCCTAATGATGAAGTTATAATGGTTCCTCAGGATGCTTATTATAAGGATCATAGTAATATCCCTCTTGACGAGCGTCAAAAAATTAATTATGACCATCCTGACTCAGTTGAGTTTGAACTGCTGATAGATCATCTTAAACAACTGAAAAAAGGCAGACCGATAGAGATGCCCGGGTATTCATATCTTACCTGTACAAGAGCAAAGGAGACAACGAAAATAAACCCGGCCAGAGTGGCTCTTGTGGAAGGGATACTAATCCTGACGGATCCCGAACTACGCAAGATGCTTGATATCAAGGTTTTTGTGGATGCTGATGCTGACGATCGCCTTGGAAGAGTAATCCAGCGTGATATTGTTGAGCGGGGGCGTACGGTACACATGGTTCTTGAAAGATATCACGATACAGTAAAACCTTCACATCTCCAGTTTATAGAACCGTCAAAGAGATATGCTGATATTATTATTCCAGGCGGGGGTGAAAATCAGGTAGGAATAGAGGTGCTGATTTCGATAATTGAGAAACATTTGTCCAAAGGAAAATCCTGACATTATGCTTGAAAATACAAAAATTGAAGATGTTTTGTTCCTTGATATTGAAACAGTACCTGTTTCGTCTTCATATGATCTGCTTAGCCCTTCAATGCAGACTCTCTGGGATAAAAAATCAAAGCAGTTCAGGTTGCCTGATCAGACTGCAGCGGATGTCTATGAGCGAGCCGGCATTTATTCTGAGTTCGGGAAGATCATATGTATATCGGTCGGCCTTTTCAAAGAGAAAAACCCACTCTGTTTCAGATTAAAATCGTTTTATGGTCACGATGAAAAAGCTCTTCTGTCAGATTTTTCTTCGATGCTTACGAAATTCTCAGGAACCCACCATGAGGCAGTTTTGTGTGCTCATAACGGTAAGGAATTTGATTTTCCGTATATTTCCCGCAGGATGATAATTGACGGACTTACTATCCCTGGAATTCTTGACAACGCAGGTAAGAAACCATGGGAGGTAAAGCTTCTCGATACCATGGATCTATGGAAATTCGGTGACTATAAAAATTATACATCACTCGATCTGCTTACATCAATTCTCGGAATACCAACCCCAAAGGATGATATCGACGGGAGCATGGTAGCCGGAGTTTATTATGCTGAGAATGATGTTGAAAGGATTGCCCATTACTGTGAGAAAGATGTACTTGCAATTGCCAGAGTTCTTCTGCGCTTTATGAACCTGCCAGTACTTGATGATGATAAGATTGAATCAGTGACCTTTCAGTAATTCCAGAAGTTGAATAATTACTTGTCCGGGAGAATCTGAATGTACCCAATGACCCGAACCGGATATCGAAACAAATTTAGCTGAAGGAAAGACCTTTGATATACTGATGAAGTCCTCTGACGGAAGATAATCAGATTTTTCACCCTTTAAAAAGATGACATGAAACCCGGTTACAGGATGACCGATGTATCTCTCACTATCTATTCCCTGAATAATATTCTCCAGGTTATCAATAAGAGAAGGAACATTGATTCTCCATGCAAAATCATTACCGGTGGTCCTTTGCAGATTTTTCAGGATGAAATTCCTGATCTTTTCCGATGGAATTTTTTCAGATATGAGCAATTCAGCCTCCTGGCGGGTGGAGATTGATTTGAGATCAAACGACTGGATGATTTTCAGAACTGAAAGATGCTGATAATAAACATTATGCTCCGTGTCTTTATTGGCGAAAGGAGATATGTCGGCAATAAGAAGACCAGACAACCTTTCGGGCCATCTGAGTGCAAAGGCAGTTGCAGTTTTTCCACCCATGCTGTGCCCGGCCAGGTAAAATTTTCCAAGCTTCAGATCTGATGCCAGTTCAGAAAGGTCATTGCTCATCGACTCGTAATCGTGAATTTCGCTGTGAGGCGAATGACCATGATTTCTCTGGTCAGGCAGATATACCGTAAAACGGTCGCTGATTTTTTTTGCTATGGTGACCCAGTTATCAGAAGATCCGTACAAACCGTGCAGGATCACCAGGGGCGGGCCTTCGCCATATTTTCTGTAAAACAGTTTCATCGGGCGGTCATCAGGCTAACTGCCGCTTGTACATCTGTATTGTATTTTCAAGACCAAGATAAAGAGCATCAGAGATGAGGGCATGTCCGATTGAGACTTCGTCGATCCATGGGATATTCTGATGGAAAAACTTAAGATTATCGAGATTCAGGTCGTGCCCGGCATTTATTCCCAGTCCTGCCTCACGTGCAATAATTGCAGCTTTTACGAATGGTTTGACAGCATCAACAGCATTCTTGTTAAACTCTGTTGCGTACGGTTCGGTATATAGCTCAATTCTGTCGGTCCCGGTCAGCTTTGCATTTTCAATATGAACAGGATCAGTATCTATAAATAGGGAGGTTCTGATACCTGCTTTTTTAAAAGCTGAGACAATGTCGGTAAGGAATGCCCTGTTTTTAAGTGTGTCCCATCCTGCATTTGAGGTGATGGCATCATGAGGATCCGGAACCAGGGTCACCTGGTCTGGTTTCACAGAAATAACGAGATTAATGAACTCCTCAGATGGGTACCCTTCAATATTGAATTCAGTTGTAATAACAGGCTTAATATCTCTTACATCCTGGTATCTGATATGTCTTTCATCCGGTCGCGGATGAACTGTTATCCCATCTGCTCCGAAAGCCTGGCAATTTATTGCTGCTGTAAGGACATTTGGTGTATTTCCGCCTCTGGCATTTCTTAAAGTCGCAATTTTATTGATGTTTACACTTAACTTTGTCATTGTCACAAATTTATGATTTATTCGTGTTCTTATTGTTGTGCAAAATTACAACAACTGTGGTTTTTTTACTATTTTAGATGAAAATAAATGGTTTTTATGGTTGCTAAAGATTTAATATCAGAAGTTATTCCTACCCTGAAGACATCGGACCTTGGACAGACAGCACTGAACTGGATGGAGGTATTCAGAATATCACACCTGCCGATTGTCAATAATCAGGATTTTCTCGGCCTCATATCCGATACCGACATATATGATATGAACCAGCCTGAAGAACCTATTGGCAATCACCCTATTACGCTATGTAAACCTTTTGTTAAAGAGGACCAGCATATTTTTGAAGTCATCGGACTTGCTTCGAAACTGAAGCTTTCCGTTGTTCCAGTCCTCGATAACGAAGATCATTATAAAGGAGTGATAACAACAAATGACCTGATACATTATATAGCCAGTATATCGTCGCTCGATCAGCCCGGAGGGATAATAGTCCTCGAACTTACTGAAAGAGATTACTCCCTTACTCAGATTGCCCAGATTGTTGAAAGCAATAACATAAAAGTTCTGAGCATGTATATTACATCGCCTCCTGAATCAATAAAGATAGAGGTAACACTTAAGGTAAATTCTACCGACCTGGTTTCAGTGATAAGGACATTCGAAAGATACAATTATGAGGTCAAGACCTGGATTACCACGAATGATTTGATGGACCGTTTTTATTCTGAAAGATTTGACCTTCTTATGAAATATCTTAATATCTGAAAACATGCTGGAAAAGGTAGCAATATACAGTAAAGACAGTAACTTAAAGACAAGAGAATGTGTAATTAAACTGGTTAATGAATTTACCAGCAGGGGAACCAGGATCCTTTTACATCGCAGGTCTGACGACTTGTCAACCGGCCAAAATGAAGGATCAGCAGAGCGGTTTACTGATCTTTCAGATGTTCATGGATTACCGGATATTGTATTAAGTGTCGGGGGAGACGGCACTTTCCTTGAAACAGTCCATTTAGTAAAGGACTTCGGGATCCCGGTTGCAGGCGTTAATACAGGGAGGATGGGTTTTCTTGCAAATATTTCAACTGATGAGATAGGGCATTCAATTGACATGTTAAACCGGGGTGAATATGAGATTATTGAAAGATCTCTTCTTAAACTTACACAGCCGGCAGGTCTGTTTGATGAGAAATCTTCATCTGCACTTAATGAAATTACAATCCAGAAAGCCGACTTCAGCATGATAACTATTAATGTATTTGTCAATGGGGTATATCTTAACACATATTGGTCTGACGGTTTGATTGTTTCGACAGCCACAGGTTCCACAGCTTATAACCTAAGCGTGGGTGGACCTATTTTATCTCCTGAGGATGAGAGTATTATCATTTCTCCTATCTCCCCGCATAATCTGACTATTAGACCAATAATACTCTCAGGAGAAAGCAAACTGAGGATGGTTGTCGAGGGAAGAAGTAACCAATATCTGACAACATGTGACTTCAGATCAAAAAGATTGCCATTCAGCCAGGAGATTCATATTGAGAAAGCTCCGTTAAAGCTTAAAACAGTTATGCTGAACGAGCGGGATTTCTTCAGTACACTTCGTAATAAGCTTATGTGGGGTGCTGACAGAAGGAATTGAGTTAATAAATTAATTATAATCGGGTAACAGTGTTAAGATTTGATTATTATATTTGTATCAGGAATATTATCAGAATTCTTATGAAAAGATCCGTTTTGGTCATTTTAATCATTTGTCTCCTTGATCCCCTGGCTGAAGCTCAACTCTGGAAAATGAGAAGATTTGAAGCTGTTGCAGGCATTGGACCTTCGCTTTTTTTTGGAGATGTGGGCGGATATTCGCATACAAAGAATATTCTCGGGCTCCGTGATATGTCTTTTTTGCAAACCAGATTCAATCTTAATGGTAATATGAAATACAGGATCACTCAGGATATAAACGTCAGACTAAGTCTTTCATACGGGTTACTCCATGCAACTGACGAACGAGGGTCAAATGAAAAAAGAGGTTTTGAAGCAACTACATCGGTTTTTGAACCTGCGATTCTGGGAGAGTATTATTTTATAAAAAACAGAGCTGAAGATAGTTACCTCTTTGCAAAAGGAAGGAAATATGGCTTGATTGGGATGTTCAAATCGCTCGATTTTTATGTTTTTACCGGAATTGGCGGACTAAATTATAATGTAAAGACTAATGATAAACTGTCAGGTTATGTCACGAATACCGGTGGGTTTACTGCTGTTTTCCCGGTTGGATTAGGAGCTACATTGGTCTATTCTCCCGATTTTAATTTCGGATTTGAGGTGGGCCGGAGATATTCCTTCTCGGATAACCTCGATGGCTATACTTCACAATATTCCAGCGCAAATGACGTTTATTATTTTTTAAACTTTACATTTACTTATAAACTGAAGTCCAGACCGAATAATCTGGTCTCTTTCAGAAGATAATGAGCTGGATCTTTTAATGAAAAGAATACATTGGTTTTTATTACTTATGTTTTTCCCTTTTTCTCTGTCGGGCCAGCGGAATGCTGATTATGGTGTCTTTGCTGGCGCCTCTTCGTATTTTGGTGATATTAACCATGGTAAACTGCTCTATTCCCCAATGCCTGCAGGAGGATTATTTTACCGCTATAATTTTCATCCCAGGGAGGCATTAAGGACCAGCGTTTTATTAGGCGGACTTAAGGGAAATGATCTTGATTTCAAGAATGATTTCCAGCAGGCAAGAAAAGCCTCTTTTTCAGGATCCGTAGGAGAGCTGGCGTTACAGTTCGAATTTAATTTTCTGCCATATACTACTCAGGGGAAATTATGGGATTATACTCCTTATTTTGCAGCCGGAGCAGGTATCGCCTTTGTAAACACCACTACATTTACATATATTCCTGTTATCCCATTTTCATTTGGTTTTAAGGCTAATATATATAAAAATGTAGGTTTGGAAGTTGAATATGGTTTTCGTAAAACTTTTTATGATAACTTTGACGGCTTAAAAGATTTTGTTGATCCGTCTGATTATGCATGGTTACATAATAATGACTGGTACTCATTTACAGGAATAGCAGTGACATGGAAGTTTTATAACAAATTAGCCGGATGTCCGGCTTACTATGATGTGGATTCCAAAAAAAGAAAACGATGATATATGCCGTTAAGGGAACAAATAGACATTGATAAATTGCCTTCACATGTGGCAATAATTATGGATGGAAACGGCAGATGGGCACGGCAGCGTGGCCTTGACAGGATATTTGGGCATAAGCAGGGTGTGAATGCTGTCCGTGATGCTATTGAAGCTGCAGCGGAACTGGGGATAAAATATCTGACCATATATGCTTTTTCAACCGAAAACTGGCAAAGACCTGATGATGAGGTCTCAGCCCTCATGGGAATTATGGTCCAGTCGCTCAATGATGAGACAGATACTCTCCTGAAAAATAATATTAAATTGAATATAATTGGAGATGTTGACCGTCTGGCTGATGATCTGAGGAAAAGATTGAATGAAACAATAGAAGCTACTTCAGAAGGGACTGGTCTCAATCTGATCGTTGCTCTTAGCTACAGCTCAAGATGGGAAATTACTGAAGCAGCAAAAAAAATGTCGGTCGACGCAGCAAAAGGGATCATTGATCCTTATTCAATTACTGAAAATGATTTTAATAAGTACCTGACTACCTCTGGGGTTCCTGATCCTGAATTGATGATCAGAACCAGTGGTGAGTTAAGGATAAGCAACTTTCTCTTATGGCAGCTTGCATATTCAGAACTCTATTTTACTGATAAGCTGTGGCCTGATTTTGGTAAGGACGATTTCTATAGTGCCGTAATCGATTTTCAAAAAAGAGAAAGAAGGTTTGGTAAGACAAGTGAACAGGTTTTGGAAAAATGATGAACAAATGGTGATCAGAAGAATAATAAGTTTCATTACTGTATTTCTGACTTTGATAAGTCTCCCGCTGAATGCACAGGAAAAACAGGAAATTATCGATTTCTCGACATATAATGACTATACAATCGGAGGTGTGACCATTACGGGAATCAGATATCTTGACACAAATGCCCTTATTGGTATTTCAGGACTAAGGTTAGGACAGGAAGTTACTATTCCGGGTGACGCCATTACCACTGCAGCTCAGAAACTATGGCAGCAGGGATTATTTTCGGATGTGAGAATTACCATCACAAGAATTGTATCAGATTCTGTTTTTCTTGACATTTTTCTGCAGGAAAGGCCAAGAATTTCAACTGTTAAGCTGAATGGATTAAGAAGCTCCGAAACAAAGGACCTGGTTGATAAGATCAATATGCCTGTCGGATCACAGGTTACCGCATATCTTTTGAATAACGCAAAAAAAATAATAACGGATCATTTTCTTGAAAAAGGATTTCTTAATACTACAGTCGATTTTGTTCAGAAAGCTGACCCTAACCAACCAAACAATGTCATCCTGAATATAAACGTTGACAAACATGAAAAAGTAAAGATCTCTGATATAACCTTTATCGGGAATGAATATTTCACAGCCAGGAAGCTGGACAAAAAGATGAAGGGCACCAACAAAAAGAATATGAACATTTTCCGGTCTTCCAAATACATAGCTGAAAAGTACAATGAGGACAAAGAAAAGCTGACAACTTTTTACAATGACAATGGATTTAAAGACTTTACTATTATTTCCGATTCCATCTATCCCACATCTGATGACCGTGTAGCATTGGTTATCAAGATTGATGAAGGCAAACAGTATTTTCTTGGCGATGTTACCTGGGTTGGAAACAGCGTTTACAGGAAAGAAGATCTTGACAGATTCTTTGATATGAAGAAGGGGGCGGTTTATAATAAATCTCTGATCGACGACAAGCTAAATGGTTCAGCAGGCAATCAGGATGCTGTAAGTTCATTATATCAGGATAACGGATATCTGTTTTCCAGCCTTAAACCCATAGAATCTAAAATAAATAACGACTCTGTAAATCTTGAGATCAGGATTTTTGAAGGCGATCAGGCTTACCTGAATGATATTATTATTGCCGGAAATACAAGGACAAACGAGCATATTGCACGTCGTGAAATATATACTCTTCCGGGAGATCTGTTCAGTAAATCAAATATTGTGCGATCTATACGACAGCTGGGTGTCCTTGGTCATTTTGATCCTGAAAAGATAAGTCCGACCCCTGTCCCTAATATTGCAAACGGAACAGTTGACCTCCTTTATAAACTTGAAGAAAAAGCTAACGATCAGTTTGAGGTCTCAGGAGGCTGGGGAGCAGGCATGCTGGTAGGAACTGTCGGAGTACGGTTCAATAATTTTGCCATGCGTAACCTGTTCGACCTTAAGGAGTGGAGACCATATCCGTCAGGAGATGGCCAGTCGGTGAGCATAAGGGCTCAATCGAACGGACGTATATACCGCTCTTATAACATCTCTTTTGTAGAACCATGGCTTGGAGGTAAAAATCCAAATACATTCTCGGTTTCCATATACAAGTCATTAATGACTAACGGCAGTAAAAAGTCGAGTGACAACTATCAGTCAATGACCATCTACGGAGGGTCGCTGGGGTTGGGGAAACGACTTGAATGGCCTGACGACTATTTCTCCATTTATGGTGAAGTTGGTTATCAGAGATACGACCTGAACCAATATCGTTATGTTAATTTTCTTTTTGACAACGGTACCTCCAACCTGTTTAGCTTTACAGCCAAACTGACCAGGTTCTCTACAGCCCCTAACCTGATATATCCAAGGAGCGGATCATCATTCTCTCTTTCTGTGCAGGCTACTCCTCCTTTTTCAGCCCTTCTGGGAAAAGATATGTCGGGTGCCGAAGCTGAAGAAAAGTACAAGTGGATAGAATTCCATAAGTGGCTGTTTAAATCAGACTACTATTACTCTCTGACAAGAGACGAAAAAATGGTTCTTAATGCCAGTTTCGCATTCGGATACCTTGGGCATTATAATAAAGATATCGGACCATCTCCT
>Ga0209099_1002895_pt1 | contig 14512 bp, 16 predicted proteins | sample AD_JPNHW2_MetaG_FD_184430 | JGI IMG/M metagenome (GOLD analysis project Ga0209099, IMG submission 184430) | Active sludge microbial communities of municipal wastewater-treating anaerobic digesters from Japan - AD_JPNHW2_MetaG (SPAdes) (version 2) | ecosystem: Engineered > Bioreactor > Anaerobic...
GGTCAAGGGGGCTTGCCCCCTTGGGTTGCCTCCCCCTCTGGGGGAGAGAGGGGGTCACCCTCTCAAATACGTTTTGATGAAGTGGAAATGATTTCTACAGAGCAAATTTAATTAAATGCAGATGATATTTACAGAATGTTACTCAATGAACATACGATGGAGAGAACCGTAGGGTGGGGGTCTTTATGAAATTTGGAAGAAGTTTGAAAAATATAATGTCTGCTTTGAGTGCGTTGATAATTCTCCTTCTTGTAGCAGGATGCACAATAAACAACGGGGATCGCCTTTCCGTAAAAACACAACAATCAACGGATGTTGCGACACCCCGCCCCACTCAAACTCCTTCAGAACTTGATGCTTATTGTGAAATTCAGGAATTCAATCTCACGATCGTTTCCAACTACACGCGAGTATCTCTCACCGAAGAAGATCTCGAACCCTATGCTGAATTCAAACGGTATTTTGAGAATGTAAATAATAACCCCCGTGTATGGGGGAATGATGGTACCCGGTCTGTCGCAACTTTCGATTGTAATGAGAGCACAGCAATCCGGTTTTTCAATTTATCCCGAAAATACGAAGAATTCCCAAATCAGCCGGTCTTTGAATATCACGGCCATTATTTTAAAGTAGGCTTTAATTCCTATATCTGGCATTCTTTGACAGAAGTACCGACACCGAATCCCGATGAGCCGCTGGAAAGATCTCAGAGCACGTAACTACAACTCCCGGCAAAATTGCATTTAATGACAGCGAAGTGAAACAATCGTTATCCGATCTGAATTACACCAAATTTTTATGGAGGACTAGAAGATGAAATCCGACGCATCATTTTTTCTTGGGACATCAAGAGGATATTCTCAGTTCTGGTGCTCATTTTTCGTATTTACTACCTTTTTCGGTTGTACTGCAAAAGAAAAAATCGGTGAGAACCGGGCTGTTCAGGTGGCGCTGAACGATCCGGCTGTGCTCAACCATATCGATAACCCGTTGTACGTGGTCAGTGATGTAAGCGTTACTCATTTATCAATAGTATCCGCAAGCCCATTGAATTATATTCGGTGACAATCGATCTCCAGAACGGCGCCATCTAATAAACGCATCGTGACATTTGTTATGTATCAGGGGAACGGTCATATCGGTGGAAACTGCTTACCCCCCGCCAAAACAGTCATCCGACCTGATAGATGCATCGTTGAACGGATTCCTCACGCCGTTTGGATACATTTTCTTTTCATGAACACCCGGTTCCTCACTAACCGTGGATTTCATTGTCCAGATTCTTGCAGGGAGCCAGCTCGACACTTAGCCAACCGGCACAGAAGACCTAATACCCGCCTCGTACAGCCTTTGCGCGTGCAGGGCATCCAGGGGTGTCCTGCTAAAAGAAAGGATCGACCCTGATCCTTGATTGCACACTCGACGGGCCGGTCCTCTCCCGAAGGCATGAGATCGTTTTCTCATTCCGATGCATGATTCCCGTTCCTATGCCTACGGGCCAGTCAAAAATGTGCAAAGGTGACAAAAGAATGAAAACGTTGAAATTAGGAGTCCTGCTGCTGGCATTCCTGCTGGCAGCGATGGCGACGGTACCGATGGTGAGTGCAGCGGGAACAGCAATTACTCCGGATGTCGCAACGGCAATTGAGAGTAATTACGTGTCTCCCGAGACTGCATACCAGTCAGCGATTGCAGCTGTAAAAGATTTTGTTGGCAGAAATGCACTTGATGAAAACTGGAATGGAGCAACAGTCAATCCAAAACCAAACATCATCTTTGATATAAATGGTAAGAAGTTATTTTATTTATTCTCCGTGGAGAGAAAAGGAAACCGGATTGGAGAGATCAAAATTGCCGCCAGTAAAGTACTCGGATCATCTGTCGTAACAATTGGATCGGGAGCGCCGGCAATCGATCTGAAAAATATCAGATCAAAAGCAACAGAAATTCTCAATCAGCAGTACAAGAACGCAAAAATTGATTCGATCGATCTCGTATGCTACAATTACCCGGATATAGGGGCAACAATCAGATTCACTGCGGTAGGATCCGGAAGTACTTCCTTGGTAATCGATGCCTATGATTATTCGATCGTACCTGCGGCCGGCCAAGTATCATTCTATGATGTAATTCCACCGGCAGATCTGACAGAGCGTGCAGCCCGTTGGGATTCCGGGCAGACTGCTCTTAAAACCGTAAGTGCACAATCTCTCTCTCCAATGGCAACGGTGACAAAAACGATTAGCGGTTTCACACTTTATCCACAGGAAAACACAAACTGGTGTGGCTTCGCAACTGCAAAAATGATTTCTGCATACTACGGTTATTCACGAACCCAGCGGGGCATAGCAACAACAATGGGTATAGCGAATCCTGATAATGGGGTATCGATCGAAACCACACGCTCCAACTATTATCTGAATACGATTGCGAACGGCGGGTTGGCAAAAATGGGAACCACAATCAGCTACACCGGCATGTTCACGTATGATAATATTGTAAGTGAGATGAACTCAAATCGCCCGATACACACTGACCGGTATGAGTCGTCATCTTATCATGCAAGAGCGATCACAGGATATTCCTATACTAAGACGACTCCGGTATCACAATATCTGTACATTTATGATCCGTGGCCAACAACCTCGGGCGCGGTATATTGGGAGAACTGGAATGTCTTCTCGGGACAGCCTAATCCTGTACACGCAATCCTTTATGTAAGGAATTAATCTATTTTTTTTGGGTGTTACCTATGAAAAAGAAAATAACCGTAATCGTCCTCTTTGTGATCATTCTTACACTGATTTGTTCCGCTCCGGTAATGGGACAATCACGTACATTACAACAAACAAATGATATCCAAATTCCATTTACCAGCTCGGGGGGTAACCAGACCCCCCTGATCCACACTGCAGACAACGGGAGCCTTATTACCGTGAATTACCCTTATGATCCAAATTTTTTCGTATATGACGGGAATGGATCATTCCTCTGGAATGCCACCTTATCCGCAGAACAATCTCCCTGGATCTCGTCAGTCAGTGTCGCTCCAGACGGGCAGTATCTTATCGTTACCCAGCTTGTGCCTTCCTGTTGTCATGGCTCTGTTACCAATACTTCATCAAACAAGGTAATTCTTTTTGACAGGTCCGGTGCGAGATTGTGGGAATATCCCACATACAACCCGCCGCTCACATCAACGGTTTCCTACAACAACCAGGATTTTTTTATTGGTCTGAATGATGGCCGGATCATTAATCTTGATCAGGAAGGCACCGCCTGTTGGACCGCCCAGGTAGACGCACCGGTGCTCTCACTCACGACCTCCGCCGACAGTAGCACCCTCGTGGCAACGGGCGAGAGTAATTATTATTCTAACAAAATATATGGCGAATCACTCAATCCCCATGATCTTTTTGTACTGGATAAAAATGGTACCCTGCTCTGGAATTACCAGGCCCGGGGGACGAACACTGCTGCGGTCAGTGACGACGGATCAATGATCGCCGTCCTGAACGAGCGTAACGGCAACCTTTTGTTGTTTAACCGGACTGGTGGCAAACAGATCGAGCGATCATTTACCGGGACACCTTCGGCAATTACTATGTCAGGAGACGCAAATCTGGTCGTTGTCCGGACCCGTGAAGGAGTTGTGTATGGCTTTGATCGCAAGGGCTCTATCGTATGGAATGTATCCCTTGAATCCGAATCGCAGGGAATCGCAATTACAGATAATGGAAAGAATCTGATTCTCGGGGATGGCAAGGCTATTGCCATGTATAACATAACCGCAAATTGCCTGGATAAATATCCTGTTGACAGCGAAGTACGATCCATTGATATTTCTCCAGACGGAAAATCCATCATTATCGGAACTGAACAAAACCTGATCGTTATCCCGGCTATGGAATCGGTTTCCCGTACAGAAAGCACGATACTTACGCCAATCCAGAACGTGCACACTCCAGGTCAGGTTCCCCAAACACCAAAGGAGAGCTCAGTCTTCCTCCTCATCCCGGTCTTTGCAGTAGGTTGCGTTATCGTGATTAGATTAAATCGAAACGGAAAATTCTGATGGATTTTCGGATAATGGGGCGCAATTATAAGATTGTTCTGGTTATTTCCGGGTCCCTTACTGGAATTTACCCAAAAACCACACAGCATTATTCAATGTCTCCTGTACAGCACAATATGACCTTACCTTCGGGAGCCAACTCGTACAAAATTACCACCTAGATCTAAAAACCCGGAGTCGTACTATGAAAATGAAAAACCCAAAACTATTTTTTAGGTGATTACGCCATGGAAGACTGAAATGATCGAAAATATCAAATTAATGAAGGATCGCAAAAAGATACAATGGCTTTATGCAGGTGGCATTTTTCTGATCTGTATATTCGCAACAGGATGCCTCGGGAATCTGCATTCAGATAATACGTCTCTATTGGAAGAAAAGAAAATTCCCCTAAATAAAACCCCGATATTGATTACTGTGGATCCTATCAGCCAGCAAAGGAGTGGCGATACCTTCACGGTGAGCGGAATAACCAATATATCAGGAGATCAACAGGTTCTCGTTTTTGTACACGAAGAATTCCTGCCCCGGAAATCAAGATCCGATGGAACTTTTTATGGTCTCATGGGCAATGCGACACTGATCGAAGAACCAGATGGAATCAGCCGGTGGTCATTTAATGTGAATACAACTGGCTGGCCTTCTCAAAAATACTATCTTGAAATTTTAACGAGTAATGACGACTCTGTCCTCAATTCAAGCGAATTTTATCTCCTGCCATCTCGTGAGGGATCATAACCGGCGAATGCAGCTTCCAGTACGGTTGGGGAAATCATATTGGAGACGCATGGAAAACGGACTGCTGATTGGTACTGTCCAAGTGGTTTGCATACACATGGAAAGTAACCAGCTTATCGGTCTCATGGTTCTCTGTGGAATCGTAGCCCCGATCGGGATAATCACGTACCAGTGGTTTTTGGCGACCTGAGTTGTCGTTTTATTTTGTCTGGCTCTGTTTGTCTGGTATGCGATCAAAAAACTGTCAGCGATTCAACAGAGCGCTGAAAAAATCGGGCAGCACCTGGACGAGATGCGAAAATCCAAACTGTGAGCCGTTTACACGATCAGCCATATACCGGGAGACGACCCCCTGACACATTATTTTTCTTTGGAAATCGGGCGGATATTGTCAGTTCTGGAGGTTATTAGTCTATTTATTGCTTTTACCGTCTATACTGCAAAAGAAATAATCAGTGAGAACCCGACCGTTCAGACTGCGCTGGATAATTCGGCTGTGTTCATTTATATTGGTAACGGTCACTTGTTTTAAAATTACTGGTTTTATACCTGTGTACGTAATGTCCCGGGAGAATTTCCCCGCAAGAATTAAAATTTGGATCCGGTGGATCTACAGAACCGGTTCTCATATCCTCGCTGTGGTGTCACTGCCCGGCAAGTGTGCCCTCTTCCTGCGGGAATTCGGATAAAGAAGCAGCCCCTGTCAGGGCCTCCGGCTTTCCCGGCATTTTTTCAGCGATCCTGCGAGCACTCCCGGTGAGTGCGTACCGGACCGGCCTGCCGATCTGCTCCGGGGCCTGGATCTCGCAGACGATCCCATCCCGCACGAGCAGCTGCATGTGATACCAGAGTGCAGGACCGGAAATACCCAGGCTGTTTTTCAGACCGGTTCTCGTTACGGTCGGTTCCTTCACAAGCATATCGAGGATCCGGTTGCGCACGCTGTTGTCCCGATGGACCAGGATCTTCTTTTCGAGATCTGAAAGTCCGCATCCTTGCACAAAATACCGGGTCATACCCCCGATCCGCACCTCATGCACGACGCCAAGCGCAGTAAGCTGGCCGAGATGATAGGAGAGTGTTCCCCGGTTGATCCCGTTTGCCTGCCGGATCGAGCGGAAATGGCAGCCGGGATGGGACCGGATATACCCGACGATCTGTTTTCTTACCGGATGATCGAGAGAATTTTTCCGTGTGAGCTGGCGGTATCCCAGGTATGCAAAAACCGCACACCCCGAGAAGAGCAGCGCGACGATGATCTTTCCGAGCTCCGGGGAGATCATGCTCGTATAATGGAGGATCACGATCTGCGGGGGGTGGAACATACGGGGCTCGCTCCGCAGGGCGGAAGGATCCCCCCACAGGAAAAGCGTCAGCCAGTTCAGGAAAGAGTAGACAACGAACAGGACGACAAGAAGGATGAGCCCGTAGTATGCGACGCGGCATGCGATCCTGACGGCGCCGCTTTTCCAATCCATAGGTTTACTTTCCCGGGTGTCGCTCATTAATTTATTTGATAAAATTTTGTCACAGAAATCTTAAAGATGATTTTACCGGAGGTATCATGATGACGGCTCAGGCAACCCGGGAACAATTTCAATACCTCGATCTTTTTATTTCTGCACCCCGGGTAATACTGACAAATTTTCGGTGGAGGATCAAAGACCCCATGAAACCTACACTGTACCTGTGCAGTTCGATCCTTCTCATCTGCCTTGCGATGCCTCCCGTTGCCGCCACCCTCTCCGGTACCGATATTCCCCTCCATTCCCCCTACATCACCGAAGATGATTCCGGCAAACCGGATTATACGTATTCGATGGGTTTTGCCGTTGATCAAGAGCGTCTGATCTGGGAAAAATACACGTGGGAACAGGCAAACTCTTCAAATTATTCCATCACGCTCTACCTGATGAACCTGACGGACAGGTCAACGCGTACCATCGCCACATCTCCCTCGCCAGAATTTCAGTACCTCTTTGAAACGCCGTTTGGTCTTGCGGATGGACGGGTGGCCTGGCGTGCAGATTTCAATTCCAACATCTACCTGTACGATGATCACGTGGGGAAGGTCTATGCCCTCACCAATGATGGAACCAGTATTGATCTGGGTATCCAGCGGCCAAACCGTGACCCCTTTATCTTTGGGGACCGGGTAGTCTGGGCCAAGCAGAAACTCTACCCGTCAGAAGATGCTGACATTGTCATGTACAACCTGACCGACAAGTCTCTTCATAACATTGCAACCGATCCTGGGAAAAAGTCAGGCCCTACCATGGATGACTCTTACGTTGTCTGGGTGGACAAGCGTAACGAACCAGGCGCCGGCGATATTTATCTTTTCGACTTAAAAAACAACACGGAACGTCCCCTCTGTACAGCAAGGGGCCTCCAGCATTATCCGCAGGTCTCCGGGAATTATGTGGTCTGGGGAGATCTGCGCGACGGCACACCTGCGATCTATCTCTACAACCTGACAACAGAGACGGAGTATCGGATCAGCGATCTCATGTATTACATCGGCAAGCCATGCCTTTCGGGAAATTATGTTGCATGGGAAACGTACGCGCTCTACGATGATACCATGGATAAAACCCGGCAAGTTGTGATCTACAACATCGCGACCGGCGAGAGCGTGTTGTTTGAACCGGGAACCCGGCACCCGATGCTGCTGGGGTTTGCCGATAACCGGATCCTCTACGCAAACCCGGACACAAAATCCATCAAAGACGGGTACGTCCACATCTTTGTGCTTGATATCCCGACCCCGGTACAGTCGTCCCCTACGGTATCCACTCCCGCTACCCCTCAACAGGGAAATGGTACAGTCCTGACGTATACCTTTTCCGAGCCGGCCCCTGCGGGCTTTGGACCTGAGGTTGCCATCGCGGTTGTCCTTGGCAGCATCGGACTTGTCACTGCAATCCGGAAACGGCAAAAGATGAGATGATCCGGTTACTTTTTTCTGGCGGCAGGACCGACCCCGTCCGTCTTTTGGATCTGCCGGTTAAAACCCCGGGACACACTTCCCTATATCCCCGTGTGTACCATGAGCCAGAGGGGGATAGTGTATGGCGACAAGGGGCCCGGTAATATTCGTATTTCGTATGCCATTGCACAGGAAGGGGAGATTCTTAAAACACATAAATCCGTGAGCAGATCGTCCGCAGCACGCAAAGACCGCACGATTAAAAAAAAGTTTTATTCCTGGAGGAGCACGAGGCAGCCTGCAATCTTGTCGTGGAGCCCCTGGCGCTTTTTGGTAAGCCCGATCATGATGAACCCGATGAAGATTATCAGGAGCGAAATAAATTTCCCAAAGAACCGCAGGGTCGCCCGGGCAAAGGAGACCCGGTTTCCTTCAAGATCGGTCACTTCAAGGCGCATCAGGACTTTTCCCGGAGTTGCCTGTCCCCGCGATGACTCAAAGCCTGCATAATAGAGCCACGGGACGATAATAAGAAGGAGGCCGACTGCAGCTACGATTGGCCCGAGAGCGGCAATCGGGGTTCCTGCCTCGGTTAAAGAAGTGATTGGCGCATGGGACACAACGAGATAATACAGGTACATGATCCCGTTTGCCACGTTACAAACTGCAACCGCAAAGATACCGAAGATAGCGATAAGAATAAAGTCTACAATGAATGCGACGAACCGTCTTCCAAGGCCGGCATACACGCCGACATCGGGGACTTCTTCCTCGGCCTCCTCCGGCACAACAACCGGTGCCGGGGCCGGTGGGGCAGCCTCGATCGGGGCTCCGCACCACTGGCAGAATTGTCCGGAAGCGTCAGTCTCTTTCCCACATTTTGGACAGAACATTCCTCAAACTCCTTGATAGGTAAAGTTAAACCATGTGTCCTTTTTAATTTAACTGTTCTTTTCGGGGATGTTTTAAAGGAATTTTCCTTTTATGATTAAAAAAACCGGCAAAATCATAAAATTTACCCGATCTTTTATGAGAACGGATATGCCGCCTTCTACGGAAAATAAAAATATTGATGGCGAAAAAGAGGTATTTATGAAATACGCACGTATCGCAGCTGCATGCATTGCGCTTTTTTTCTGTGCGCTTTTTGCCGGGTGTACAAGCCCGACACAGGCCGAGATAAAACCTGTCGAAACACCGGTCCCGACTACCCTGCCGGTTGAGACAACGGAAACGGTTGCCGCACCCGCCATCACGCTCGAATCCGTCGTCCCGCTGCCGGCAAACCTGTATGTCGACCTCCGGTTGTCAAAAGACCGGCCGACAAGCAAGATCCACCTCCTGTACAACGGCGGCAAGGGAGAAATATTTGTCCAGTCTGTCAGGATGAAAGTCACCCGGTCGGACGGCACGGTCTCTGACGAGTTATTGGTCGGCGGAAACCAGCCCAGGCGCGGCGACGAGCTAATAGTCCAGGGAACAAGGACCGGCGACCGCTGCGAAGTCTGGGTCACGACATCGGGAAAAGTGTACAAGGTTATTGACCAGAACCTCTTTGCATTGCAGTGATCAGCCCCCGGTCTCTTTTTTTATTACTTACCAGAGTGCAGTTGTTTCCCGACCCTTCCCGCATATTTCTGCATGCCGTAACCAACTGCGAACACGGCAAGGCTTACGACAAACAGGACGATCCATTGTTCCACGCCCGCCATCCCGACAGACAACCGGGCGATCAGGTTGAGGGGATTGTACGGCAGGGCAAGCGCAAAGAGGATAATGACGACAAGTGCAGTTGAGAAAACAAACTGCGCTGCCGTCCGCTCCCGGTAGTGAAGGGCGACAAGCGCGGCGATGAGAATCAGCAACAACGATGCAAGCGTGACGTGGAGCACGATGAGGAGCGGATTTTCAATCAGGATCCCGTTTACCGCGAGTAACAGGATCCACACGCCGGCCTGTAACGGGACGAGCAGTTCGCAGGCAAGCACCTTGCCCCAGACCATTTCGGAAAATGTAACCGGTGTCGAGATTAACGTCTCAAGCGTCTCGTGCTGGTACTCTTCGGTGATGAGATCGATGATAAGCGCCGCTGAGATTATCCCCGGCATAAAGACCAGCAGGGGCACAAGAAGACCGTACACAAACTCATAGAAACCCCCGGCTCCGGACGAGGCCGGCATTTGGACCGGTAGGGGGATCACATCGAGACGTCCGGCGCGGGTCTCCCGGAGGTCACTCTCGTATGTAAGAAATACATCCTTTAATTTCACGTCAACGACCGCTCCCTGGATGTCGTTTGCGAGCGTAAAAAGCGTGAGTTTTACCGGGTCCTCCGCGTCTGCTTTCGTGTCCGGGACGTACACGACAGCAGACAGTCTCCGTTCTTTAAGTAACTGGACACCCGTGGAGAGATCGATCCGGTGTACATGGAAATCCCTGCTGTCTTCAAGATAACCAAGCAGCGGCGACTCGTTACCGGCATACCCGATGTCGTACCTGAACCGCGAGTACTGCGATAGCGCCTGAGGGTCGTACATCGATGTGAGCCCTACCATTAAAAACGACGAGAAGAGCGCGATGAAGAGCTGGAGCAGGACCGCAAGGAGGATCGTCTTTTCAGAGTAGAGTCCCCGGAACTCTTTTTTTGCGATAATTGTAACGTGCCGGGCTTTCACCGGAGCCACCCCCAGATGAAATACAGGTTGTAACTACAGTGGAGTATCGTTGCGGCAAAAAGACCGGCCACAAGTCCGGTTTTCCCCCACTTTTTCATGGAAACTGCAACGAGTATGGTGCAGGCAAAGTGGAGTAAAAATGGCAGCCAGAGAACTCCGAGCGAGAGAAAAAGGACGCTCCCGAAGACAGACTCGGTAATCTCGGCAAGCGTGGCAAAGAGCAGGAGTTTTTCACCGAAAAGAAAACCAAGTGCAATGGCGGCGCAGGCATAAACAAGGCGTTTTGCCGATAAAAACGCCGGGTCCAGCTTGAAAAGGGTGCAGATGCCGGCGGCTTTTGCCACTTCCTCAACAAGTGCCGCAAGGACAAGGAGGAACACGATCGAGAGCGGCATGGGCAGGTTGAAAAAGAGGACAAGGCCCATCATCTGCGCCATGAACACAAACGGGATCGTCGCAGCGGCAAGGAGAAAGACCGATGCATACGGGTGGGCGCGTGAGAAAGCACCGGCTAAAAATTCAAGGCACCGGGGCAGGAACTTCTTTTCCGAGAAGAGGCGTTCCTCATTGAAGTTTTTTGCCGCGATGTAAAAGAGGACAATCGAGGTCAGCCAGAAAAGTGCGGTTGCATAACAGTAATCGGTTACCGTCCATGCGGTACCCTCAATTGTGAGCACGATAAGCGTGAGTGGCGAGATCAGGCTTACCACGTGGACGTTTGCAAAAACGCTCGGGAAAAAGAGATACGAGGTAGCGACGGTCGAGAAAAATATGGAAATAAACGAGAGTTCCTTGAAGCTCCGGGAGACCATCCCGATAACGAGCGCGTTTGCCAAAAAAAACAGGATAATCGGGATGAGGGGGAGGAGTATGAGCGGCGAGGCCCTGATGTAGAATGTAATCCCTGCGCAGATCGCAAGCATCCCCAGAAAATACGGGAGCATCTTTCCGATGATGATGGTCGACGTTTTAAGCGGCATGGAAAGAAGGACTTCGCCTTTCCGCTCTATCCGCTCGTTCATGATGCTCATCATGAAAAACTGCGACGTGAAGTAGAGCGGGAAGATAAAAACGAAAATCAGGATGATCGAGTCAAAGGGAAGCGGGGGCGAGAGCTGGTCGGGCGTGACAAATGTACCCATGACCGGCTGGTTGGTGGAAAGTGCCTCTGTATACCGGGAGATCTGCGTGTTCTGCTGTGATACTGCGACCAGATCCTTTCGGATCTCTTCTTGTGTCATGCCAAGTGTTGCCGAGGGTGTCGGGATCTTCTCGACAGTCCCTTGCGGTACCGGCGTACCGGGGCCGGGCCGTGCCGGCACGAACTGGCCGTTCTGCGGTGCGGAAAAATTCAGTTCACTTTTGACAGTCTGCGTATCGATCCAGAGAGGGTATGCGGCAAAGAGATCGCTTTCGCTTGTGTAGACGTTTTTTGTGTATTTTGTATAATCCCGTCTGAGTGTTGTGAGCGCCGATTTTCCTTTATCGGTCGGGCTTGCGTAAGCCTTTCCATAAACGATAACGAGATCGTATGACTCACTCTCTGCAACAAGTGACAGGGTATCGGACTCGTAAACAGTAAAACGGGGATCGGATGAGAAAACAGCAGCGACGTCCGGGTTGTCAACGCCGATCCGGTACATCCCGTCCTGTATATGGAGACCGCTCTGTGCGGCAAATCCCGTGACAATGACAAGGAGCACAAAAAGGATAACCGCAATTGGCAACACGTCGCGTGACATTACCGATACGGTTTTTTTTATTTCCCACCGTGCAATGGTCGCGATGTCCCTCGCCGTGCTCATGGCTGGCCCTCGTTATCCGGTTTTTAAAATCCCGTGTTAAGCAGTAGTAGTGACAGGGGTTCAAATATTGATCGGTACTGGCAAGGTAATTATGATAATCAGCAGGCTTGCAGGGGGTGTATCTATCCCAACTTATATTTCCCTGTCCTGCAAGTCTACATTACAAAAATTCCGGGAGAAGCCGGGACACATAAGGGGGCCCTGCGATGATCACTGCTCATAACCTGACAAAATGCTACAATGGGTTTACTGCTCTTGATAACGTAAGTTTCTCGTTTACAGATGTCGGGATTTTTGGGATTATCGGGCACAACGGGGCCGGCAAGACTACGCTTTTAAAAATGATCGCCGGTCTTGTTGCACCTACATCCGGGGAACTTGAGGTGAACGGGATCGATGTCGTCCGGGACCCTGTTGCACTCAAGGCAACACTCGGGTATCTCCCGGAAGAATCCCGGCTCTACGACACGATGACCGCACAGGATTACCTTACGTTCTTTGGCGAGATCTACGGGCTTAACAAAGAAGAGATCGCGGTGCGGACCCGGCAGCTCTTTTCTGCCCTCTCGCTTGAACCTGACGGGAAGAAACTCGGTGAGTTTAGTAAAGGCATGAAGCGCAAGACTGCGATTGCCCGGTCGCTCATCCACGACCCGGGATTTCTCGTGTACGATGAAGCGACAAGCGGTCTTGACCCGATGACATCCCGGTTCATCGCCGACTACTTAAAAAAACTTAAAAGTGAGGGTAAGACGATCGTGCTCTCGGCCCACAACCTGTTCCAGATCGAGGCGATCTGCGACCGGGTGATGATCCTCCGGCGCGGCCGGGTGGTTGCGTTTGGTACCATGAAGGAACTCCGCGACCAGTTCGGGTCGATCACGTACACGGTCTGGTTTACCTCCAGTGATCCGTCCCGCATCGACCGTAAGGAAGTGCCGTACCGGCAGGAAGACGGGGGATTTGCCTGCGATGCCGTGGATATTTCCGGGGTGAATGAAATTTCTGCTGCTGTTACCGCTGCCGGCGGGAGGGTGGACCGGATCGAATCCCGGTACCCGTCGCTTGAAGAGATGCTGGTCGCAATCGGGAAATAGGAACCAGTGCACCGTTTAGTGCCGGCGTGATACTGTGCGGGATTTTCCCGGTGCAGGTCTTGCAGGCCGCACCTGTTCGCAGATTGTATCCATTGAACCGGCGGTCAGCCTGCCCTTCTTTCCGATCACGTCCCCGGCCCGGAGCACGGTAACTTTTGATGTAAGGACATAACTTTCAGAGAAGAGATCGAGCCCCCCACAAGAGAAATCGTCAAGCCCGATGGGGATGCACGGCGCATCTGTGGGCGGCCGGCTGCTGACAGGGCAGACGCAGAGGTCATCGTTCTCCCGGGTCGATATAACAACGGCCGGACGGGTCTTTGCCCCGCTGCGTTCTTCGAAAGGAACCGGGGCTAGGATCACATCGCCCCGCACATAGCGCCCCATATACCTCAATAATCCGGTTTTTCAAGGGTATAAGGAAATTGTCTGATTCCCGGTAACCCGTTTACAGGATCATGGCAGCGGTTTGTTCCATCCGGAAGGGAGAAATGTTTAAGCACGAGACCGTGGATGAACGGATCATATTAAAGTGGTGACATGGTGGTGAAGCGATGCAGTTTGAAGAATGCGTGATGCAGCGGTATGCAACAAAGAAGTTTGACGGACGGACAATTCCCGAAGAAAAGGTGAACGCGCTTTTGGAACTGGTGCGGTTTGCGCCGTCAGCTCTCAACATCCAGCCGTGGAAGATCAAGGTCGTGACGGACAAAAAGGTAAAAGAAGCGCTTCGTCCGGTTTCCCACGATCAGGATCAGATCACGACGTGTTCGCACCTGCTTGTCTTCTGCGCAGATGCGGATTATCCCGGCCTGATAAAACGGCTCGGGGCGCTGATGACAAAAAACCACGTCCCAAAGGATGTGGTGGAGATGGTGACCGGCATGGCGTCTATGTTTGCCGCCGGCATGACAAAGGAGCAGCAGGCGGCGTGGTCACAGGCGCAGACCTATCTTGCGCTTGGTAACGCCCTCAACGGCGCGAAGTCGCTTGGCTTTGATTCCTGCCCGATGGGCGGCTTTGACCCGAAAGAATATTCCCGGATCCTTAAAATTCCCGTCAGCCTGACACCGGTGATGCTCTGCCCGATCGGGTACGCGGCGGACAAGCCGGGGCCGAAGATCCGGTATCCGGTGAGCGAGATTGTGTTCTGAACCGGTAATCTGGCTCTTTTTTTTTATTTTGGGTGAAAA
>Ga0209099_1002896_pt1 | contig 14509 bp, 8 predicted proteins | sample AD_JPNHW2_MetaG_FD_184430 | JGI IMG/M metagenome (GOLD analysis project Ga0209099, IMG submission 184430) | Active sludge microbial communities of municipal wastewater-treating anaerobic digesters from Japan - AD_JPNHW2_MetaG (SPAdes) (version 2) | ecosystem: Engineered > Bioreactor > Anaerobic >...
ACTTTTTTGGGGATGGCGAATATTAAAATTGGATTTAACACAGAAGATGCCGGATTATGGAAAGGAGGAGAACTTTTCTTAAATGCGGCTAACACCCACGGAGGGGACCCGTCTGCAACTTTTATCGGTGATTACCAGGTCGCATCCAATATTGAAGCCGGAGATTTGACATACGTTCATGAACTATGGTATAAACAGTCTTTTGGCAAGGCTTCATTCATCGTTGGAGTTCAAGATTTATGTTCTGAATTTATTTCAAGCGATTATGCCGCTTTGTTTCTAAACAGTTCTTGTGGGGTTCACTCCACTGTGGCTTCGAATTTTTCGGTTCCCATTTTCCCATTAACTGCAATTGGCGCCCAGTTTCATTATGATTTCTCACCTCGTTTTTCTTTAAAATTGGCTGCTTTTGATGGAGTTCCAGATGATTTTTCGTTCAATAAACACAATTTAAAATGGGACTTAAAAAAAGAGGAAGGGTATCTGCTTTTTACTCAATTATCCCATCACAATACCAATGCTACAAAACCGGGAACTTATAAACTCGGTTTTTACTACCATAATCCTTATACCATAACAACTCAAGATGAAGATGGGTTAATAACTTCTGAAAAATATTCTGAAAATTATGGTTTGTATTTAATCATCGATCAAATCATTTATAAGAGTCAATCAGGCAAATCGTTAGCATTTTTCCTTCAATCCAGTGTTAGTCCAAAATGGATCAATGAAAACTGGTATTTTGTAGGTGGTGGATTGCACTTAACCGGAATGTTTTCCAAAAGAATGGATGATGAACTTGGTATAGCGGTTGCACATGCAGGAATTAACAACGCTTTAGGAAGTGAAACTACTCTTGAGATATCTTACAAGGCACCTTTTGGAGATCATTTCTTTTTGCAACCCGACTTTCAATACATAATCAATCCTGCCGGGACAGAAGAAATATTAGATAATTCTTTTGTCGGTTTTATCCGATTAGGATTAAGTTTTTAAAACTAAAAACTGAGATCCATATTTATTCCAATTGAGAAGCAACATATTCAGTAAGGTGTCCTAAACAGGTTACATAGCTTCCAAATTCATTGTCATACCATCCCAATATTTTGGCATGTGTTACAGGGATATTGATGTCCTGAAGGTAATCAGGTGCGATAGAACTTAATATTTCAGATGGAATTTGTAAGAAACCTGTTCTGGTGTGGATCTCTTGCCCTTCTATTGTAATAGCTGCCGGTTTTCCTAATAAATCCATAGAAACATTTTGTTTCATGGATAAATGGAGTAACCCTTTTTGATCATTTTGGGCCGCTTTCTCATAAATATCTCTTAGATAATGACTATTAATGAAGGGAACCCCATTTTCGTTAAGTCGGGAATTAAAAGTAATATTTAAAGCAATTAAAGAGACTGAAGTCGTTGGGATTCGGATAGAATCAGCCATAAATCCAAAATTAGAGATCTGCGGAATCACTTTTTCAAGTGTTTTAGCAGCTCCCGTAGAGGAAAGTATAATGTTATTAAGAACAGAACGATTTTTTCTTAAGTCAGATGTACCGGATGAGGGAACACTATCCAGAACACTTTGAGTGTTGGTGGCAGCATGAACGGTTGATAATGATGCAGTAAGAACACTTGATGTTTCTTTGTTTTCTAATAAAGGCTTAATCATGTATGCTAATCCTGTTGTGGTGCAACTTGCGGCAGAAATAACATGATGTTTCATCGGGTCAAAGCTTGTATGATTTATCCCATAAATCAAAGTGGGGAAAAGATCAGAATCAATTTCTCCTTTTTTTGATTTGTACGGTGCACTTACAATCACTGTTTCAGCACCTGCAGTTAAATGGCCCATTATGGAACCTTTTGGATCATGATCCGGAATATTGGGATCTAAAAATTTTCCGGTACAATCAACAACCACTTTAACTCCTTCATTTTTCCAATTGATATTCATTGGATTTCTTTCCGTATTTAAAAACTTGATGGTTAATCCATCCACTTCAATGATTTGATGTTCCTCATCACAAATGGTGATTGCACATTTTTTACCACATCGACCGTACATAAAATGATCTAATGACCCATAGGTTGAATCGGAAGTTATAGATTGAATTAAATCTTCCAGATTTTTTCCAACAACCCTACCAACATTGATCACAATCCCGTCAAATTTTCGATTAATCATGTGATGCCATAAGGTCAATTTTCCAATTCTACCTAAACCATTAATACCTAATACATTTTTTGAATTTGAATTGATAATCATATTTGTTTTTTTTAAATTATTATTCGACAATCAGAAAAATTAAAATTTTTCAGTTTTAGTGGGATAATTCCCCTTATAAATGATCCCATTTTTCCCATCAATAGCAATTGGATCAAAGAGATTAAATACAACCCCATTAATGATGCATTTTTTTTCTTTTTCATAAACAGTCATGTCATTACAATTAACAACACATGTTTTTCCTAAAGTTCCGGCAGTAACTGCTGCATGTGAAGTAGCTCCTCCCCTTTCCGTAATGAGACCATCACACTCGAAAATAATCTCAATATCATCGGGAACCGTGTCTGGCCTGACTAAAATGGAATTTCTTTTAGGATAATTTATTTGTAACAAGGCAATATCTTCAAGGTCAAAAACAATAAGTCCGTTAAGCGCTTTATTTCCAATACCAATACCATTACTTACTCTTATCATTTTCTTTTCAGAAACATCAAATACTTCCAACTTATTTTGAAAAGTTAAAGACATATTTCTGGTCTGTAAAATATATAAATCTTCAGGATTTGAGGTTTCAAAAGTAAATTCAATTTCTTGATGGCCAAACCCTTTTTTATCTAGCATCTCAGATGCTATCTGTTTCAATTTATTAAAGATAACAGGATAGGTGCTTTCTAAAGATATAGGGGAATTATAACTTCCCTTAATTCTTTGTTTTTCACTAATTGGTAGGGTTTTAACCAGACCTCCAACAATATCTTCTCCTTGACTTAAAAAGGAGAAGTCACCGGTTAAGTTTAATACATCATCCGGATCTTGTTCATCTTTAGTAAAGACAACCCCAGAGCCCGATTCCCGATGAATGTTTCCAAGAACCATTTTTTGAATAGTTACTGCTGTTCCCCATTCTTCAGCAATAAGCATGTGTTTTCTATATGCTATAGCTCTTGGCGTATTCCAGGAATGAAAGACTGAAATAATCGCTTTCTTGAGTTGTAAAAAAGGATCTTCTTCAAAAGCAATGTTATATTCTGACAGTAATTTTTTATATTCAAAGGCGATTTCCCTCATAATAGATGGTTTAAAATCTATTTTCTGGCTTACTTTAAATTTTTTCTTATAGTTAAAAATGATTTGATCAAACTTATCCCGATCCAATCCATGAGACATTCCCCATGTTTGAATTAACCTTCTATAACAATCCCAGGATGTCCATGCAAAATTATCAACCTTACTCAATTCTTCAGTTATTTGATCATTTAATCCTACATTTAAAAATGTATTCATTGCACCCGGCATGGAGATGGCTGAGCCGGATCGAACGCTGAGTAATAATGGATTGGAAGAATTTCCGAATTCTTTTCCGGTCATTTTTTCAAGTTCATTAACCTGTTTTTTAATTAATTGATCTATTGAAAGATTAAATGAATCAATTTTTAATATTTCATTTATTCTTCTATATATTTCTGTAGTAATTACAAAGCCTTGAGGCACAGGATATCCATCCAGATAAAGTTTTTTCAAAAAATAGGCTTTATTTCCTAGAAAAACTTGATTATCTATTCTCGGTGTTTGGGCATATAAAGGGCTAATTATCAAATCTTGATCATAAGTCATTATGTTTTTTGCTTCCTCATCAGTCAGGCTATTGATTTGTTTATTCAAATTATTTAGAATCTCCCCAAAAAACTGATCCAATTGTTGCATGATAAAAGAGGACGAGATTGTTTCACGGTAAAAGATTTCAGATTTTTGAACAATTTTAGTTTTCAATTTTCTTTTGTCCGTTTTTTGATCTTCAGAAAGGTGTTGAGTAACAATTAGTGGAAGAAGTTGTTCGTATGGTTGTATAAAGTAAGTGTTTGTAATCTCTTTGATGTTTTTTTCCATAAACTGAAAAATGTTTATGTACTGTTTTAAAGTAAAACATCCTGAAGTCAAACTAAATTGTAACATTTTCAAGTTTGATTCAAAGTTTTTTATATAGATTCCATCGCAACTTAGTCCTTCCTGAAACAATTGAATTACATCATGAATATCTTTTATTGTTTTAATGGTAAAGTAATCGATATTGATCTCTGAAATAATCTTATTTAAAAGGAGTAAGGCAATTCTTTCGAGTCTGAAAGTAAGTCCTAAAGCATCAAACTTTGGTTCTTTGTAATAGCCATACATCGAAGGGATCCCAAACGCAATATGTCTTTTGTAAAAAACATTTTCCATCCCTTCAGAAATCTTAGGATTAAAGATGATCTCATTCAATTTATTCATCATCAAATAAATAAATTTTAAAGAAGCAACATGATCATCTTTTTGAAGAAGTTTCTCTAGTTCTTCAATGTCTGTTTTTTCAACAAAGCTATATCGATTTAAAATCAACGAAATATTGGTAGTGTCAAAGACATACTTTTCTTTTAATAGCTGATATAATTCAATGATTAGTTTTACTCTATCGATATCAACTTGATTTTCATGTACAATCTTTGAGATCATTTCAGCCACTTCTTCTTTATTTTTTTCAATTAAATCTTCAAATGAACATTGATTATTCAAGCATGTTTTGACTAAAACATCGTGCACCCCTTGTACAAAAATACCATCAACATCGATTTTATCAAAAACATTGGGTGGCACAACTTTAGATACCCACTGAATATCCAAATCATACCAAAAACGCATGATATCTACAATAATTTGAATGTGAGAATTGTTTCCTTCAGTATGTATTTGTTTCCGTAAGAAATGAATCAAAATATCACTTCGATGGGAAATTTCATCTAATTTTGTAGATACATCTCTTAGCAATCCTTCTGCTCCAATTTCATTAAAATAAACCGGAAAAATTCTGGATAATTGTTTGATCTGTTTATAAATAGGTGATATTTTAGAATTTAAAAGTTTAGATATATCTTTTTGAAAAAAATCGGTGTCAAAAATAAAAATGCCTCCCATTCTTAAATTTATTACCAATGCTGATAGGAGCCTTTTCATTGTTTCTGGACTATACTCAATCAATTCCAACCAAATTCTGATATTTTTTACATGACACGGATTAACTTTAAGTTCCCAGTCGTTGGTCATATAAGTGATCCCGGGAGAAATGAAACCAAATTGGATCACTTGATTCTCAAAATAGTGGATCAGCTTATTATTTTTTGTATTTATGATCTCTTTTCCTAATGTTAATATGGAATCTAAAATCATATTTAAATAATTGGTTTTAAATTCTTTAAATTGAAGAAAGAGGGCATCTATTGAACTAATTGTTTCTTTTTCGTCTAATTCAGTACTTATTTTTTTGATTACTTTATTGAGTTCATTTAAAATATATTCGCGGTGGTATGTTGTACCAGGTAAATGAAGTAAATAAAAAATATATAAAAATTGCTCTGAAGCTTTGTTAAAGATACTAATTTTACTTTTAAGTGCATCAATAATATCGGTGACAGTGAATGTGTTATCACATATATCATCCCAAGTGTGAGCTTTTAGAATTTTTTGATCGTAATAGTCATATACATAATTACCCAACTCAAAAATCGATTTTGAGTAATCTTGAGACATTTTTCCCTGGTTTTCATAGTACCATTTCTCAATTTGAGTAGTTTCTTTCCAAAATTGAATATGGTTTTGAATCAAATGGATCATAAAATCCATGCATTTATCTTTTGCAATTGGATTCAATGCCCATTTTTTAAGTTTCTTCCGAAAATATCCAATATTAATAAAGTAACTAAACTCATGGGTTTCAAAATTTGAGTTCAAAAGAACCATAACCTTTTCAGGAAATTTGTTGAATTCAATAATTGAATCATACTGCGTGTCAATAAAATTCAAATAAGTAAAAAGTAATTGTTTGTATATTTTTTCCGGAAGCTTTTCTTTAAATAAGTGATCAAAAAAATCTAAAAATATATCAATAACTTCCTCTCTTTGCTCCATATTTTTGTAAATCCAGAAATCTGATATGAATACATTGTTCATCAATTGAACTACCTCATTTCTATTAGAAAAAGGATGATGATATTCTTTAAGAAAATCATCGACTCTCTTATGAATACCCCAATAATTTTCGGATAATTTTAAAATTTGGATGTGGTTTTCAGGAATTGCGTATGGAACATTTTGCGTTCGGGACAAATTTACTTCTAAAGCTTTGGACTTAATCATCTCAATCATAACACAATCAGCAAAAAATCAATAACTTGATCAAAAAATATTTGAATGAACATTAGAACTACAAAATTACTAAAGAAAAACATCATAAAGTTTTAATTTTGAAATTTTTAAGGATTTTTCTATTTCATCAAAATTTTTAGAGTATAAAAAGAAATTTATAATCAATTAATAGTGAAAAAGTTAATTTTTCTTAACCGATATTAAAATTTATTAAAAAATTAAAGATCGATGATCTATTTCTAATTGATCATATCAGTAAAATAATTTTAAAAAGATAACCAATTTTTAATTATTTTTGCCAAAACAATCGTCACATAAATATTGTTTATAATCTTGTAATGAACTCAAAATTAAACTAAAAAACCTACTACAATGACTCGAAACGAAGCAGAACAGATACTGCAAAAAACTTTTAAAATACCTTGTTTTTATGACGAACAATGGAAAACAATTGAGATGATTTTAAATGGAGAAAGGGTACTTCTCATTGAAAAAACAGGATTTGGAAAATCATTATGTTTTCAATTTCCTGCGATCATTTTAGGTGGTATTACGGTCATTTTTTCTCCTCTCATTGCTTTAATGAGAGATCAGGTAAAAAAATTAAACCAATTGGGAATCTCAGCCAGAGGTGTCAATAGTGAACAAACTGAAGAAGAGAACACTCAAATCATTGAAGATGCAAAATCGGGTAAAATTAAGATACTCTATATCGCTCCTGAAAGACAAAATAATACGGAATGGATTGAAGCAACCCGACAAATGAATCTATCGATGGTAGTGGTTGACGAAGCCCATTGTATTTCAGTTTGGGGCCATGATTTCAGACCCGCATTCCGACGTATCATCAATTTAGTCAATTTGTTGCCAAAAGGGTTACCTGTTTTAGCCACAACTGCAACTGCTACAAAACAGGTTGAAGCCGATATTGCCCATCAAATGGGGGGTGATTTGAATATCATTAGAGGAAATTTAATGCGGGATAATTTTAAATTGTTTGTCATTAAAGTGCAATCTGAAGATGAAAAATTGATTTGGTTAGGAAAAAACATAGAAAAACTGCCCGGAACAGGAATTTTATATACCGGAACTCGTGTCGATACAGAAGTCTATGCAAGATGGTTTGAGTTTTTAAATATTCCATCGATGGGATATAATGCAGGGTTGGATACAGCATCCAGAATTGCGATTGAAGAGGGATTAATGCAAAATAAATGGAAATGTGTAATCTCAACAAATGCACTTGGAATGGGAATTGATAAACCGGATATTCGATTTATTATTCACACACAAATCCCTCAGTCTCCTGTTCACTATTACCAGGAAATTGGAAGAGCGGGAAGAGATGGTAAACCTGCCTATATCATACTTTTTTATGCTCCGGATGATAAAAGTTTGCCGGAGGCATTCATTGAAGGTGGTCGTCCCTCGATCCATAAATATGAAAAAGTGATTTCAGAAATTAAAAAGGATTTATTGGGGGAACGGGAATTGATAAAGAAAACCAATTTAAAACAAAATCAATTTAGAATCATCAAAGCGGATCTTTTAGATCAGAAAATCATTCGGGAGATTACCATTGACAGAAGAAAAAAATTGGAGTATGTTCCACGTGCACCTCAACTAAATACACGAATTTTCGAAGATTTACGCGCCAGTAAAACCGACGATTTAAATCACATGATTGAATATGTAGAGACATCTCAATCCCGGATGAATTATCTTTGTGATTTTTTAGGAGATTCAACTCCCAATATAGCTGAGAGTTGTGATAATACCGGATTAAAAAAGGTTCAAGTAATCGTTACGGATGACTGGATCCAAAAAGTTCAAGAATTTCATGGCCAATATTTTCCCATTTTAGAAGTTGAAATGAAAGGAATCAATTTGGTCAACGGAATTGCCGCTTCTTTTTATGGATTTTCAAATGTAGGAACTTTATTACATAGATGCAAATATGAAAATGGGGGAGATTTTCCCGATTTTCTTCTAAAATTGACACTAAAAGCATATAGAAAGAACTATGGTCAAAATAAATTTGATTTGGTGTTGTATGTTCCTCCTACAAAATCGGGTGACTTGGTGAAAAATTTTGCTGTTAAAGTCGCAGAAGTTTTGAATATTCCCATTTCACATCAGTTGAAAAAACTAAGAGAAACAGAAGAACAAAAAATCTTTGAAAATGCCTACTTAAAATCTGATAATGTAAAAAATGTTTTTATTTTCGAAAATCGGGATCAGATTTTTGGAAAGAACATTCTATTAATTGATGATATTTTTGATAGTGGTGCTACTATCAAAGAGATCGGAAGATATTTAACAAAACTGGGAGCTTTTCAAATTGCTCCTTTAACCATTGCAAAAACCGTAGGAGGTGACAAATTATGAACAACGAAGCAGCTTATTGGATCACATTAGCTCATTTACCCAGATGGGGAAATTTGAAAATAAACAAACTGATTATCACGTTTTTTCATGACAATAATCTTACTATTGAGGATTTTTTTCAACTATCTGAGCAAGATTGGAGGTCAAATTATAACCTGGAATATAAAGATATTGAAGATTTAAAAAAAGCAAAATCAGAATTACCTAATATCGCCTTTTTAGCTGAAACACTCATCAATGAGGGATATGAAATGATTTCCATTACATCTCCATTATATTCCAAAACTTTAAAAGAGAATCTAAAGTATAATGCCCCTTCATTATTGTATGTCAAAGGAAATACAGCCATTTTAAAGGAGGAATCGGTTGCTATTGTAGGCTCAAGGAATGCATCTGAATTATCTTTAGATTTTACAGATCACATTGCAAAATTAGCAAGTGTAGAAAACAAAGTGGTTGTGAGTGGATTTGCTAAGGGAGTTGATTTAAAAGCATTGGATTCAATAATACAGTATCATGGAAAAAGCATCATTGTATTACCGCAGGGGATTATGACATTTGGATCAGGTTTTAGAAAATACTATCAGCAAATTATCAGTGGAGATGTTTTGGTTTTAAGTACATTTTTTCCCAAATCTCCATGGCAAGCGGAGTTAGCAATGGCCAGAAATCCAATTATTTACGGTTTAGCATCAGAGATTTATGTTGCAGAATCTTCAGAAAAAGGGGGAACATGGTCCGGTGTTTTAGATGGGTTGAGAAAAAATAGAAAAATATTTGTTCGAAATCCTGAATCTTTCGAGCAGACCGCTAATCCACTTTTAATTCAGAAAGGAGCAATTCCGGTAAATATTTTTGGAAAACCTACCCCTGAATACACAATTTTAAAAAGTTCGGCAATAACAGATCAGGCAAATGAATCAAATTCCAAAAATAGTAAAGGTACCCAAACCTCTCTTTTTGATTAATCAGATATTAAAAAATCTGTTATCTGTTACATTATTTCGTATCTTTGCGTGTTAAAATATGTTCTTATGAAAGTTGTCATTCTAGCGGGTGGATACGGTACCCGGATTAGTGAAGAAAGTCATTTAAAACCCAAACCTATGCTTGGTATTGGTGATAAACCAATACTTTGGCATATCATGAAAATCTATTCTCACTTCGGATTTAACGATTTTATCATTTGTTGTGGTTATAAACAATATGTCATCAAAGAGTGGTTTGCAGATTATTATTTGCATCGGAGTGATGTTACTTTTGATTTCACTAGTGAAAATAAAATGACCATTCTAAATGCAACAGAAGTGGAACCATGGAAGGTTACTGTTGTTGACACAGGATTGGATACCATGACGGGTGGTCGTGTGAAAAGAATTCAGAAATACATTGGAAATGAGCCTTTTATGTTGACTTATGGGGATGGCGTTGCCGATATTAACATTCCGGAATTACTTCAATTTCATCAGAAAAAGGGGAAAATTGCTACCATAACGACTATAAACCCCGGTCAACGTTTTGGAATCATTGAAGTGGATAAAACCGGTTTAATTCAATCATTTCGAGAAAAATCAAACACAGATGGGGGAATGATCAACGGAGGGTTTATGGTTTTTGAACCTCAAATCTTTGACTATTTATTAGATGACACAACCATCTTAGAAAGAAGCCCTTTTGAGACTCTGGCTGAACAAGGTCAAATGAGCGGATTCCATCATGTCGGTTTTTGGCACTGTATGGATACCCAAAGAGATAAAAACAATTTAGAAAGTTTATGGGGAACTGGTGATGCACCCTGGAAATTATGGTAAACAATACAAAAACACATGAGTAAATTATTGAATCCATTTTCAGAATATAACAATCCTCTTTCTATAAAAGACCCCTCCTTTGTGATGTTCAAAAATGCAAAAGTATTTGTAACTGGACATACTGGATTTAAAGGATCTTGGTTTCTTACTCTGTTAAACAGATTAGGTGCTGAAGTGATGGGTTATGCTCTGGAACCTCAGACCAAACCCAGTTTATATGATGTTATTGGTGGAGATCACCTATGTAAATCAATTATTGGAGATATTCGTGATGCTAAAAAACTACATCAATCCATAATAGATTTTCAGCCTGATTATATCTTTCATTTAGCGGCTCAACCTATTGTCAGAACTTCTTATGAAATTCCAGCAGAAACATTTGAAGTAAACGGTATTGGAACGGCTAATGTCTTGGATGGAATCAGAATACTTCAAAAATCATGTATTGGGGTTATGATTACCACTGACAAAGTTTATGAAAATAATGAAACGGGTCAAGCCTATAAAGAGTCTGATCGATTAGGGGGACATGATCCTTATAGCGCCAGTAAGGCTGTTGCTGAAATCATCATTGACTCTTACCGAAAATCATTTTTTTCAAAATATACTTTTCCTAAATATCCAAAATCAATTGGATCCGGAAGAGCAGGTAACGTAATCGGTGGTGGTGATTGGGCTCCTGACCGATTGATTCCTGATATTGTAAGATCCTTATCTGAAAACAAACCCATTGAGATCAGAAATCCGAAAGCGGTCAGGCCCTGGCAACATGTATTGGAACCACTTTCCGGATATTTGACTTTAGCCTCTAAAATGACCAAAAATCCTATTTTATATGGGGATAGTTTTAATTTTGGTCCCTACTCCAATGATGTTTTAACGGTTGAAGAGATGACCCAAAAAGCACTTCAAATTTGGGGCCATGGAGAGTTTGTTTTTCCAGAATTGGAGAATCAACCTCATGAAGCCGGATTGTTATCTCTTGATATCACAAAAGCAGAAAAGATACTGAATTGGAAACCCACACTAAATGCCCATCAAGCATTAGAAATGAGTTTAGATTGGTATAAAAAATATTACAATGGAGATCCTGTTATCTCATTGATGAATGAACAGATTGATCAATTTTTTTATAACGAAGCACTATCAAATTAACTGAAAATCAATAATGAGTAAAATAGACGAACTTAGAAAAGAAATTATTGCAAAAACGGTTGAATATTATAAAGAAAGATTTGAACCAAAAAACTTTCAACCCGAAATAAGTCGAATCAATTATGCAGGAAGAGTATTTGATGAAAAAGAATTATCAAATGCGGTTGATGCTTCACTGGATTTTTGGTTAACTGAAGGACGGTTTTCTGAAGATTTTTCTGAACAAATATCTGAATTTCTAGGCGTTGATCACGTCTTATTGACCAATTCCGGATCTTCTTCCAATCTTTTGGCCCTATCTGCATTAACTTCTCAAAAACTTGGAGATAAAAGACTAAAACCCGGTGATGAAGTAATTACCGTTGCAGCCGGTTTTCCGGCTACGGTAACTCCTATCATTCAAAATAATTTAGTACCTGTTTTTATTGACATTTCAATTCCTACATACAATATTGACATTGAGATGTTTAAAAGATCAATTACTGAAAAAACAAAATGTATTTTTATTGCCCATACTTTAGGAAATCCTTTCGATTTAGATACCATTGTCCAAATAGCCAAAGAGCATAATATATGGTTAATTGAGGATAATTGTGATGCTTTTGGAAGTGAGTATAACGGTAAAAAAACTGGAACTTTTGGTGATTTATCTACTATCTCTTTTTACCCTGCCCACCATATTACAACCGGAGAAGGGGGAGCGGTTTGTACCAATGATCCTCTCTTGGCTGAAATAGTTCGTTCCTTTAGAGATTGGGGAAGAGATTGTTATTGTTCAGGTGGTGAGAATAATACTTGTGGCAAAAGATTTACCCAACAATTTGGAAATTTACCAATAGGCTTTGATCATAAGTATGTATATTCAGAGATTGGTTATAATTTAAAAATGACTGATATTCAAGCATCAATTGGAAGCGCTCAAATGAAAAAACTTCCTAATTTTTGTCAAAAAAGAAAAGAGAATTTTAATAGATGGTATTCCATTTTCAATCAATATCCGGAGTATTTTATTCTTCCTCAAAAAACAGAACATTCTGATCCGGCCTGGTTTGCTTTCATTGTAACCATTAAAGAGAATGCTCCGTTTAGTAGAAATCAAATTACACAACACTTAAATAACTCATTGATTGAAACTCGTAATTTATTTGCGGGGAATATGACCAAACAACCCGCTTTTATTGATAAAAACTGGATCATTGCCGATCATTTGATTAATACAGATTACGTGATGAATAATACATTTTTCTTAGGTACTTATCCCGGATTAACTCAAGAAATGTTTAATTTTTCAGAACAGGTATTAGCTGATTTTATTTCTAAACAAATATAATCAACATGCAAATAAAAAAATATCTTTCTCAAGTTGATGCCATTCAGAACCCGTTTCCCGGGATTTACACTTTAGTTATGTCATCTTTAGGAAAACCGTTTAAATTTTATCCGGGTCAGTTTCTCCATTTAGCGATTGATTCAGACTATGATGGCATTGGACAATGGCCCGAATCCCGCTGCTTTTCAATTCAAAGTAGTCCGGATGAGCATACTTTAAAAATCACCTATTCAGTAAAAGGAAGTTTTACTCAAAAGATGGAGCAACAGCTAAAGCCTCTTTCAAAAGTTTGGTTAAAACTACCTTACGGAAATCTTTTTACACAACCTCATCACAAAGAAAATTGTGTTTTTATTGCCGGTGGTACAGGAATCACTCCGTTTCTTTCCCTGTTTAATCATTCTTCATTTGACGAATACACCAATCCTTTCATCTATGTAGGTTTCAAATCTCCTGATTTTAATATTTATCAAAATGAATTGGAGCAAATAAAAGACAAAACAACTATTTTCTATGAAAACGAAGTGGGCCAAATCGATATGAAGAAAATATTTGAAAACCATGGAACAAATAGTTGTTATTTTTTATCAGGGCCTCCGGAAATGATTAAATCATTTAAAATCTATCTATTAGAACAAAAAGTATCTGAAACAAATCTATTAACCGACGATTGGGAATAGTTATGAAAATAAAATTATCAAATTATATTGCACAATTTCTCGTAAAAAAAGGGATCGACACCACTTTTATGATTACCGGTGGAGGAGCCATGCATCTAAACGATGCGTTTGGACACCAGGAAGGGATGAAATGCTATTATAATCATCACGAACAAGCTTGCGCTATTGCAGCAGAAAGTTATGCCCGGATCACCAATAAAATGGCTTTAGTTTGTGTTACATCTGGCCCCGGCGGCACTAATGCAATTACTGGTGTCCTGGGTAGTTGGTTAGACTCCATTCCAATGCTTGTCATTTCAGGACAGGTAAGATTTGATACGACCGCGAGAAGTACCGGATTGAATTTAAGAGCGATGGGTGACCAGGAGTTCGATATTGTAAAAGCGATTGGTTGTATGACCAAATATAGTGAAATGGTGATTGACCCTAACCAAATAAGGGCTTGTCTTGAAAAGGCTCTATTTTTGGCACAATCCGGAAGACCCGGACCTTGTTGGTTGGATATTCCTTTAAATGTTCAAAATGCGATCATTGAAACAGATGATTTGGTTTCGTTTGATTCATCCTCTCTTATTGAAAAGTCAGGACAAATTTCTGATGAATTATTGACAGATATTATCAACAGAATAAAAAACGCCAAAAGACCTGTTATCAATGCCGGAAACGGAATCAGAATTGCTGATGCTCATAAAGAGTTTTTACAATTAATTGATTTGCTAAATATTCCTGTTGTTACTGG
>Ga0209099_1002897_pt1 | contig 14505 bp, 22 predicted proteins | sample AD_JPNHW2_MetaG_FD_184430 | JGI IMG/M metagenome (GOLD analysis project Ga0209099, IMG submission 184430) | Active sludge microbial communities of municipal wastewater-treating anaerobic digesters from Japan - AD_JPNHW2_MetaG (SPAdes) (version 2) | ecosystem: Engineered > Bioreactor > Anaerobic...
CTTGTGTTTGCCGAACGGCATGGTTGAGTTACGGTTATCATTTTGTAGTTATTAGGTAGTACATATATTTGCAGTTAGCCTCAATAATAAGAGACCTCACACGTTATTGTATTATTAGGATTTCTCATGTCGTAGTTAGGTTGCCACTTTTTGAATGTTACAATCCTTAATCCTGATTCGCTACCGTCATCATACCAGTAAGTTTCTTCGGTGTCACTATGCTCAACTATAAATCTTTTAAATCTCCTTCTTTTTTCGGATTCAATATCGGTGGATATCCCTAATTCTACAAATCGTTGCATTATTACAGCATCTTTCTTTTTATTAATCTCATCAATAACTTCCCCGATTAATTTCTGTTGAATATCGAAAAAATTACTGAGGCTAACACCACCTATACCCAATTGGGCAGTTTCGTTGTTTTTTGAAGTTTCTTTCATTCTATTAAGTTTTATCTGTTATTGAAATTTTGTGCTATTAATTGCCCAACTGGGCATAGCTGTAACCGTTATGCACAACCTTAAAAAAGCGTGCGTTCATTTATTATTGGTTCTAATCGTTTTTTGATTATATCGCAATATTCGGTAGAAATTTCCGACATAATACATTTTCGTTTGTTTAGTATTGCCATCTTTCCAGTTGTTCCACTTCCTGCAAATGGGTCGTAAATTATGTCGTTCTCATTGCTCCAACTTAAAATATGGTCTTTAGCAAGGGCTTCTGGGAATACAGCAGGGTGTTCACCTTTTTGTGGTGCGATATACCAATAGTTATTCCTCCTACTAAATTCGGCACTTGGTTTACGCTTTTCTATTTTGTGTTCACCAGTTACCAATCTTCTACCTACTCCGCTTTTATCTTTTCCAAAAGAAGCATTTGGTTTGTCATAAATTAAGTTTGTAGTCTTTATTTTCCCTTTTGAAAACACAAACATATATTCAAAGTTTTGTGTGTAACACTTATTACTTCCTACTGCACCGCCACCGTCTTTAATCCAAATCATTGTGTCGTGCAAATTAAAACCAATCTCTTTGAAATATAAGGCTTGTTTAAATGATGTTCCGCTTTCATTTCCTTTAACGGTAGCATCTGAAATAACCCAAACCAAAACACCACCTTCTTTTGTTACTCTGTAAAGTTCCTTTGCAATATCTTCAAACGGAAATGAATATCCGTTGTAAGTTCGCAAATCGTCATAAGGTGGGCTTGTTACTGTTAAATCAATAAAACTATCAGGTATTCGTTTCATTGTATCTAAATTACTCTCATTGAAAAGTAAAAAGGGCTGTGCATAACACTCGCTATAAGTAATGGCGGGTTTGTCGGTTAATTGGTCGTTTGTGCTTTCTATTGTCATTTGTTGTATTTTGATAGTGAGTAGTTCTAAATCCGCCACTACTCATAGCGGAAACGTTATGTGTCATATTCCGGCCCTCACAGCCTCCGTAAGTACCCATAACAGCCATATCAATAGTCCTGCAGCGAATACTGCAAAGACAGTGAGACAACCAGCACAACCACCTGGGTTATATTCGTTCCTGGTTTCAAATTCGGGGCGTGTCATAGTTTTTTGAATTTTATCACCCATACAAAAGGATTTGCGAACCATGAACCTATGCCGTTAATGGATTCCCAAAGTGACTTATAGGCAATATACCATCCTCCCCTGGGGTGATCTGTCACCATAGGAGCAGTAAGTCCCTCTGCCTGACAATCCTCATCAGTTATGTCCTTTAGTCTTTCAACCCTTACGTCCTCAATCAGAAGGCGAATACGGGAGGCGTACTTAGGCATGAAGATTGAGGGCTTCCATTTATAGGGATACCCATTCGATATACACTCAAGCCTCCATTCCTCATTCATTTCATGATGTGACTCTTTGTAATAAAATCTATCATGCATTCCTTCGCAATGTTCAGGTTCCAGGATAGTATAAGTCTCCTTCACCCATAAAACATCACCCGGTTCCCCATAAGGACATTTAATTTTTAGGTTTGGACACACATTCGGAAACAACCAGCGTCCAAGCTGAAATACCCAATAGCCTGGTCCATGAGGTTGTTTCTTAATAATTCTCCTTGTCTGTGTTTTCCGTCCCTCCAGTAAAGCGCGGACCATTCCTGTACTGAATAAAATTGGTCTTTCCATGATTATTGATTGTTTTTTAATTCAAATTTTCCACAAGCCGGCCAGTTTACTCTGTGGTCCGTTGTCGGACTTCCGGAGCATCCTCTCAGTCTGCATTTATAATACCTGTTTGCATACTCCTTCACACAGAGATAGGCACAGTTCTTGCATTTCTGCCCTGGTGTCTCTCCAAATAACTGGAGCAAAGGATTATGTCTCGGAGTACCGTTTGTATTAAATAACTCCTTCTTTTTACGTTTGAGATACTGCCTCCTGGTTTCAGGCATGGTATCGGAGCCGAATAGATCTGTCATTTCAAAAACTCAATTAGTGTTTCATAAGTTTGCTTATACTCCTTCTCTCTCATTATAAGTTCAAGGAACTCGTCAAGCGTTAGTTCCTCCACACTCCTTACCTGGAAGTATCGCCTGTCATCCACGAAACTGATCATTATCTGGATGGAGAAGTATTTCCCGATCCGGAACAGCCCCATATAGTCCTCGTATAACAGGCTCCCTTTCGCTGAATAAGGGAACAGGAAGCATAGTTTCTGAGTCTCGTTATAATACCTCTCGAGACACCCGTCTTCCCTCAGATATACGTCAAACAGGTTTTGTGATATCGTTCTCATTTCCAGCCTACGTATTGGTTAAGATTCGGATATTCTATTTTACCGGACACAAGCCCGTTCTGCAGCTCAAATATCTTTTCCCGAAAAGATACCTCTGTGTCCATATAGTTTTGTACCACCTTGCATGTGTAAAGGTTTGTGCTGTGATGCCATCCCATATGCCGGTACATCTTGGACGAACCAGGAATGCCGCCCTTTCCCTTTACTAAGGTTTTCATCAGGACATATACATACGCCTGTCTTGCGCTGCACCATTCCCTCTTACGGGATTTAGTAAAAATCTCGTTCTCCGGGACATCAAACATATTACTGATGGCCTTAAGGAGTGTTGTCTCTGCAATTGGTTCCCTAACTGCTGGAGGATTAATCATCTTCTCCATTGTCTCCGTACAGATCTTAGCTTCGTTGAGCTTTGCTATTGCCTCATCAATCTTGTTTTCAGATATGATAAGACTTATGGCCTTGTCAATTGCCATTGCCGTTGCCTGTGTTAATTCAAGTGTCGTCATGTGTCGTGTTGTTTTTAATTATTACTTTAGAACTATGTATTTCTCAAGGTTATATTGTGAGATATCATTCTTGTCCACCCAAACAACATACTTCCGGTCCGGAAGCTGAACAGCCTGGTAACAACCCCATGCTTGGCTCCCAAGCTCATCTGCCTTTTTCAGAATATCATTGTAGCTATAAACTTTATACTTGCGGTCATAGCTAATGAAGCTGGCTATTGTGGGTGTTGGATATTTACATGTCTTGATTACATAATGCACTGCATCCCTGAATCTCTGATCTGTGAAGTTTTCTTCCTTGACCATTTCCAGCAATACATCATAAAACTCCGGAGGCAGTGACGGGAATGCGCTTCTTATCTTGTAGCAGTATCTTACTATACTGTCATTGGAAATTTTCTCTCCCTCATATACCGATACCTCGTTACTGACTTGTGAGGTGGCTGGAGAGGATTTCATTAAGCTGTTTTGTAGTTCCTCCCTTGTTGTTGGCAGATTTTCCATTTCTCAAAATGTTATTGATTTCATTGAATTTACTTATAAGTGTCGGTAGGCTCATGTGATCGTGGATCCATGCATCATTTATATTGATCACCCGATCAAAATAAACTGCCATCCCACGCAATGCCTGTTCTGAATCATAGTCCGGATGGACCTTTTTAAATTCCTTGATGAGTTTGCCAGCAGCGGTCCGTTCTTTGCCTCTGTTTACAACGACATACGGAATACCGTTTGACATTTCATAGACCTTTGAAAACTCACTAATAACCCTATCTAAAAAATCATTTTTGGCCACCGAAACGGCAGTTTCGGAAACTTCTTCTTCTTTCTTTCTTTCTTCTTTATTATTCTTATTATTCTTATCATTCTTGTTATTATCGGGTAGGGTTTGGTTCTCGTTCGGTTCTATCGTGGCTCTTTCTTTAGTTCCCTCCTTGGTTCTTTCGTAGTTGTTTGGGTTCTGATAATATTCATACTTTAAGATAGTTATAAGCACCCCCCCAAGTTCTTTCCTTGTATCTATCCTTCCGGTATCTCGTAAAAATTTCATTGCTTTCTTCGTTTGCATTTCGGTGTAAATACAGCGTCTCCAGCCGATATACCACTTCAAAGCCTCTCTGATTTCAGCATAAGATCTGAACAATTGCCCCCTCTTTACCCTGTGTCCATTGTATCTTATTTCCTGAGAATTAGCTTCCCTTAACAGGTAGCTCCATATCTCTCTGACATAAGGAGGGGCAGTAGATATTTCACTTTCCTGTATAACCCTTGGCTGTAATATATATCCACCCTTGATCATGCTGCGGTCAGGAATTTATTTACGAAGTAGATTTGTCCTTTTGCACTTACTTTGGTAGTGACTGTTACAAACACAGTCCCGTCCGGCTGAGTGATAGAGGATTTTTTAATTTCAAATAGGCCAAGCTCCATCGCCCTTTGTGTTGGCTGGTTATAGCTCTCACCCCTGGAACACAGATACCCATTCATCCGGAGCCACCGGAATAGCCTGTTTTGGCCAATATTAATACCGTTCTGTTTGAGGATTTTCGCCAGTTCTCCGACCAGTATTGAGGATTCACTGGCTTTTACAGCATCGGCAAACAATACCTTTGGCGCTGCCTCATGGAGAGCCTTTTGTTGCTGCCTGGTCTTCTCTATTAGCGCTTCCTTTGCTTCTTCTGCCTCCAGGAGCATCTTAGCAAGATCCTTTCGGGATATGTTATTGAGAGCATATATCCCATTCTTCCGGATGGATGGTAAAACCTCTCCGGTCACCCATTCAGTAAATATCTCTGCCTCCTGCTTCCTGGACTGAAAGATGACCTTGTATAAATTTGGTTCATCTACATAAGTAAGTTGTTGTGGTCCTCCTGGCGTAAGGGTGTCAATAGTAATTACACCCTTTTCGTTAAGCCTTGATCTTACGGCCCTTGAATTAGCAAGATCTAAAATACGACAGAGGTCGGCCAGGCAAAACCAAGGATTGTTAGTCTCGTCATTACTTGTGCGGACCTCTCCAAATTTTTCATTGCGAAATACTAATACTGGTGTCATATCTCAATATTTAGTGATTATACTTTGTTCCGGTGAGAGGGATCGAACCTCCAGGGCCAAGGCCGTCAGATCTTAAATCTGATGTGTTTACCAGTTTCACCACACCGGAATACCAATTACTGCTCTATGATCGCGATATCCGGAGCAAGACTACTGATCTTTTTAATCTGTTCATCAATGGCACCATCTGTGACCAGATCCATTGTTTCCTGAGCTCCAGGGGAGATAAGGATAAAAGATATTTCCCTCCCGTCAATCTGTGCAAATGTCTCTACCTCGATATCTTCTGCCGGATATCCCTTCATCAAAGGAATAGATATGTTGAACTTTTCCGGGAGGTTTGAATTGACTACCTGTGAGAAGTTATCTGTTCGGTCTCCTTTTTCTTTCACAGACTGCTCGATCTTCTTGTCAACAGTTGCTTTGAAGTTCATTAACTCTGTGACAAGCTTCATATTCTCCTCCTTTGACTTGAAATAAGCCCTGTTCATCTTAAAAAACATACCAAGCTTAACAGGGGACCACTCCGTTCCGGTATTAACTCCAAACTCCTTAAATTTCGGATGTACTTCCAGCTTACCGACAACCTTACCCAGCATATATGGATCGTCATCGTGTGTGATAAGGGAGATGGAGAGTTTCTCCCTGTCAACAATAACCAAGCAATGTTTTTCGTTAACCTGGTCTTTCTGGTCATGTCTCTTTAAAAGAAACTCATACGGTGCCGTAATGATTCCTTCCAGGTTTATCTGGACGGGGGGTTTTACCGGCAGTTCATTTACCTTGTCAACCTTGCGAAGAATAACTTCGACTTTTTCTTTGTCTCTTGTGACAATTTTAATTCCTTCGTTTTCCATGTTTTAATTTTCTGTACCTGTTCGACTTATCTGAAAAATTGTGCCCTGTTTCTCATCGGGGTATGCCGGGCGCTGCTCAATAAGGTCCCCCTCTGAATTGTAATACCCTACATCATCGCCCTCGATGAACTTGTAGCATTCGTCCTTGACTTCCTCGGCCTTGTGCTTGATGTCAGTCAATAGTTGTTTCTTATCATCCTTGAGCGGACTAAGTCTCTGCTTGATATCGCTAAGTAGCTCTTTCTTCTCATCCTCAATCTCACTGATTGAAATGGAAGTTTCTGCAAGCTGGTCCTTCTTCTGGCGAAGCTCGTCAGGAGAAAATTTGCGCATGTAGGTCTTTTTCTCGATCTTGTCGCAGTTGTCTTTCAAAAACTGTATCCTCGCTTCTTTGGGATACTCTTTACCTAATTGTTTGTCCATATTTATAGAGTTTGTTAATAAGGTTCCTTACTGAAATCCACAATCAGCCCCGGAGAAGCCGCGAAAACCTGTTTTCCGGTCGTTTCACGTACCTCGCGGATAAATCTATCCTCATCGCTATTACCGTTGCTTAAATGGCACAGAACAATGTTTCTGACATTACTGAGATCATTTGCTTTTAAGAGATCCAGGCATGTTGATAGTTCCATGTGAGTATTGAGTAGCCTGGGACGCATTGACGGATGGAGAGAGCCATTCATGATATTTTTTTCAAGTATGTCATCCGCGAAGTTCACTTCTATAAGGAGGTGATTGAGGTTTTTAAATGTGTGCTCCGACATGAAGCTGTCTGTCATAAAGAGGACATTGCCACAGTCGGGATGGTTGATTAAAAAACCTATGCAGGGAACGTCATGCGCTGCCTCAAACGGGACTATCTTGAAATTGCCAAGTTTATAGCCTTTCCCGGGAAGCACGGGCTTGCATCTATTTGATGCTCCAAGGTTCTTCTTACTTTCAAAAACGTCCTGGAGGGCAAGACAGTCAATCCCTGCCATAGCATAGTCTTTAAGATACTTTGAGTGATCAAGATGAACATGACTACAGATTGCCCCGGCAATACCGGACAGATCAAAGGAAAGGGCTTGCTTAACCTTAGAGAGAGTTACACCCATTTCCATGATAAGGGTTTCTTTCCCATTTGTCAGGAGATACCCATTGCCGGTAGAGCCGGAGGCTAATACTGTCAGGTTCATGGTCAGGCAGGGATTAATACGGTGCTTTTGGACTTTCTTCTGTACCTAAAGAGCTCAATGATGCTGGTTCCTCTGCCGGTCCCTGCGGTTCGAGTTGTTCTGCCGGAGGTTCATTCTTACCAAGATCCTCATACTCTACATCCTCTGTGGAGATCTCCTTTTTGTTGCTGGCCTCTGCCTTCTTGGTTTCCCTTGTTTGGAGAGGAAGGTCGTCCGGCATTATCTCTGAATCGTCTGAGGAATTTATTTCAATCTTCACTGCCCTCGACATTACGGTTTTTTTTACAGCCTGGTCAGTAAAGTTTTTATGCATTTTGGAGTTCCCCTTTGCTGCTCCCATGTTCCATGCGGCCTGTATTTGAGCCATAGTCATAACTTCCATTTTTGTTGTACCGTCCGTAAACTTTACAATGGCATATGCTCCTTTGATTTTGTTGATATCCTGGTTCTCCAGGCTTGGGACATGCTCAACAAGCTTCATCCTTCCCGTTTCTGTATCTACCTGATAGGTAAACTTATCACCAGCATAAACACACTGGGCATTTACATCAACAACCCCTGCGTCCCGTTTGGCCACCATAAGAAGACCGAAGTATTCGGGTTGGCATACAAGCTGTTTACCATATTTTACAAAAGCGCAATGCTTCTTTGCAACATTATAGCCGGATATAACCATTGTAGTGAGGGAGTTGACAACAGAAGGGATTTCACACTGATCGACAATAAGTTCCCCTTTGTCATCACTGAGACTTAATAAGTGAAGCTTGGCCGTTGCCAGAGCATTTGTTACTGAATAATCTGGAGGTATAATAAGCCCCTCTGATTCCTTCTGCTTGATGTAAGCGTTGACCTTTGTAACTATCTCCTCATCAAATTTTTTGTGAGTAGACAACCTTTGAGTCTGTTGCGCCGGGACACTGGAACCGGCTGTTGGTTTCTTTGAATACTTGGTTTGATCTTCCATTGGATTAAATTTGAATTAATTAACTGTTAAGACTTTATCTGATGTTACATATAACTTTATGACCTGTGCCTGCAAGGGAAGGATAGAATTGCACGCCTCCGCATTATCGAACCAGACGGGAGGATATATCCCGTAATGGTCAGAGAGGGTTCTCATAACGTCAACACCTGAATTTATCCTCATTGCGTTATTAAGGTTGGACCAGGGAACACCATTTACCATAGCCTCGCAATGTTCAACCTCCTCCCCGTTCACCTGTTTGGAGAATAGCTTCCATCTTACAATCTGGAACATGCTGTTTACTTTTTCCTCGATAGCCTCAATCCTGGCCTTGGTGAATCCCGTTATTGCAAACTCAATGCCTTCCAGGTCGGCAAGCTTCTGTGCAAGGTCTTTCTGGTCCTGTTCCAGCTGTGCCTTACGTTCCGTTCCCTGCTGGATATATTCTTTTGCTTTAAGGCGCTGCGACAGCTTTGAGATCTCATCCATGATAGCCTCTTTCCTTGTGGTCTGCTCTGATACATTGGCCCTCTTAGGTTGTTCTCCAACAGAATCCTCCATCTTGGCTATCTCGGTCCGGATCCTTATATACTCAGTGTCCTCCTCACACTTCTTCTGCCAGTTCTTTTGTGCTGTCTCGGCTTTCGATATGGCCTTCTTCCTGGCTTCGATGCTCTGCTTTAGGGCTTCGATATTCTTTATTGTCTCACCAAGCTTGGCTGCAAGCTGGTTGAGTTCGTGTTCGTGGTCATCAATACGAAGTGTGAGCTCCCTTCCCTTGCTTATATTGGCTGCTATGTCGGCTGCCTTTTTGTCGTTGTACTGTGCTGTAAGCCTTACCTTCTTTTCCTCGATATCGTCAGTATCCAAGGGCCTCTTGCATGTCGGGCATACAAACTCGCTGTCCAGAAAGAATACCTCTTTCTGTGCATTAAGAGCATTGTATTCACCCCTGAGTATTTCCCTGCGGTTAATAAGCTCCTGCTTCATATCTTTAAGGTTCTGCATGGACCTTTGGATCCTGTCAATATCTGATTCCAGCGTTTTGAGCTTTGATTTCTCCTCGTTGTCCTCTGCAAGAAGTGTTACAAGGTCCCGGTTAAGCTCCTTCTGTATGCGAAATTCAATGTCCATAAGAGAAGCCTTCTTGCTGTTGATCTCTCCCTGTTTCTTGCGGTAAACCTCAAACTCTTTGTCCATGCCTGCAGATATGTCAGATATCTCCTTGTCAATGTCGCGGATCTGATCTCTGAGGCGGTTTATGGAGGATTCTATTTCGTTCCAGTTCTCTGATTCAGGGATAGACTTCTGAACTTCATCAATCCTTGCTGGGATCCGGTCAAGCTCATCTTTGATCTTACGCTTCTCGCTACTGATCTCCCTCTTATACTCATCAAGTGTCTTGTGAGCATTAACGGTCCGGAGTATCTTCATCCATGCATCGTTTTGTCTGGCTATCTCCTCGAGCGATATACTTCCGGCAATGTCAAACAGGACCTTGCGCTGTTCCTGCCAGGAGAGGGACGGGAAATACAGAGGGTTTGTCAATAGCCTGAAAAGCGTTTCCGGGCAGATGGTTTCGATCTTGGCGTTGTATTCGCGCATGGTGACCGGAACATCATTGAAAAAATATAGGCTTTCGTGCCCGTTAAATTCAGCGACAGCCTTTCCCTTGGGCTTGGTCCATTTCTCATGGAACACCTTTCGTAAGGTTACTGATTCCATGTTGAGAGGATCGCCACCGACAAGCAGTTCGGCCGTCACTTCTGAATCTACCTGGTGAAGTGGTTCTCCGGATTCTGTAAGCGGTTTGATTTCAAAGGCCGTTCTTCCAAACTGGTCCTTGTCGAACAGCACCCATGAGAACGCCATGAATACTGTAGATTTTCCTGTAGCGTTAGCCCCTCTTAGAATAATCTCATTACCGAGATCGTCAAGCACCAAATCCTTTATCCCTCTAAAGTTTTTAAGCGCAATGCTTTTTAAATAAATTTTTTTCATCTGAATTTTTGTGATATGGTTTTACGAATAATTTTTCTAACGGCCATTTTCTATTAAGCCTGAATCTGATTAAAGAGCTTTCAATACCTGTAATTTCAGCCCATTCAGCAAGAGTTTTTGTTGTTTCCCCAATAGTAATAAAATGATTGTTTCTTTTATTTCGCGCTTGTTGTGCCAGCGGTATCCAAGTACAATTCTCCGGACAATAATCCCCATTATTATTTATCCTCTCAATGGTTAGGTTTTCCTTATATCCATGTGTTAATGCCCAATTCTTAAAAGCAATAAAAGATTCTCCCCACTCATCACATACCGTAATTCCCCTTTTGAAATATCTGTCGCTATCAGACGAATTAGGGTTAATGCACCTATATCGCATTCTATTCCAAATTGAATACAGCCGGTTAACGTTTCCCCGATAACTATACCCGTGCTTAAAAGATCTTTCCCTGGTTAGTTCTCTCCCGAGACAACCACAACTTTTAGCTTTCCCGTTCTTTAATTGGTATGTTGTAGTGATTGATTTGTTTCCACAATCACATTCACACTCCCATCGCCTTTTGCCTTTCGTTGATTTTGCCTGTGCGACAACAATTAGCCTTCCAAACCTTAACCCTATTAGATTTTCTAACTTCATATTGTTGTTATGTGAATTATAAATGTCTCTGGATCGTTGAGCTCCCTGTCCGGGAACTGTGAAAGGGAGGTAGTGAAGCTGCCGAAAGATGCATATTCCCCCTCAATACTTACGGCAGCATATTCAAACTTTTGGCCAGCAATGAAGGACTTCCGGTGTTCATCATTGACAAACAGCGCGTATTCAAAGCCCTCGGAGGTCTTTAGGCGTATTACCTGGATTTGTTTCTGGAGCATGGTTCAGGGATTTAATTCGGGGTGACTATGGAAATAATGCATCTCTGCATTTCTTTCCTTTATGTTTTCCTCTGCAACAAAAACATCCCTGCGGTTTCTGGCCAGTGCCAAGGTAGGGGATATGGTAGTAAACAATGTGCCAGTTACCGGATGGCGGTACTCGTACTGGTACATCTTCTTGTGATAGCGGGGCATATAGAACTGCTCCCATTGTTCCTGCCCTGCAAGGCATGTCGAACATCCATTAACATCTGTTTTCATTGTGTCGTGATTAAATTATTTGTGTCGTCCAATAAATTTCAATTTCCTTCCCGGCAGTCCTGCTTCCAGGCTTATGGCCATGCCGTCAAGCTCATAATAGTTATCCCCTTTGCGGATCTCCTTCCCGGTAATGGGACTGGTAAAGGAGAAATGAGCTGTCTTAATTTCGTAGGGTGTTGTTGTGGTATTCATCGTGTGAAAGTTTAAAAAGGCCGAACCCATTGATGTTATCGCCGGGCCGACCGCTAAGTATTATTGTGCTTTTAGAATTAATTTAAGGAAATGAATACTGTTCCCATAATTTGGCTGTAAGGTTGTTATGTATTTATCTTCACATACTCGATTAAGAAGGCCAGATCCGTCATTGTATATAATACAAGACACCCTAAATTCCTTGCACGTTTGCCATGAAACTTGTTTCCTCCCTAAGTATTCCCATCTTACAGTAAGTTGTGTGCTGGCTTTTTGAAAAACCCATTCACATTTTTTAATTTCAATCTTCGTTTTCATCTTAGCGGTTTTAATTATTACTTACTTAATGAATTAATAAATGATTCATATTCCTTCCTGTTGATCTTCACCCTTCCGGTCCGGCCCTTACCTTTGATCTTGGTCAGGCGCCCTTTCTGAACGGCCTTGTCATATTCAGCCCTTCCGATCTCACTGACTATTTCCTGCCTGGAGACAAGCCTGGATTTAGGTTTCTGTATCCTTTCAGCAAATGCATCAAGGATATCATACAGATCGCCCCATGTGATAAAATCACTCTTGGATATCCCGTTTGATTTCATTTATCAACAGTTCAATTTTCTTATTGATTATCTTGTTACGTACCTGATATTCAGCGAATACGTCAAGTATAACCATGAATATTCTCAGGTCAAACTCTCCCTGGTCCTTACCTCCCTGCAATACCCTGGTCACATACACCGGAGACACACCACAGCGGCCAGCCACCTGCTTTATAGCTCCGTGAGGAAGCCCCTTTCTTATAGTTGATAAGTTCTCGTCAGATATTCTTGCTCGTTTCATTTTTTGATTTACATTTGATTTTACCATCAACCATGAGCCAAAGATACATAAAAATTTCAGTTTTACAACAATTTTGATGTATTTTTTTAACTAAAGCCTAATATTTTTTGTAAATTACAGACACAATGAAGCTTACGGAGATGGATGCCTCTTACTTAGGAGGAAGAATAATGATGTTAATGCATCATTTTAAACTAAACAAGAACTCCCTTTCACAAAAACTTGGTCTTTCCGGCAACTCTTTAATAGGGAAAATTGTTAACGAGCCGGGACTGGGGATGACAACGGAACTGTTAGCGAAATTCGCATTCGCATTCCCAACACTTAACCTTCGCTGGCTGGTGACGGGAGAGGGGGAATTGAACCCCCGACCTCATGATTATGAATCATATAGCCTATAAACTATATATGGCTGTATATCAATTAATGACAGTGATTATTTAAAATTATCCGCACAAATTTCGCAAAATTCTGGAATGTTGATATCGGGATTTTCCTGGGGATATCCTGTTAATATTTCCGGGATGGAAGATAGCAAAAAAGGTTTATCTTTGAAATGTCTTTGCAAACATTGTGTCGTGTATGCAACAACGAGAGCCCTGGAGAGATCCGGGGTTTTCTATTAATAAAGGGCGAACTGATCTGTCGGGCGCCGGCTTATGGTTCTTTGCTGGATAAGGCTGGATCGGATTAGTTGTAACTGCTTCTGGTATTCTGCTTCCTCGATCCCGTAATCCTCCATATACCTGTTTGTCTTATACCATTCTTTCAGGGCATACAAGATCAATGCTTCTCTGACAGCGCTTTCGGCATTCATAAGCATATTGAACTCCCAATTGAAATCAAGCTTAATTGAATAGATCATAAACTTCTCATTGGGATTATATACGGCATAATCCAAGCCCGTCAGGTCCTCCAGGAACGGCATTGTTATGGTGATGGTATTGGCAGTATTTTCCGAAATATCCTTTTCCAGGTCCTTGTTATCCCCCTCTGTCGTGATGACCAGGCGTTGACCGGCAAGGGCATTTGGAGTTAATGAGAGGGATGTATCAGTTATTATAAGGCGGTCCCCGGAGAGTGTTGTTATGGTTCCCTCTGCGCTTTTAACTCCGAATGATACGTTATAGCGGTGAGCATTATCAACGTCCTTGGCAAAGGCCAGCATTTTTCGGAATACCTCAGAGGATCCATTCTGCATTATTGAATCAAAGAAGTCCCTTTCATCATCCGTCATAGCAAACGATTCCAGGAGAGAATTGCCGTTGCCATCCTTGGCATACCGGCCCCGGATAGCGGATCTTCTTTTTGCTTCTCCGAATATATCGGTCATGCCCATAATGAACATTATCTCATAAACGGTAGCATCTTCCGTTTTGCCGTCCATGTATTCGTTCCAGTTCTCGAAAGCCTGGCGGTAAAGGTCCTTATAGACCTCTGTGGTGGTGTTAAACAGATACAGCATTATCCTTCCCTTTCTTTATTCCAAAGTTAAACAATATAATTCCGATGCTATTGCGGGACTTGTCATAATAGAAGTCGAAGAAGGTAACTCTACCCCATCTGCACTTCAAAGAGATTTTACCTCCTTGTTTCTTCTTCGACTTCCACGAGTTAATGAATTGCACGACAATAAGATTAAAAATTATACTTTATTCCAAACATGGGGGCAAGTGGAAAATAATCCGACTTAAGCAATGATGGCTCAAAGTTTATTCCTATTTCCGGACTTAAGTTAGTCCCAAATAATTTATAGGCAGCTGCCATTACAGCGACCGACATTGTTTGGTCAGTAATCTGTGTGCCCCCGCCTGACACAGGGAAGAAGAAAAATCCGTTAATAGAAAGGTAGTTAAATGCATTCCCGTTTTGTACTTTGTAAAACGAAAAACTCATACCTATTCCAACCTTAGTAAACGTCTGCGGAATAAATTCCTTGGTTACTTTATTATATAGTATCTGTCCCCCACTGACGCTTGTTGAATACCTTACCAGTTTAATAACATAAGATGAATCG
>Ga0209099_1002899_pt1 | contig 14490 bp, 15 predicted proteins | sample AD_JPNHW2_MetaG_FD_184430 | JGI IMG/M metagenome (GOLD analysis project Ga0209099, IMG submission 184430) | Active sludge microbial communities of municipal wastewater-treating anaerobic digesters from Japan - AD_JPNHW2_MetaG (SPAdes) (version 2) | ecosystem: Engineered > Bioreactor > Anaerobic...
GCCTGGATCGACGAGGAGCGCAGGAAGACGACCGCAGGCTGAGATCCGGCTGGCCGTTGCCATCCTGACGAGACGTGAAAGGTTGCGAAGATGCTCCGTACGTTCCTGAAACGCTTCCGCTGGCCGGCCATCCTGCTCGGTCTCTGGCTCATCTCCCTGGCGGGGATCCACTCGATCCCCCTCGAGGACCACGAGGTGTTCGTCCTGCAGACCACCCAGGAGATGCGGTCGCGGGGGGACTGGGTCCTGCCGAGCTTCAACTACGAGCCGCGCCTGAAGAAGCCCCCCTTCAACTACTGGGCGACCGCCACGCTGTCCCACCTCGATCCGTTCAGCGACGGCGTCCGGGTCTGGCACGGCAGGATGGTCTCGCTGCTGGCGGGGCTGGCGATGGTGCTGGCGACCTACTGCGCGGGCAGGACGCTCTACGGACCCGCGACCGGGAAGCTCGCCTCCCTGCTGCTCCTGGGCATGCAGGGCTACGTCAGCCTGCTGCACAGCGCGAGGCCGGACTTCCTCTACTCGGCCTTCTGCGGGCTGCAGCTGTTCGCCTGGATCTACGCGTGGAAGGCCGAGGACGGGTCCGCCCGGCAGCGCCTCCACGGATGGCTCGGCTGGATCATGGCCGGCCTGGCGACACTGACGAAGGGGCCCCAGGGGCCGGCCGTCTTCCTCGCCGGCATGCTCATCTTCCTGCTGTCCGGTCCCGACCGGAGGCGGGTCCTCAAGGTGCTGAGGCCGTTCTTCGGGATCGGGCTGCTCCTCCTGCTGGTCCTCCCCTGGTGGATCATGCTGCGGCACCAGCTCGCGACGATGCACGTGGACATCGCCCAGACGCAGCTCTCCGGTTCCCTGCTCAAGAACCTGGCCGGCTGGCGGGAGATCCTCTCCGGCTACTACCTCTGGACGCTGCTGAGCCTGATGGCCCCGGCGAGCCTGCTCCTCCCCTTCCTCGCGCCCCGGCTCTGGCGGTGCAGGCGGGAAGCCGGCGCCCCCACGCGGATCATGCTCTACGCCTGCGCGGTCCTGCTGGTCGTGTTCACCCTGGGCGGCCACTACCGCAAGCACTACCTCCTGCCGCTGCTGCCGATCTTCGCCCTCTTCCTCGCCCACGCGGTCCACACGGGCGCCTATGCGGGGCTCCAGGGACGCTGGAAACGGATCCTGACGGGCCTTTTCTGGACCCTCGCGGCCTTCTGCCTGGCCATGGTCTTCCGGGCGAAGGACTTCGGCACCCTCGCGGGGGTCGCGCTGGTCGCGGTGCCCCTCTTCCTCCTGCTGCGGCAGGAACTGGAACTCCCGGAATGGACGCCGGGCCGGGGATCGACCCAGCTGGTCACCGCCTCCGCCGCCGTCGCGATCCTCACGATCGGGTTCAATGCCTACCTGCCCAAGGCCGTCACGCGCTGGCGGACCGCGGAGCAGGCCTTCGCCCTGCATGTCGGGGAGACGCTCCAGCCGGCGGACCTGATCGTCCAGTGGAAGTCGGACACGAGCGTCCTGCCGTTCTACGCGAGGCGGCCGGTCCCGGTCTTCGGCGACCTGGACGCGCTGAGGACCTTCTTCGGGCAGAACCATCCGGCTCACCGTGTCTACGCCGTGCTGCCGAGGACTGAGCTGCCCGTGCTCTCGGCCGCCCTCGAGAACCGGACCCTGGAGACGATCCAGCGGGCACGACACCCCGAGGACGACCTGGTGTTCGTGGAACTGACCGGACTGCCGGCCGGAGCGGGGGCGGCCCCGAACCCGTGATCCCGGAGCGGGGTCTGTTTCTTCCTGCCTCCGCCGCGCCCTTGCTGGCGAACTGCAGGATTCTATTGCATTTAGCAGGATTTCCGGAACCTTTCCTCCCCTGGCCGCACTTATAGGGACTACAAACATCTTTCACAGTAGCCGGGGGATCTCATGTCGGACCTTTGCTCGGGTGTTTTGCTCCTGGTCAGCATCATGACGCTGATCTTCTTCGGGCCCGAGCTGTGGAAGATCCTGAGGAAGAAAGTCCTTCCCTGCCGGCGGAAACACTTCCGCAGGTCCCGGAGCACCCTCCGGAGGGGGCTCCGGGTCCGATCGAGGAAGGTCAACCTCTTCAACAACCTGGCCCACTCCTGAATCCTTCCCGAGACCAGAGGCGCATTCGCCGGTCCCGCGGGATCCTGTACCATCATTCCCTGCGAGGTCCATCATGATCCCCGAGGGAATACCCGCCGACGAGCCCGGCCCTGCGCAGGAATTCCTTGCCGGCGTGAGGGCCGAGCTTCCCCTGCTGCTCGGCGTCGTGCCGTTCGGACTCATCTACGGCGTGCTCGGGCTCGCGGCGGGGATCCCGCCCTGGGCCGTGATCGTGATGTGCTTCGTGCTGTTCGCGGGCTCGTCCCAGATCGTGTTCGCCCAGCTCTGGGCCACCCAGGCTCCCGTCACGGTGATCGGCGCCACCGTGGGCGTCGTCAACCTGCGCCACGCCCTCTACAGCGCCAGCGTGGCCCCCTACCTGAAGGCGCTCCCCCTCCGGTGGAAGCTGCTGCTCTCCTACCTGCTGACCGACGAGGCCTATGCCGCCGCCATCGGGCGCTTCATGGGCGGGCCCGAGACTCGCCACCGGCACTGGTTCCTCCTCGGCACCGGGACCATCCTCTGGGCGGCCTGGCAGCTTTCGGCCGTCGCCGGCGTCCTGCTGGGCACGGCGGTTCCGCCCTCGTGGTCCCTGGACTTCTCCCTCGCCCTCACCTTCACCGCCATCGTGGTTCCCTCCCTGCGGAAACGCAGCGACGTGGCTGCCTCCCTCGCGGCGGCGACGACCGCCATCCTCGCCCAGGGCATGCCGCACAAGCTCTGGATCATCGCGGCGGCCTTCGTCGGCATCGCCGTGGGCGGCTGGACGCGGTCCCTGGACCGGAAGGAGCAGGCATGAGATCCCCCTGGCTCCTGCTCGCCACCATGACCGGGTGCGGCCTGCTGACCTTCCTCATCCGCCTGTCGTTCATTTCCGGAGGCCGGCACCTGGCGCTGGGCCCACGGTTCCAGGCCCTCCTCCGCTACGTGCCCCTGGCCGTGCTGTCGGCCTTGATCGCCCCGGAGATCCTGGTCCGCCACGGCGTCCTCGATCCCGGCCCCTCGAACCCGCGCCTCTGGGCCGGGGCCGCCGCGGTCCTGGTGGCCTACTTCTCGCGCAACGTGCTCGCCACCATCGCCTCGGGCATGCTGGTCCTGTGGCTCGTCCAGCGCATCCTCTGACAAGGACCCTTCCATGCCCCTGATCACCGACCCCCTGCAAGTCAAGTCCTTCCGCCTGCGGAACCGCCTCGTGATGGCGCCCATGGTGACCAGCTTCGCCGAGGGACACCGGTGCACGGACGCACACGCGGCCTGGTACCGGGCACGGGCGGGCGTGGGCCTGGTCATCGTGGAATCCTGCGGGGTCGACCCTGAGGCCGCCATCATGCCCGGCATGATCGGGATCTGGAACGACGATTTCATCCCCGGCCTCGCCCGGGTGGCGGACGCGATCCACGCAGGAGGCGCGCCGGCCGTGCTCCAGCTCGTGCACGGCGGGGCCCGCTCCGTGCGCGCGGACCTCGGCCGGGAGCGGACGGGGCCCTCGGCGGTCTCCCTGCTGCCGGGCCCCGCGCCCAGGCCCATGACGGAAGCAGAGATCCTGGGGGCCGTCGAGCGGTTCGCGTCGGCCGCGCGCCGGGCGCAAGCCGCGGGCTTCGACGGCGTCGAGGTCCACGCCGCGCACTACTACCTGCTCTCCGAGTTCCTGTCGCCCTTCACGAACCGCAGGACGGACGCCTGGGGAGGCAGCCTGGAGGGCCGCGCCCGGCTGGCGCTGGAGACGATCCGCGCCGTCCGGAAGGTCCTGGGTCCGGAGGCGCTCCTGCTCTGCCGGATGCACGCCGTGGAATTCGTGGAGGGCGGCATGAGCAGCGAGGATGCCCGGCATTTCGCCAAGGCCTTCGCGGAGGCGGGCGTGGACATCCTCAACGCCTCCGGCGTGGGGCAGTCCTCCCTGGAAAGCTGGGAGGGCCATCCCTATCTCAGCACCACGTCGGCGCTGCCCAAGTCGGCGCCCGCGGGCACGTTCGCCCCTTACGCCGCCCGCCTGCGCGAAGGGCTGGGCATCCCGGTCATCGCCGTGGGCAAGCTCGCGGAAATAGGGGTGGCCCAGCGCGTCCTGGATGCCGGGCAGGCGGACCTGGTCGCGGTCGGCCGGCAGCTCATCGCCGATCCGGAGACGGGGACCAAGCTCCTGGAGGGCCGGGACAACGAGATCCTGCGGTGCCGGGAATGCCTGGCGTGCTTCGCCTCGATCCGCAAGGGCCCCATCCGGTGCGCCGTGAACAGGAGCCTCTGAGGCTCACCCCTTCGCGTTCTCCCGCGCGAGCAGGAGCACCGCCCCCACGATGAGGATCCCTCCCAGCACGCGCATGGGCGTGATCGACTCCCCGAGGACGACGGAAGCCAGGAACAGCGTGAAGACGGGCTCCACGGTCGAGTAGACGGAGGCCTTCACGGCGCCCACGCGCTCGAGCCCCTCGAAGAAGAAGAGGATCGCCAGGACGGTGCAGACGACGGCGATGGCGACGACGGCCAGCCATCCGGTCCCCGTCGCGGGGGGGTGGAATCCCCTGAACGCGACCACCCCCGCGTAGGTCGCGGCGGCGGAACTGGTGATCACCGTGGTGGAGGCCGTGGGCGTCACGGTCTTCGGGAAGCGGCTGCCCACCAGGATGTAGACGGAATAGATGAGAGCGCACAGGACTCCGAAGAAGATCCCCAGCGGCTTGCCGTCGCCCGCCTTCCCGATGGTGAGCACGCTCCCCGCGAGGGCGACGATGACGGCGACGACCTGGAACCGGGTGAGGGGGTGGCGGAACACGAGGCATGCGAGGATCGCCACGAGGGCCGGGTAGAGGTAGAGCAGCAGCGAGACCAGCCCGGCGCTGGCGAGGGTCAGCGCCGTGAAGAAGGAGAAGGCCTGCCCGGCGTAGCCGAGCGCCCCCATGCCCACGAGGATCGCCAGCCCCTTGCCCCTGGGCAGCTTCATGCCCTTGGCGAGGAGCAGCGCCCACATCAGGACCGCGGCGATCGTGAACCGGCACAGCAGCAGCGTCGAGACGTCGATCCCCGATGCGTAGGCCATGCGCGCGAAGATGGCCATGCTCCCGAAACAGGCCGCGGAAGCCAGGACGTAGAACGTGCCGGCCACCTGGCGCCCTCTGGAAACCTCGTTCACGACGGCATTCTCCCCATGGGTCTTCATGAATGGACCTTCTACTTGTTCGGATCGGGCGTCTGTTTCCAGTCGACCTGGGGCGGATTCGCGGGGGGGTCGACGAGGGAGGAGACGCCCCAGGTCCGCATCTCGGCGGGCTGGTAGTGCGCCTTCTCCCGGGCCTCGCGGATCCTCTGGATGACGTCGCCCGTGCTGGGGGCATTGGGCTGGGTCCCCGGCTTGAAGGCCAGGTGGATGAGGTCCGAGGGCTGCGTGGCGCTGGTGGCCAGCAGGCCGGTGTAGCGGTCGACGGCGGCCCACTCCATGCCCTCGGGCACCGGGAACTCCTCCCGGGGCGTCGTGCTCAGGGCGACCTTCATGAAGTCCACCCAGATGGGCAGGGCCACCTTGGCGCCGTCGGCGCTCCGGAAGAGCGGCTTCTTCTCGTCGAGGCCCACCCACACGCCCGTGCAGATCCGCGTCGAGAAGCCCAGGAACCAGGCGTCCGCGTGGTCGTCCGTGGTGCCCGTCTTCCCGGCCACGGGCCAGTTCAGCTCATTGGAGCGCGCGCCCGTTCCCCGCTGCGCCACGCCCTGGAGGCACTGGATGAGCTGGTAGTTGGACATGGGGTCCACCACCGCCTCGCCCGGCGTGCCTTCGTGGGATTCCAGCACGCGCCCGTTCCGGTCCACGACCTTCTTGATGAGGAAGGGCGTGGGCGACTGCACGCCGCCGTTGGCGAAGGTGGCGTAGCCCCGGACCAGGTCCTTCAGCGTGAGGTCCGCGCTGCCCAGCGCCATGCTCGGCACCGCCGGGATCCAGGAGGTGATGCCGGCCCGGTGCGCGAAGTCCACGGCATTCTCGATGCCGACGGCCTCCAGGGTGCGGACCGCGGGGATGTTCCGGGAGTCCCGGATCGCCTCCCAGATCGGGATCGGCCCGAAGAAGTCGCGCTCGTAGTTCTGGGGCTCGTAGAGGCTCGTCGAGAAGAGGTAGCGCGTCGCCACGTCGTTGACCACGGTGGCCGGGGTCCTGCCCTGCGCGAAGGCCGCCCCGTAGACGAAGGCCTTCATGGTGGATCCCACCTGCCTGGCGGCCTGGAAGCTCCGGTTGAACTTGCTCTTCCCGAAATCGTAGCCGCCCACCATGGCCCGGATCTCCCCGCTGGCGGGATCCACGGCCAGCAAGGCCCCTTCGACGACGGGCTCCTGGTCCAGTTCCACCTTCACGGCGCGCCCGTCCGGGCTGGCCTCCTTCACCAGGAACAGGGGAGCCGCCCCCCGGGCCAGGACCTTCTTGACGTCCTTGCCCGCCCAGGCGAAGGCGCTCCCCGGCACGTCCAGGGTGGTCTCGCGGATGCGGACCCTGGCGCTGTCGCCGTTCCAGGCCAGGATCACGCCCTGGACGGAGTCCCCGGCCTCGATGAAGCGCTTCCATCCCGGCAGGTCGGCCGTCTCCGGGTCCGGCACGAACTGGATCCCTTCCCTGCGGAAGCCCCGCCGCCGGTCCGTGGCCTTCACCCCGGCGCGGACGGCCTTGTTCGCGGCCTCCTGCCACACGGCGTCGAGGGTGGTGTAGACCTCGAGCCCCTCGGTCAGGACGGCGTCCTTCCCGTACTTGTCGTAGAGATACTTGCGGATCTCCTCGACGGGATAGGGTGCGATCTCCTGCTCGCGCGGCTTCCCGCGGGCGAGCCGGATCGGCTGCTGCTTGAGGATCTCCGCCTCCGGGGCTCCGAGGTAGCGTTCCGCGACCATGCGGTCCAGGACGTGGTTGCGCCGGGCCAGCGTCGCGGCGCGCGCCTTGGGGTCGCTCTTGTACGGGTTGTAGTAGTTCGGGCTCTGGACCAGGCCCGCCAGCAGGGCGCACTCCTCCACGTTCAGCTGGGGGGCGCTCTTCCCGAAGTAGTACTTCGCCGCCGCCTCGATGCCGTGGCACCCGCCGCCGAAGTACACCTCGTTCGCGTACTGCTCCAGGATCTGCTTCTTGGTGTAGGCCTTCTCCAGCTTCCGCGCGAGGATGATCTCCTTGAGCTTGCGGTCGAGGCGCTTCTGGCGCCTGTCGGTCACGGTCCGGATGAGCTGCATGGTGAGCGTGGAGGCCCCTTCCCTGCGCTGCCCGAAGCTGGTGACGAAGTTCCAGCCCGCCCTCACCAGGCCCCTGGCGGACACGCCGCCGTGGGACATGAAGTCGGCGTCCTCGGTGGCCACCAGGGCGTTCATGAAGGCCCTCGGGATGTCGCCGAAGGGGATCACCTCGCGGTTCTCCTCGGCGAAGATGCCGATCGTGTCTCCGTTGCGGTCCATGACCTTGGAGATGGTCTTGATGGAGCGCAGCGAGAAGTAGGCCAGCCACCGGTCCGCGTCGCGGCTGTAGATGGACCACATGATGGTCAGGCACGCCGTGCCCGCCGCGGCCAGGGCCAGCACGATCCAGCCGATCTTCCGCAGAAGCCCTGGGTGGGTCGCAGCCGGTTTTCCCGCCTTCGCAGATTTCCTCTTCATGCTCCCAGGTTACCCTAGGTGACATGTCCGATCCTGTCCTGGCGATCGTCGCCAAAACCAAATCCGAGAAACTCCCCGCGACGCTCCAGACGGTCATCCCCGCCTTCCTCGAGCGCGGCTGGACCATCGCGGGAAGCCGGGCCCTGGCCGTCTTCTGGCGGCAGCTGGGTTTTCCGGAGAAGCGGTTCAAGGCGGATCCCCTCTACTTCGTCGGCGTCCAGGCCCCGGACCTCTGCCTGGTCCTGGGGGGCGACGGCACGCTGCTCTCCGCGGCCCGCACGGTCGGCATCCTGGGCACGCCCATCCTCGGCATGAACCTCGGTTCCCTCGGCTTCCTGACGCCCCACCAGACCGCCGAGGCGAAGGAGACCGTCGAGGCCTATTTCGCGGGAGGCCTGCTCCCGGAACAGCGCATCCTGCTCTACGTCGAGCTCCACCGGGACGACCGGATCCTGGTCCGCCAGGCCGTGATGAACGACGTGGTGATCCACAAGGGCGCCATGGCGAGGATCATGGACTTCCGGCTCCGGATCGAGGGGATGGAGGCGGCCGTCATGCGCGCCGACGGGCTCATCGTGTCAACCCCGACGGGCTCCACGGCCTACGCGCTCTCCGCGGGCGGTCCCATCCTCCACCCGACGCTGGACGCCTGGGTCATCGCGCCGATCTGCCCCCATTCCCTGACGCTCCGCCCCATCGTGGTGCCCGCCGCGCTCTCCGTGTCGCTGATCCTGGGCGACGCCCAGAACGCGCACCTGACCCTGGACGGCCAGTTGGAGTTCCCCCTGGCTCCCGAGGACCGCATCAAGCTCCGCAAGTCCAAGCACACGATCACCCTGCTCCAGAACCCGGCGCTGCCCTTCTTCAGCGTCCTCCAGCAGAAGCTGCACTGGAACGAGCGCTAGGGACTTTTTACATGGTTATGCAAATAAATGCAATAATATGATCATTATTCTCATGATCACAGCAGAACCGTACGGCTAGAGGCCTCCCCGAAGGTTCGCGATCGTCCAGAGCCGGCCCTCCCTTTCCTGGAGGAGAGCCACGAGCCGGCCTTCGAAGAGCGCACGGACGGGGGCGCCGGGGTCCGGGAAGCCTTCCGGAAGCGTCCAGGCCGGGGTCGACACGCCGCCGGGCGCGATGGGCCGGCCGTGCAGCAGGTGGTCGGCCTCCTCGGGAGCGAGGATGCGACCGGGGCACCACGGGACCAGGTCGTCGCCCTCGACGAGGACCTCGCGGTCCGGGCCGGGATCCTCCCACGGCCCGATGCGCGTCCGGACCAGGCCGGACAGGTGGGCGCCGCAGCCCAGCAGGCGGCCCAGGTCCCGGGCGAGGCTGCGGACGTAGAAGCCGCCCCGGCAGGTGAGCTCCAGCACGGAGGCGCGCGGCAGGTCGTGGGCCAGCCACCGGGCCTCGTGGAGGTAGACCCGGGACGGGGGCAGCTCGAAGACCTCGCCCCGGTGGGCCTTCTTGTAGGCGGATTCCCCGCCGATCTTCTTGGCGCAGGTGGCGGGGGGCACCTGGTCCCGCCAGCCCAGGAAGGCGGACAAGGCCTCCTCCAGGGCCGCGAGCGGCGGCACGGTCCCTCCTCCGGAGACGTCCACTCCGAGATGGTCGCAGGTGTCGGTCTCCCGGCCCCAGGCCACTTCCGCGCGATAGATCTTGGGCAGCGGGTGCATCAGCTCCATGAGCCGGGTGGCCTGGCCCGCCAGCACCAGCAGGAGGCCCTCCGCGAAGGGGTCCAGGGTGCCGCCGTGGCCCAGGGGATACTTCTTCAGGCCCTCCTCCGCGGCCGTCCGCTTGAAGCGCCGCACGACGTCGAAGCTGCTCTCCCCGACCCGCTTGTGGACCAGATGGACGCCGGCCTTCATTCGGCCGGTTCGCCGTCGTTCCCGCCCTCGGCGGCTTCCTCCTCCCGGGGATGCTCGGCCTCCTCCTGGTGGATCTGGTCGAAGAGGGCCTCCATCTTGTTGCCTTCGGCGAGGGTGGTGTCCGGGAAGAACTGCAGCTCGGGCACCCGGCGCATCTTGAGCCGCTGGGCGAGGTGAGTGCGCAGGAACCCCGCGGCGCGCCCGAGGGCCTTGCGGGTCCTGGCGCCCTGTTCCTCGTCGCCCAGGACCGTGTAGTAGACCCGGGCGAGGCTCCGGTCCCCCGTCAGGCGGACCGCCGTGAGGGTGACGAAACCCAGGTCGGGATCCCGGAGTTCCCGCTGGATGAGGGTTGAGAGCAGGAAATGGACCTGGTCTTCGAGCTGTTGGGGACGGAGCATTCGCATTCCTCGAATCGTCCATCATACCGCGGGCTACCATGGATCGATGGGAGAGTGGTTCGAGGACTGGTTCGACGCGGACTACGCGGCGCTCTACGCCCACCGCGACCGGCGGGAGGCGTCGCGGGCGGTGGACACCCTGCTCGCGGCGGCCCCCGGCTTCGCGTGCGGGCCCGTGCTGGACCTGGGCTGCGGGAGCGGCCGGCACCTCGCGGAGCTCCGCAAGGTGAATCCGCTGGCCTTCGGGCTGGATCTCTCCCGGCACCTCCTGGGGATGGCCCCCGCGGAACTGCGCGGCTGGCTGCTCCGCGGGGACATGCGCCGCCTTCCGCTCCGGCCGGGAACCCTGGCGGGCGCCTGCCTCTGGTTCACGCCGTTCGGCTACTTCAGCGATCCGGAGAACGAGGCCCTCCTCCGGAATCTCCAGCGCCTCCTCCGGCCCGAAGGGAGCCTCCTGCTCGACCTCATGAACCCCTCCCGCCTCAGGTCCAGCCTGGTCGAGGAGGACACCCTCGAGCGGGGCGGCCTGAGGGTCCACAGCCGCCGGTCCCTGGAGGCCGGACGCGTCGTGAAGCGCATGGCCCTCGAGCGGACGGATTCCGGCGAGGCGCGGGAGGCGGTCGAGTCCGTGCGCCTCTACGAGCCGGCCGAGATCCGCGGCCTGACCCGCGCCTGCGGACTCGCTCCGGTGCGCGAACTGGGCGACTACGACGGTTCCGCCTTCCAGGAAGCGGCCTCGCCGAGGTGGATCGGCATCTTCGTAAAAAAACTCCCTGGCTGACCAACGGCCCCGGATGAGTGAAAATGGGATCAAGCCCACGAGGAGGTGCAGCATGTCTTTCCGGACGATCGAAGACCTGGATGTGAAGGGCCATCGTGTATTCCTGCGGGCCGACCTGAACGTGCCCGTCAAGGACGGGGTCGTGAAGGATGCCACGCGCATCCGGGAAACCCTTCCCACCCTCAAATACCTGCTGGACCACGGCGCCTCCGTGGTGCTGGCCTCCCATCTCGGACGCCCCCAGGGGACCGGGTTCGAGGAGGCGTTCAGCCTCGCCCCCGTGGCGACCTGGATGAAGGGCCAGGGCTTCGACGTGACCCTCGCCGGCGGCGTCGCGGGCGACCGCCTGGCGAAGCTCGCCGGGATCCTCGAGCCCGGCCAGATCCTGCTCCTGGAGAACCTGCGCTTCGACAAGGGCGAGACCAAGAACCGCGAGGAGTTCTGCAAGGCCCTGGCCGGCATGGCGGACACCTACGTGAACGACGCCTTCGGCTCGGCGCACCGCGCCCACGCCTCGGTGAGCGGGATGGTGCCCTACTTCAAGCCGGACCGGATCGCCGCCGGCTTCCTCATGGCCAAGGAGCTCAAGGCCATGCAGCGCGTGATGGGGAATCCCGAGAAGCCGCTGGTGGCCGTCATGGGAGGCGCGAAGGTCTCGGACAAGATCGAGCTCATCAGCCACTTCCTGGGCAAGGCCGACACCATCCTCGTCGGCGGCGCCATGAGCTACACCTTCCTCAAGGCCAAGGGCGTCCCGATCGGGACGAGCCTCCACGAGGACGACAAGCTGGAACTGGCCCTCCAGCTCCTCCAGGAGGCCAAGACCAAGGGCACCCGCCTGCTCCTGCCCTCGGACCACGTGGTGGCCGCGGAGATGTCGGCCGGCGCCGAGTGCGCCGTCACCGACGGCGAGGCCATCCCCGAGGGGAAGATGGGCCTGGACATCGGCCCGGAAACGGTGGCCGCCTACGCGCAGGAACTCCGCGGCGCGCGCACCATCCTCTGGAACGGCCCCATGGGCGTCTTCGAGGTGGAGGCCTTCGCGGCGGGGACCCTGGGCCTGGCCGAGGAGATGGCGAGCGCCGCCGACCGGGGCGCCTTCGTGCTCCTGGGCGGAGGCGACAGCGTGGCCGCCGCCAACAAGGCCGGGGTCGTGGCCCGCATGAGCCACGCCTCCACGGGCGGCGGCGCCAGCCTCGAATACCTCAGCGGGCTCGAGCTCCCGGGCGTGACCGCCCTCCTCGTCAAGGCCTGACATCCCCGGCACGGAACCGACCCCTGCCTCTCCACCAAGAAAGGAAGTGACATGCGCATCGTCATCGCCAACTGGAAGATGAACCTGCTCTCCAAGGACATCGAGGCCTTCTGCGCCGCCTGCGTCGCCGGCTACCAGGCAAGACCGGGCGTCGAGGCGGGCATCGCCGCGCCCTTCGTCTACCTCAAGGACGTCAAGGCGAAGCTCCTGGACTGCGGCGTGAAGGTCTTCGCCCAGAACGCCCACTTCGAAGCCAAGGGCGCCTTCACGGGCGAGATCAGCATGGCGCAGCTCAAGGACCTGGGCTGCGACGGCGTGCTGCTGGGGCACAGCGAGCGCCGCCACATCTTCGGCGAGACCAACGCCGCCCTCTCCAAGAAGCTGAAGGCCGCCCGGGCCCAGGGCCTCCTGCCCGTGCTCTGCATCGGCGAGACGCTGGAGGAGCGGGACGGCGGGAAGATGTTCGACGTCCTGCGCGAGCAGCTAGCCATCCTCCAGGAGGCGGGCGCCGGCCCCCTGGTCGTCGCCTACGAGCCCGTGTGGGCCATCGGGACCGGCCGGGTGGCCACCGTGGAGCAGATCCGCGAAGTCCACGCCTTCGTGCACGAGGAGCTGAAGCGCCTGCTCGGCGACGCCGGCGCCGAGGTGCCCATCCAGTACGGCGGCAGCGTCACCCCGGACAATTTCCCCGAGATCATCCAGGTTCCCCACGTCGCCGGCGGCTTGGTCGGCGGGGCCGCCCTGGTCCCGGAGAAGTTCCTCACCCTGCTGAAGCAGGCCCAGACGGCGCGCTGATCCCGGCCGCCGGCCGTCCCGGAGGGCCCGTCCTTCCCCCCTTTGCAGGGCGGAAGGGCGGGCCTTCCGGCCGTCATCGCCGGATGCGGTCCACCAGGTCGTCGAGGGCGTCGATCAGGTCCAGCAGGCCGGGCCCCCTCCCCGGGCGCTCCTCGTCCTCCTCCCACCCGCCGGAGGGAAGGGGCTGGGAAGCCGCGGCGAGACGCTTCTTGTCCTCCAGTTCCTGGATCTGCCGCTCCCGGGACTTGTCGAGGCCGCCCTTCTGGATGAACTCCAGCACGCGGCGCAGCTCGTCCTTGTCGAACCACAGCCCATGGTCCTTGCAGGTGTCCAGGACCACGCCGGAGATGCGCCCGTAGTTGGTGCGGTTCATCAGCTTCCCGCACGCCGGGCAGGGCCGGTAGCGGACGGAACCGGCCGCAACGGCGCCCTTCGCCTGGTCCCCGGGAAGGGCGCCCAGCACGGCGCCCCGCTCCTCCCGGTCGGCCGCGATCCGCTCGAACAGGCCCCGGTCCAGCCAGACACCTCCGCAGCGGCGGCACTGGTCGAGCTCGATGCCGCCCACGGCCGCCTTCACCAGGGCATCCCGGCATTCCGGGCACTGCAGGCCCGTGGGACCATGCTCCCGGACCTCCACCGCCGATCCGCACCGGGGGCAGTGCCTGGCCGTGACGGGCACCAGGCCCAGGCACTTGGGGCACGCGAGGGTGGCGACCTGCGACTGGCAGTAGGGGCACTGGACCGCGTCCGGGGGGATGGGAGCCCCGCAGGAACCGCAGCGCGCGACCTGGGCATCCATGATCAGCCTCCTTGCGAGGTTCGGGCCGGCCGGAGCAGGGACCATCCCAGCAGGATCGCGCCGCAGACGATGAAGCTGTCCGCGAGGTTGAAGGCCCAGTAGTGCCAGCCGTCGAAGACGAAGTCCAGGAAATCGACCACGGCGCCGCGGATGACCCGGTCGTAGCCGTTGCCGAGGGCGCCGCCGAGGATCAGGCCGAGCGCGGTGCGCTGGAGCGCGGAGGGTCCCTCCTTGAGGAACTCGTAGCCGAAGAAGCCCAGGGCGGCGAGGCCGACCCCGGCGAAGAACGGGATCCGGAAGGCGGCGGGCGAATCGGCCAGGAAGCCGAAGATCGCCCCCGGGTTGAGCCCCAGGGTCAGGTTGAAGAACCCGGGGATGACGGGGACCACGTCCCCGGGGCTGAAGCGCGCCAGGATCCAGGCCTTGCTCAGGAGGTCCAGGGCAAGGGCGAGGACGGGCAGCAGGAGCCACAGGCTCCGCTGCCCGAGACCTCGGGTCCTCATGCTCCGGCTCCGGCCTTCACCACCTCGGCGCAGCGCGGGCAGAGGTCGGCATCCTCGCCCTCGCCGGCGCCTCCGCGGTGGTTCCAGCAGCGGGGGCACTTCACGCCGGCATGGCGGTCGACCGCCAGCTCGAAGCCGTCCTCGGCCAGGAGCGGATCGGCCTGGACGGCGACGGAGGACACCACCAGCAGGTCCTCGAGGGTTTCCCCGAGGGACTCCAGGAGCGGCTTCAGCTCCGGATTCAGCGTGATGGACACCCGGGTGTCCAGGCCCGTCCCGATCTCCTTCGCGGCCCGCATGGGTTCCAGCTTCTGGTTGAGCGCCTCCTTGATGTTCCAGAGCACGCTCCAGTTCCTGGGTTCGGCGGCGCTC
>Ga0209099_1002901_pt1 | contig 14482 bp, 8 predicted proteins | sample AD_JPNHW2_MetaG_FD_184430 | JGI IMG/M metagenome (GOLD analysis project Ga0209099, IMG submission 184430) | Active sludge microbial communities of municipal wastewater-treating anaerobic digesters from Japan - AD_JPNHW2_MetaG (SPAdes) (version 2) | ecosystem: Engineered > Bioreactor > Anaerobic >...
GATACGCTTGCAGAGTGGAAATATGGTTGGCGCTTCTCAGTTTTTAAACTATTTTGGCTTCAAATACGAACAACAATACACTTATTATGAAGATCTTAGCGGTGGTGAGAAGAGAAAACTACATCTCTTGATTACGCTGATCAAAAATCCTAATTTTTTAATTCTGGATGAGCCCACCAACGACTTTGACATCGAGACTTTAAACCTTTTAGAAGAGTTTTTAGATAACTATCAAGGTTGCATTTTAGTGGTTTCACATGACCGATGGTTTATGAATAAGCTTGTAGATCATATCTTTGTGTTTGAAGGGGAAGGAAAAGTGAAAGATTTTTATGGCAACTATACCGAATATCGTGTTGAAAAAGAGAAACAAGATCGTTTAAAACGGAAACAGGAACGTGCATTAAATCAGGAGATTTCTAAGAATTCCGAATCTGAACCAGTAAAGAAAACAACGAACAAACTGACTTTTAAAGAGAAAAAAGAGTTTGAACAATTGGAGATCAATATTGAACATTTAGAAAAAGAAAAAACAGAATTGATCCATTTGATGAACTCCGGTTCAGGCTCCGGTATACAACTTAAAGATTGGAGCTCCAGATACGGAGAAGTAGAAAATGAACTGGATATCAAAATGATGCGGTGGTTGGAATTGAGCGAGAAAGAATGAAACGTTCGACGTTCAACGTTCGACGTTCGACGTTCGAGGTTCGATGTTCAACTTTTAACTTCGAACATTTAACTTCGAACATTTAACTTCTAACGTTTAACAAAATTAAAAAATTGGAAAGTTTATGGGACACTATTTTTTGGAAAATTTGGACTTGGATGTGATCACAATGAGTGGTGATGAATCGAAGCATTTATTGAAGGTTCTAAGGAAACAAGTTGGTGATCGGATCACTTTTACGAATGGAAAAGGGACGGTTGTTAATACTGAGATTGTTATTATTAACAAACAAGAGTGCCAGATGCAAGTGATAGAGCGTAAAGAAGATGTTAATAAACGAGCATTTAGTTTCCATTTAGTAGTTGCTCCGACAAAAAATCCGGATCGGATGGAATGGATGGTGGAGAAAGCGGTCGAGATTGGAGTTGAAAAAATCAGCTTTATCATCTGTGAAAGATCAGAGCGAAAGCATCTGGATATCAATAGAATGGAAAGAATTGCTATAGCAGCCCTTAAACAATCATCCGGAACTTACCTGCCAGAGATACAGTTATCCACATTCAACGAATTTATAAATAGTGTATCTCACAGTAATACAAACACATGCAGAATGATCGCCTGGTGTGAAAATATGGAAGAAACCCCATTGATTTCTCAGTACAATCTCGAACAGGAAGAGATCATTTTATTGATTGGTCCGGAAGGAGATTTTACTTTCAAAGAGGTTGAAATGGCCAAAGATGAAGGATTTCAAGAAGTGAGATTAGGTAATAAAATTTTACGCACTGAAACAGCAGCTATCTACGGTACAACTGCAATCAGTATGATCAAAACCATTTAATATGAAAGAGGTACAAATTCCCCGTTCCAAGAGTATCGTAATCAGATTCATGATTATGAATTTCCTTTATAATGATCAGATTATGGATGTTCTGGACAACGATGCAGAAGATGTAAAAACGGTTCAAAAAGCACTCATAACAATTCGTGATCATAGAGGCTCCAATAATGTAACGACCATTGATTTAAAGGATTGCGGTGCCGGGTATCGATTTTTGATGGCTGTTTTAGTGTTGATGGAAGGAAACTGGTTGCTTACCGGAACTGCTAGACTTCTGGAGCGTCCAATCATGCCTTTGGTGTATACTTTACGACGAATTGGAGCTGAGATTGAAGAGGATCCAAAGGGATGGAATATCATTGGTAAACCGGGTTTAACTGCTTACTCTATGGTGGTTGATTGCACACAAAGCAGTCAGTATGCAACTGCAATCTGGTTAATTTCCCAAAAGTTGGGGAGCCCCGCTTTACAAACTACGCCAGCTCATTTTCCATCTGAAAGTTATCTCGAAATAACCAAACAAGTATGGGGCAATTTCTTTTTAGATGGAGTTCCTAAAGTGATTGAAGCCGATTGGAGTAGCGCCATTTTTTGGTATAGTTACGCTTTAATAAATCCTTGCAATGAAATCATGATCAAAGGATTGCAATATCCATCAATACAACAGGATTCCATCATTGTGGAATGGTTTAAAAGGTGGGGCGTAGAGACCTCCATAACTGAAACCGGGTTGAAAATTGTAGCTCAGAACCATTTGAATATCGAACCTCAAGTGCTCAATTTAAATGATCATTTAGATTTAGCACCAGTGTTAATGTCGTTAGCTGTTTTATATCCTTTTGAATTAACGATCACCGGAATCCAAAATTTGGAATATAAGGAGTCCCGAAGAGGTATTAATCTGGTTAGCGTATTACGTCAATTTACCGATATTGAGACCAATATAGAAGATCAGGAACCATCTGAAAAATACATAAAGGTTGTCAAGAGGAGTGCTCCCCTACCCGCTTCTAGCGAGTTTGATTCGTTCGAAGATCACAGGATGGTGATGGCATTTCAGTTGTTTGCCACTATGTCGAACATCACCATTCACCATGCAGAAGTGGTGAAGAAGTCTTATCCGGGCTTTTGGGATAGTTTTTAATAAAGTAATTCGTTCATTATTTATGAAAAAATTGTCGATGGTCGATAGGATCACAACAATTGAAAATTAAATCTTAAATATCCTTTTTCCAGACTATAGACCATAGACTTTAGACTATCGACATCTAAAATCGAATATTCTTATAAAAGCAGGGTACTGTTTCTAAGCATTTTTGAATGTTTTCATAATGCACTTAAAAAATGAAATAGTTGAAAATTTTCAAAACCGTTTTTTATTAGAATAGTTTTTCATCGCTCAACAGGGAACTTCTGCGTCGATTTTCATTATTTTAAATAAAATTCAATTATATTTGCCAATAAAATCACCCATCATGGAAGCACCCGGAAAAACTGTTGAAGAGATCCTCGCCAATGTGCCTGAGGATCGTTTTGAACCCTTTAATAAACTACATCAAATCATTATTCAAAACCTCCCAAAAGGGTTCGTTCCGGCCATTAGTTACGGCGGCTTAGGATATGTCGTTCCTCATACCATTTATCCAAAAGGGTACCATTGCAAACCGATTGAGCCACTCCCCTTTGCCGGAATCGCCTCCCAAAAAGGATCTATCAATTTCTATCACATGGGAATCTATGCCATCCCTGAACTTCTGGAATGGTTTGTAAATGAATATCCTAAACACTCCAAACAAAAACTGGATATGGGAAAAAGCTGTATCCGATTCAAAAAAATGGATCAGATCCCCTACGATCTAATCGCAGAATTGATGAAGAAAATTACTGTACAAGAGTGGATCGATATCTATGAGGGGCAGTTTTTACCGAAAAAAAAATAATGTGCTAATGTGCTAATGTGCTGATGTGCTAATATGAAAACGCCGGAAGGATTATATGTGATCAACGATAAAAATGCCATATGAAAATAGGTATTAGTTATTAGGTTTTAGTTATTAGTTTTCACTCCAAAATCGAATATTCTTATAAAAGCAGGGCACTGTTTCTAAGCATTTTTGAATGTTTTCATCATGCACTTAAAAATGAAATAGTTGAAATTTTAAAAAACCGTTTTTTATTAGAATAGTTTTTTGATTCATCGTAAAACTCAGGCTGAATTTCCTCCGCATTAGGGCGAAGGCCAAGTACCCCACAGCCGGGACGCCTAGCAGACCACCGGCAGATAGAGCGAACTTGTGAGCTCCTATATGCCGGATGGACTGCTTGGTGTGCCGGCGAGGAGTACAGGCTGGAGACCGACGGCGAGCTTGCGAGCCGGAATGCCCAAGAAAATTATTTTAAATAAAATTCAATTATATTTGCCAAATAAAATCACCCATCATGGAAGCACCCGGAAAAACTGTTGAAGAGATCCTCGCCAATGTGCCTGAGGATCGTTTTGAACCCTTTAATAAACTACATCAAATCATTATTCAAAACCTCCCAAAAGGGTTCGTTCCGGCTATTAGTTACGGCGGATTAGGATATGTCGTTCCTCATACAATTTACCCAAAAGGATATCATTGCAAACCGATTGAGCCACTCCCCTTTGCCGGAATTGCGTCCCAAAAAGGATCTATCAATTTCTATCACATGGGAATCTATGCCATCCCTGAACTTTTGGAATGGTTTGTAAATGAATACCCTAAACACTCCAAACAAAAACTGGATATGGGGAAAAGCTGTATCCGATTCAAAAAAATGGATCAGATCCCTTACGATCTAATCGCAGAATTGATGAAGAAAATTACGGTACAAGAGTGGATCGATATCTATGAGGGGCAGTTTTTACCGAAGAAAAAATAATGTGCTGATGTGCTGATGTGCTAATGTGCTAGTGTGATTATGAAAAGAAAATATTTTTTATATTTAATTGTAATAAGTTCCATTTTAATTATGATATTTTTCCTCTTTTGTCCAAGTAAACCTCTTGATAAATCTTTACTTATTGATAAAATTATCGTTGATAAGAGTGATCGTAAGTTATCTGTTTTTGAAAATGGAAATTTGATAAAATCTTATAAAATATCTTTGGGAAAAGTTCAAAAAGGAGCAAAAGAATTTGAAGGAGATATGAAAACGCCGGAAGGATTATATGTGATCAACGATAAAAATGCCAATAGTGGATATCATAAAAATTTGGGAATCTCCTATCCTAATCAAATAGATATAGATCATGCATCACAAATGGGTAAATCCCCGGGAGGACTGATTAAAATTCACGGAATCAAAAACGGATATGGATGGATTGGTCGTTTACATTTGCTCAAAAACTGGACTCTAGGATGTATCGCTGTAACAGACAAAGAGATCGATGAACTTTATGAGATCATTCCAATCGGAACTCCAATAGAAATTAAACCTTAGTTCAGCTTTTACTTTTTACTTCTTACTTCTTATTTTTCACTTCTTATTTTTCACTTCTTTCTTTTTAATATTCTATTAAATGCAGGGTACTGTTTCTAAGCATTTTTGAATGTTTTCATCTTGCAGCTATAAATGAAATAGTTGAAATTTTTAAAAACCGTTTTTGATTAGAATAGTTTTTTTGACTCATTGTAAAACTCAGACTGAATTTCCTCCGCATTAGGGCGTAGGCCAAGTACCCCACAGCCGGGACGCCTAGCAGACCACCGGCAGATAGAGCGAACTTGTGAGCTCCTATATGCCGGATGGACTGCTTGGTGTACCGGCGAGGAGTACAGGCCGGAGACCGACGGCGAGCTTGCGAGCCGGAATGCCCAAGAAATCGCTTTCACCCTTCGCCTAATTAGCACATCAGCACATTAGCACATTAGCACATTTTACAACTTTTTCTATTCTTTTTTTTTGTAACTTTGCCTCTTGTTTTAATTATTTAGTATATTCTTATTAATATTATATAATATATTCATCTTAAATAAATTACAAGTGAAGAAAATTAACCCTCGCCAAAACTTTGACGAAACTCGTTCCAAAATCGGTTATGTGGACCGTAAAGATGCTCGACAGTCAGACTATGATAGAATCGGATTTATGTCCGGTTTGGAAGTGCATCAACAATTACTTACCAAAAGAAAACTATTTTGCCGCTGTCCTGCAGGTATTTACCAAACGAAAGAACAGTACGATGCTGAAGTGATTCGTCACATGCGCCCTACCCTTTCTGAATTAGGTGAATATGATGGAACTGCTCTGATGGAATTCAGAACCAGAAAAGAGATCATCTACCGTATCTCTCATCCTACTGCTTGTACTTATGAAGTGGATGATACCCCTCCATTTCCAATCGACAGAGAAGCGCTAAATATCGCTATTGAGATCGCTTTGACCTCAAAAATGAATATCGTTGGGGAAGTTCACATTACCCGTAAACAATACTTGGATGGTTCTATCCCTACAGGATTCCAAAGAACAGCTATCGTTGGTATCGGTGGTGAGATTCCATTGAAAAATAAAAAAGTTCGCTTGATTCAGATGAGTATTGAAGAGGATTCTTGTCGTGAGATTTCTGATATCGGCCACACCCGTATCTACAGAACTGACCGTCTTGGTATGCCACTTATTGAAACCGTTACTTATCCTGACATGAAAAATCCGGATGAAGTGAAAGAGGCTTGTGACTATATCCGTTTCTTAAACAGAAGTACCAACAAAGTACGTACCGGAATCGGTGCCGGCCGTGAAGATGTTAACGTGAGCTGTACAGGTGGTACCCGTATCGAGATCAAAGGGGTTGCTCATACCAAATGGATCCCTGAGTTGACTCACATTGAATGTTTCCGTCAATGGGCTCTTTTAGCTATTAAAGATGAATTAAACAAAAGAACCTCTAAGGAAAACTTCAAAGTTCAAGCTATTGAACTAAATCCAAAGGACTTCAACTTCTATTATAGTCCAATTACCGATGCAATAGATCGTAAAGAGAAACTATACGCTGTAAATCTTCCTTTTTTTGCAGGTATCCTTTCCCATTTCACTCAACCCGGCGTTCCTTTTGCTGATGAGTTCGTTCATAGATTGAAAGTGATCGCATGTGTGGAAAGACCAAACATGACTTGCAGTGAAGATATGGAAGAGGTTGTGAGCAGCAATGTTATTGAAAAGATTCAAACCCTTTTCAATGCTAGTGAACAAGATGCTCAAATCATCTTCTGGGCTCCTGAAAATGATGTAAAAACAGCTATCGAGACCATCGAAGAGAGAGCAAAAATGGCTTTCGACGGTGTTCCACAAGAAACCCGCAAATCTTTCGAAAACGGTGTTACCATCTTCGAACGCGTTTTACCGGGTGCTGACCGTATGTATCCTGATACTGACTCTGCTCCTATTCCGGTTACTTCCGCTTTAATTGAAGAACTTAGAGCAAACGTTCCTGATGAAGTGTATGACAGATATCAACAATTGTTGGCCTGGAATGTTCCAACTGATTGTTACAACTATATTTTCACCAACAACCATTATCCAATAATCAGAAAAATAGTGGAAGAACTTGGATATAGTCCTAAAATGATTGGCGTTTTATTTGGACAAAGAATAAAACATTTACATGGTCAATTTAAAAATATCCCATTCGAAACTCAAAGAATCTTCGATCTTTTTGCTTATTTGAAAAAAGAAAGTATCGATTCAGCCATCGCTTACCGAATGATCAAAGAGTTATTTGTTCATCCTAAATTGGATTTCGAGTCTATATTAACGATTTTGAAATTCAAGAAAAAAGGCAAAGAGGATGTTCTAGACAGAATTAAAGTGCTTCATGACAAGTTTAGCCCTGCTCGCAAAAACACATGCGATGGGGACAAAGTAAACAGCATCATGGGACAATTGAGAAGCTTCAGTGAAGGAAATATCAATTTGGCCGATCTGTACACTGAGATCAACACATTCTCTAAAAAATAAGCATTAACATAACAGAACAAATTAACAATTGATCAAATAATGAGTGAAGATATTTTTCAAGGTTATAAAGGTGAAGCATTAGCATTGCTTCAGAAATATAGTGTTAGAGTATGGGGAACTGCAGAAGTAAAAACCACTCGTGGTGATTTCGCAGGCACCATCCTTCCAAGAGCTGAATTTGATGACGATAAACATATCGTTATGAAGATTATTACCGGTTATAATATTGGTATTGATACCGATACAATCACCGACATGAAAGAAACCGGTTATAAAAAAGCCAATTATAAAATTCCCGAAAAAGAGTTTCCAAAAACTCCGGGCTTACCTCATGTAAAACTATTGGGAACCGGTGGAACAATTGCTTCCCGTCTCGACTATCGTACAGGTGCGGTTATCCCTGCTTTCTCTCCCGGTGAATTATATGGCGCCGTTCCTGAATTAGCAGATATCTGTAATCTGGATACCGAAAAGATTTTTGCAGTTTTCTCTGAAAACATGGGACCTACCCAATATATCGCTCTCGCTAAGAAAATTGGCGAAGAGATTGAAAAAGGGGTGGATGGCATCGTTATCGGTCACGGTACCGATACTTTACACCACACCGGGGCAGCTTTGACTTTCATGTGTCAAAACTTACCTGTACCTGTTGTTTTAGTAGGTTCTCAAAGATCTTCCGACCGTCCAAGTTCTGATGCTGCATTAAATTTAATGCACGCCATGACTGCTGCCGGTCGCGGAAATATCGCTGAAGTTTTGGTTTGTATGTTTGGACCAACATCTGATGATTATGGATTCTTACATAAAGGTACCCGCGTTCGTAAAATGCACTCCTCTTACAGATCCACTTTCAGAACAATTGGTGACACTCCGGTTGCAATGGTAACCAGAAAAGGGGTTGATCCTATCCATAAAACCTACAATCAAAGACGTAACGATAAGGATGTGAAGATTATCCCTACTTTCGATGACCGTGTTGCGATGTTATATTACTATCCCGGCATGAAACCGGACATGTTAGATGCCATCGTGGAAAACGGCTACAAAGGGGTTGTTTGGGTTGGTACCGGTCTTGGACACATCAATAAAGAGATGTATCCTGCTGTTGAAAGAGCTCAAAAAGCAGGTGTTCACCAATATATGACACTTCAAACCATCTGGGGTTATGTTCACATGTTTGTTTACGACACCGGACGTGACATGATGAAAAAGGGTATTATCCCTGCAGGTAATATGTTACCTGAAGTAGCTTATATCAAATTAAGCTGGGCTCTAGGTCAAACACATGATCCTGAAGAGGTTAAAAGAATCATGTTAACACCTATCAACGATGAAATTACACAACGTGAACCATATAACGGATATTTAGTATATCAAGGTGGCGTTCCTGAAGTGGAAGAATTTATCAAAAAAGTTAGAAAATAAAATATTTTTTTATGATTGCTGTTGTAACCATTATTGCAGTTATTGTTTTCTTGCTCTTAATATGGGCTCTTGTGGCCATCTTATTGTATGCAAGAAAAAAATTGGTCCCAGAGGGTAATGTGACCATCAAAATCAATCAGGAACACATCATCGAACAAGAACGGGGTGTTTCCTTATTGCAAGCATTATCGAATCAGAAAATCTTTATCTCTTCAGCCTGTGGTGGTGGAGGTACTTGCGGATTCTGTAGAGGAATAGTTACTGAAGGGGGCGGTGATGTGTTGCCAACCGAACAAGGGCACCTCAGTAGAAAAGAGCAAGAGGAACACTACCGACTCTTTTGTCAGGTAAAGGTAAGATCCGATATGGAGATCCAGATTCCGGAAGAGGTGTTTGGTATCCAAAAATGGGAATGTACAGTAGAATCTAATGATAATATTGCTACTTATATCAAAGAATTGGTTGTTCAAATGCCGGAAGGTGAAAAGTTGAAGTTCAAATCGGGAAGTTATATTCAGATTGATGTTCCACCTACTGTTTCAAACTACAGTGATATGGAGATCGGTGAAGAATACCGGACAGAATGGGAACAAAACAACATGTTTGCCTTAAAAGCCGAAAGTTCTGAATATATCACCAGAGCTTACTCTATGGCCAATCATCCTGCTGAAGATGACCGAATTATGTTAAATGTTCGGGTTGCAACTCCCCCTTGGGATCCTAAAAAGAAAACTTTTAAATCCGTGAATCCGGGGATCTGTTCCTCTTACATTTTTACTTTAAAACCAGGCGACAAGATCACCATGTCGGGACCTTATGGAGAGTTTTTCATTAGAGAAACCCAAAACGAAATGATGTTTATCGGTGGTGGTGCAGGTATGGCTCCTATGAGATCCCATATCTTTGATCAGTTTTTGACCCAAAGAACCAACCGCAAAGCCACTTTCTGGTACGGTGGTCGTTCGTTACGCGAGTTGTTTTATATCGATGAGTTTGAAGCGATCCAAAAAGAGTTTCCAAACTTCTCCTTCGATGTTGCGCTAAGTGCTCCACTTCCTGAAGACAACTGGACCGGCAAAACCGGATTTATCCATCAGGTGATCTTCGACAACTATCTCAAAAATCATCCAAACCCTGAAGATATTGAGTATTACATCTGCGGACCACAAGTGATGTCCAATGCTGTGATTACCATGTTAGAAAACCTAGGTGTTTCCAGGGAGATGATCTTCTTTGACGATTTCGGAAATTAAAAACACATTTAACCCGGATTATGAGGTTAATATACAAAGAACATAAGGGAATTTCGTACCAAAAGTATGAGTTCCCTTATTGTGTTTATGCGGTTAAAGAATCAACAGATCACTACACAGATCTTTATTCGAGAGGGTTCCTCCCCTACTCTAACGACTTTAGTATTCAGGACGAAATATACTATTTAGCGCGTAGTGTCCGGATCGATTTACAAAAAGAAACTCTGTTTAACTACAAGCAGAACAATGTCATTAACAAGTTTCGGAAAAAGTTTCCTGATGAGGAGATCACCTTTCGGATGGTTGACAAAGAGCAGTTCTACGACGATCCCATATTTATCCGATGGTGTTTAGTTTATGCTAAGGATCATTTCTTAACGGAGGAGCGGTTGCTGTACATTTTATCGCGCCCCTATTTAAGGCAGATCATGCAGATTTGGCAAAAGGATCGGTTATTAGCCAATCTTTTTCCGATCTCAGAAGATGAGGAGTTATTTCATATCTGGTTCAACTTTTACGACACCACGATTACGCAAAGTGATTTCGGCAAGTGGATTTTACTACAGACAATTATGTACGCCAGACGAGCGGGATACAAGCACTATTACATCGGCACCTGCTACGGGAACAAGGCTTTTTACAAGCTCACACTAAGTCCGCATACCAGCTATTTCAATGGGGAAACCTGGAGTGAAGATATCAGGGGGCTCAAAATAGTGAATAGTGAATAGTGAAGAGTGAAGAGTGAAGAGTGAAGAGTGAATAGTCTTGCAAATTGGTTTGTTTTAAGCGAATTGCAAGTCTGTGAAGGAACGTTCGACGTTAAACGTTCGACGTTCGACGTTCGACGTTCGACGAAAACCGCTCCGGAGGAGCGGAGGGATGTCAGTTATCCTTTTGCTACTAAGATGTCAGGGCTAACGCCCCTGATAAAAATCGTAGCGCCGTTGCCATCCCTTATTTGAAAATTCCCAATCGCTATTTGATAATGGCGGGAGGCTATTCTATATCGTCTATTCAATAAACTGTGTCAAAAAAGCCGCAAATGCGCTAAAGAATTATTCATTATTCATTATTAATTATTCATTATCACTGTGTTTATTTCTTTTCCAATTCACACAAAACTCTTTCGGAAGCACTAAATACTCGATAGAAGACACTAAATGCTCGATAGAAGACACTAAATACTCAATTGAAGACACTATATACTCGATAGAAGACACTCAAAACCGTTTCGGAACACTTCCAAAAAGGTTAATATCTTCGAAAATGGAAAATGAATACAATAAAAAATATGAAAAAATGAATAATATGGAAAACAGAGCACAAAACAAATCAATATTCAAACTTCAAAGGGAAAGGATGTAAAAAATCTCTAGTCTCTGGTCCCTCGTCTCTGGTCATTACTACCCCGAAAGGGGTTGCATGTGGAATGTCTATGCGTGTTTAGCGTCTATTTTTCTTGAAGTTTTCTGCTTGTTCAAAGATCTCTACATAAACTTCATCTCTTTCAACCGGAGGATATCCGTATTTGTCTAATATCAAAATCAATGCTACTTTTAAGGCCGATTTGATATCATCTCTTTTATTCCAATCCGGAAATTGCGCCTGACTGTCAACAATGATTTTTACTTCCTTAGATAATTCAACTAATTTGTCTTCCGGATAGGTGAAGTCATATTTGATACAAAGCTCTTTCAAAATATCATAGAATGCTTTTTCCTCAAAATCAATGCCCATTTTTTCTCCTGCTAAATACTCATTTTTGATTTCCCAGATCAAATTGGTTAGTGATTCCGCCATCTCTTCATATACTTCGCTCCTGAAAATATCATTGATTTCACGATTGTTGTATTTCTGAACAATAGTTTCCATTTTCTTCGTAAAATCTATCCCTTTGATACGATTTATTTTTCTAAAATCTTTGATTACCCTAGCTAATAATTGTTGCAATAATTTGATTTTAGTATTGGGAAGTTTGATTTTTGCAATTTTTTCCAGATACGCTTCATCAAAGATATCCAATTCCGTTTCCTGTTCATCTCCAATTTTGAAAAGTTCTTCTACCCCTTCACTTTCAATCGCTTCTTGAATCATCTCTCTTACTTTAGCATTCATCTGTGCTGTATCCGGAGCATCTCCTTTGGTTAGTTTAAGTAAGATTGATCTTATGGCTAAATAAAAATGGGTGTAATCCCGCTCTTTTTGGGTCAATTTTTCACTCCCGACACATATATCATAAGCTGCTTTGAGTCTTCTTACTAATTCTATAAAACGAGTTTCTGTCTCTTTAGTCTTCTGGATAAATTCTACCGCCAATTTTAAGGTTTGAAGTTGTTCAATGGAGTTGCCTGAAAAAAAGTAATGATCATTAAAAGTATGCATGATGTTAGCTAACAAATCTAGATGATCTCTTACAACGATAATCGATTTTTCAATATCTTCAAAGTTTTCTTCATCCCCTTTGTTGTATTTTGCTAAAGCCAAGTTCATCTGTTTTTTGATCCCGATATAGTCAACAACTAAACCCTTGTATTTTCCCTCAATTTTACGGTTTACCCTAGATATGGTTTGAATGAGATTGTGTTGTTGGATCGGTTTGTCGATGTAAATCGTGTCCAAAAATGGAATATCAAACCCGGTTAACCACATATCAACAACAATTGCAATTTTGAAATTTGACTTTTCATTTTTAAATTGTCGGTCGAGCTCTTTGCGATACTCTTTTGTTCCTAGAAGATCATACAATTCTTTCGGATCATCTTGATCACGAGTAGCGATTAGTTTGATTTTTTCAATAGGTTTGAGCTCCCTTTTATCTTTATAACTAAGTTCAATATGTGAATCAGCTTCCCGAATTTCATTCCATTCGGGTCTTAAGGTGATGATATTTTTGTACAATTCGAAAGCGATCTCTCTGTTACTGCATACAATCATCGCTTTTCCAACTAGTGTTGATCCTTCAGAGACTCTATTTTCGTAATGTTTTACAAAATCTAAAGCCACTTCTCTCAGACGATCAGGATCTCCAATGATGGCATTCATTTGAGCCATCTCTTGTTTGCTTTTATCGATCTGATTCTCATTACTTCCTAATTCCGCGCATTTAGCATAATACTGCTCAATCTCTTTCAGTTTGGCATTGTTTAACAATACCTTAGCTGCTCTACCTTCATAAACAATCCTTACCGTGATCTCATCTTTTACCGACTCAGACATGGTATAAGCATCCACCACTTTACCAAATACATTCAAAGTGGCATCAATCGGTGTGCCGGTAAATCCCACGTAAGTGGCATTGGGTAAAGAATCGTGAAGATATTTCACGAAACCGTAACTTTTAGTAACTTTCTCTTTGGTAACTCTGATTTTTTGATCCAAATTTACTTGAGTACGATGCGCTTCGTCAGAAATACAAATCACATTATTTCGAGAGGTTAATATCTCTGTATCTTCGGTAAATTTCTGGATGGTTGTGAGAAAAACCCCGCCACTTTGTCGGTTTTGTAAGAGTTCTCTCAATTGTGCACGACTCTCTACACTGATGATGTTATCGTCACCAATGAAGGTTTTAGCGTTGGTGAATTGGGAGGCCAATTGGTCATCTAAATCGGTACGATCAGTGATAAGAACAATCGTTGGGCTTCCAAAATGGACACTTTTCATCAATAATCGGGTGAGATAGAGCATTGTGAAACTCTTTCCACAGCCGGTAGCCCCGAAATAGGTTCCCCCTTTTCCGTTTCCTTCCGGTTTTTGATTTTTCTTGATATTATTGTACAAAGCCCTTGCTGCGTAGTATTGCGGATACCGACAAACAATCTTTTCGTTCTTTTTGGAACTGTCCGGAATATAAACAAAGTTTCGAATGATATCCCGAAAACGATTTTTATGAAACATCCCTTGGATAAGGGTAAACATCGTGTCAAGACCATCTACATCTTTAGCCAGCCCCTCCACTCTTCGCCAGGAATAGAAAAAATCGTAGGGAGCAAAGAAAGAACCTGCCTTTGTATTAAAACCATCACTAATTACACAGAAGGTGTTGTATTTGAATAGTTCCGGGATATCTCTTTGGTAACGGACGGTTAATTGTTTATAAGCATTGAAGATGGAGGCATCTTCTCGGATAGCACTTTTAAACTCAAAAACAACCAAAGGGAGCCCATTAACATATAAAATGCCATCCGGGATCCTCTTTTCGGAACCCACAATCTCCATTTGGGTCACGAATTTATAGATATTGGCATCTTGTCCGTATTGAGATGACAGTAAAGCTTCAATAATTTGAGTATGTTTTTCATCCGGATGCTG
>Ga0209099_1002908_pt1 | contig 14454 bp, 9 predicted proteins | sample AD_JPNHW2_MetaG_FD_184430 | JGI IMG/M metagenome (GOLD analysis project Ga0209099, IMG submission 184430) | Active sludge microbial communities of municipal wastewater-treating anaerobic digesters from Japan - AD_JPNHW2_MetaG (SPAdes) (version 2) | ecosystem: Engineered > Bioreactor > Anaerobic >...
AACATTTCTCCTTTGGATGACGTTGTAACCTTCAATTGAGGCATTTACATTGGGGAACTCCCTGAGCGCTTTGGCAGCAGCTTCAACAAAGAAAGGTGTAAATGTAAGTTTCTGCCCTTCTCGTTTGGCGAATTCATCTTTCACTTTATCGCGCCAGCGGACAATATTGGTCATATCGACTTCGATGAAAGAAGTAACATGAGGTGAAACGTTTTTCGACATCACCATGTGATCGGCAATCATTCGACGCATACGGTCCATTTCCACGATAATATCGCCTGTGCCGGGAGCAATTGGTACCGGTTTAGGAGCTGCCGGCGTGGCTGCAGGAGCAGCTTTTGGCTGAATGGCAGCAGGTTGTGATTTCCTGGTTTCGAGGTACGACACCATGTCCTGTTTAGTCAAACGGCCATCTTTACCTGATCGTGCGACATTTTCAAGCTCCCGCAGGCTGATATTCTCTTCCTTGGCCATTGACCTTACAAGCGGCGAATAGAAGCGGGCTGACTCAGGCTCCACGGTTACAACCTCAGCAGCAGAAGCTGTTTCATTAACTGCAGGAGCCGGCACAGGTGTTTCGGCAGCAGTTATTTTTTCACTTGAGGTTGATTCCAAAATAATAGCATCCCCGCTCAGATCGATAACGGCGATCACTTTGCCGACCGGGACGACATCTCCCTCATTGTATTTTAATTCGACAACCACACCTTCAACCGGTGAAGGGATTTCAGAATCCACTTTATCGGTGGCTATTTCGGCAATTGGTTCATCTTCAGTGATTTTGTCACCGGGCTTCTTCATCCAGCGGATAATGGTGGCTTCAATGATACTTTCGCCCAGCTTGGGCATTATGAGGTCGAATTTGGACATGTTGTTAATCTTTTAAGGCTAACTCATTAACAAAGATAACTATACTTGGTTCAATGACACTTGTGAGAATCAATTGTAAATATAATGAGAATTGGCGAAATTACTCAGTCTCTTCGCCCCAAATTCCTGAATCCCCTGAAAAGTAGTTTGAATTCATTACCAATATGATAATCACGGGCATACAACATGTTCAGTTTATGGTATGCATCCTCGTCAAGGATAGACGATGGCAGCGCATCGGCAGGGTTAAGAATGCCTTTACGGATCTTGGGTAATTTATAATCACGAACTTTAGTCGGGCAATAACCTGATATTGAGCGCAGTCCAATGATTACACGGAGTATATTCAGCAGGTAATTGACCGGGTTCTTCGTAAGTAACGCAGTTATCGGCCATGACGACAGCAGAATCAGCGCGACGGAAAAGTCGAAGAACCTCTTGTTGCGGCGATTACTGGTTTTACTGATAGAATTGATGTCAATCACATAAAGATCGCCGGCTGTATTAATTGAGTTACTGCCGATTATTGAAAGGCTTTCAGGCGGTGCAATTTTATAATCAACCTGCAGATCCTGCAATTCGGACATGTGGTCAATGATCACTTCGGCTGCCATATCCCGGGCGCAGAAAATAATTTCATCGATATCATAAATGTTGATAATGTCACGAATCTGCCTTATGTCGCCGAGGAAGCCGTTTTTCTCGCCGTTTATTTCTCCGGCCCTTACAAGACCTATGAATGCTGGTTTAAAAACTGCTTTTTGCAGTAAATCACTCACCCTGTGTACTTCTTCAGCGTTACCAACGATGGCAAAACGGTGGCTTCTTGAGGAATTTAACTGGTAACCTCTTACCCTGAACAGATGCAGCAACAGCCTCATACCGGCCATATATACAGCACCCCAGGCGGAACCGATAATTATAAGGGCACGCGAATACCTGAACTGAAGGGGCAACAACGCGTAAACAACCAGTGTAATGATCAGCCCGGCTCCTACACCCCTCACTATCCGCCAAAGACTGATTGGTTTATCATAACCACCAGAAATATATACAGATATGATAAGAATGAGGATAAAAGCCGGCAAGTTATAGAGGAAAAATTCCTGCGGGTAGTGACCTCCCATCGGGTAGATAACAGCATGTTCCCAATATCGTGTGATAAAATAAATACCTGTGTACGTGATGATTGCATCTGTGATAGGGAGAAGAATTTTCCTGGCGGCGCGATAAAGTACCGAAATGGATGCCCGGAAGTAAATGGCAAGGTTTATGAGAAATGAGAATAACCTCGCATTCTGGCGGCTGAAATGTTTACCAGCGAAGATGATCATCGCGTTGTAAAACATGAAAACATAGTTCAGGCTGCCCTTTTTCGTGCTTTCGCCTTTATAATGAATGATCCTCGTTTCGGGGAAATAGTAGTTCTTATAACCTGCCTGGGTGATGCGGTAGGAGAGGTCGATGTCCTCGCCATACATGAAAAATTGCTCATCGAGCAGGCCGGTTTTTTCAAGTGTTGATTTCCGCAGCAGCATGAATGCCCCGGCCAGCACGTCCACCGGGTTGGTTTCATCGCAGGGCAGATAACCCATGTGATAACGGTTGAAAGTGCGCGAATGCGGGAAAAGCTTAGAAAAGCCGAATATTTTGTAAAAGGCTACCATGGGTGTCGGCAAGCCTCTTTTTGATTCGGGCAGGAAACGCCCGGTACCATCCACCATTTTCACACCAAGCCCGCCGGCATCAGTGTGCTCATTCATAAAGGCAACCACCTTACGGAACGTATCCGATTCCACGACAGTATCGGGATTCAGTAACAGTATATATTCACCTTTTGCCTGCCTGATAGCCTGGTTGTTAGCTTTCGAAAAACCTACATTACCGGTATTTGCGATACAGAGAACATCGGGGAATTTCTCCTTCAGCATCTTCACCGAACCATCCACCGAGGCATTGTCAACAACGAATATCTCTGTTTCAATGCCCTGGCTGGCCGTAATAACCGAATGCAGGCATTGTTCAAGGAAATACCTTACATTGTAACTGACTATGACGACGGATAGTTTCAAGAAGAGAAAAACAATTATAGGCAAATATCGGAAAAATTGGTGAGAGTTTTTTGTGATTCTAAGCGGCTGAGTGAAATGCGGGGATTAGATTGGTTTACAGTTTCATGGCGTTGGTTGAAGAATTGGAAATTCTGAAAAGTTGAGATATTGTGTTACCTGATGCAAAGCCGAAAAATGTTTCAACGTTTGACATATAGGCTCCGGGACGAACATTAAAGATAAGGTTACAGAGAACTGCCATTGATTGTTATAACTATTAATAAAAATGAACTCAAGGGTCTTATAATCTGCCCCGTGAGTTAATTTGCTGATTTCTGTTAGTTTTACCTGATTATGAATTTGCCCGAAACCTCTTTGTCCTGTTTGCATTGGTAAATGTATGCTCCGGATGCATATCGTCTTGTATCCAGCACTTTTTGTCTTTGCCTGCCGGTAAGTGTAAGTGTTTCAATTTTTCTGCCGGTATTGTCTGTAATTGTGACTGTTACTGATGTTAATTTTTCCGGTAAGGCGTATTCAAAAGTAATCCATGTTGTCGCCGGATTTGGAGCTACACTAATCTTTATCTCCGATGGCAATTCAACAACAGTTGATGGATTCACAATACTGTGCTTCGTTACATCATTATATCTTACACAGTTGCAATAAGGAGTTCCGGTCATAAATTCGAGTATGCCTTTTGCCTGAGTGGAAGCAATTCCTGTGTTGGTAGCGGCAATAACCGATAATTGTTCTTTTTCGGCATTGGTAAGCATAGCCAGGTTTCTGCCTGCACTTAACATGTTTATCTGCAAGTTTTTTAGTTCGCATATCTTTTGATAATCTGCCGAATCGCTCGCGGATAATTCATGCAATCCAGGGATCAGTGTTAACATGGTTTGCGTTGCTGCATAATTTCCTGTTTGCAGGTAAGCATCTACCATTTGGTAACGGCTGTTCAGGTCGCCACGGTTATCAAACCAGTTGATAATATCTGTTTGGCTTACAATGCTGTCATTAAGTTTGCTGCGGATAATATCTGAAGCGGCATTGGCTTTTTGTGTGTTGTATGCGTTTAATTGCTCTTGCAGCACTGTCTTATAGGAGGTATTGCCAGCTATTGCCCTCAATAAATCAATCATATATGAAGGCAGCGGATTTTCTTTCGATCCGAGGAAGGACAGGAATGACTCATCCCTCATTTCATCAGGGTTGGCCGATAGAATCTCAAAAAGAACTGATTCGGGCAATACATCCGTTTTTAATACTGCCTGCATGAGTACTTGTTGCGAAAGGTGCGGCGAATCGCCCAGCAGTTTAGCACGTAATTCCCACATTTCCGAGGGAATACTTGTTTCTATATCTTCGACTGTATTGGCTGTACTTCCGCCATCTTTCAATGTTTCATAAATATACTTAACATTATTGTAGGCTGAATAGCTGTCGGCATACTGAGCTTCCAATGCATCAATCTGCGTCTGGTTAAGCTGGACCGGGTTACCGGTTCCTCCTCCATAATGTGAAGGACAGGTGTTGGCATTTGCAGTGAGTATCAATTGTATCCCGCTGTATGTAGTTGGCGCCATTCCTGTCGAATAGTAATATCTTACCTGGGAAGCGCCTTCGTTAAAGAAATTGACCGAAGCATTGGGGGAAAATGTATTTCCCGCCGCTGTTGATGAGCCGCTGCGTTGGTAATAGGATATCCTGGAATTCGAATTATTTGTTACAAAGAAATCATATTTGTTTCCGGCATTCAGGTTGCAAAGGTACGTCAAACCTGTAGGTGGTATGGCATTGGTGGTGGCATTCAGCAGGTCGGCTACATTTCCTGTGGTCAGATTTTGGTATGTGTTCTTATAAATTTCGTTGTAAGCCTGGCCTGAATTAATCGTTTCAATGCCTGTCCACGAATAATTTGTCGGGATATTATCTGATGTAAAATTGTTTCCTTCAATAGCATATCCGGTGCAGTTTAATAAGTTAATACCAACACCATAGTCCGGGCAATTGGCGGATGATGCCATTTGGAAATTGCTTTGCAGTACCACGGCATTGTTAACATTGCGCAATTCGATGCCATAGCCATTATCGGTAAACACTGCATTTTGAACATTAATGGTATTAGAAGTTTCGGCATTGGAGGCATTAATACCGTATTCGAAGCCGTTAATATTGGTCTTAACCAGGTTTTCATCAGGGCAAGGCAAAGTTTGCGAGTTACAAATGGGATAAATATGATATCCTGCATCCAAAGAATGGATTCCATACCCGCTGCCTTTTACGGTCCGGTTATTAATAAAATCGCAACCATAAAGTTTCACTCCTTTTACCGACCATAACGAAACTCCGGTATAGAAAGGGGAAGCATTAGCCGGGTAGTTGTCATCAACAGTGAAGGAACAATCACGGAAATAGCCCAGATTATCGGTTTCGCTTCCATTGGAAGGGTGAAAATTGCGGTATTTCATAAATTCAACTCCACGCCTGCAATTCTTGAATGTCGCGCTTTCTGCCTTTATTATCCCGCCTATCGAATTCCAATCATCGGGTTTCCAGTTGGTGATGCCATTGGCTGCATTTTCGATTACTGCATGGTTTTTGAGTTCAACAGTACCCTGAGCACAAACACCATTAAGTGTATATTGATGCTGACTGGTATTTCCCCATACCTCGATACCAGGCCATTGACTTGTGCCATTATTAGTTAGGTGGGTAGCACCAAGTGTTAGTTTTGTCTGCTGCATTACAATCACTTTGCTTTCTGAAGAAAATGTAAGTTCCGAGTTGTTAATACTCAATTCACCCGATTTTACTAACAACCTGGCTTTAATGAAATTGCAGTTGATATTATTGCAAACACCCGGCGTGTTTGCATTATCGTAAACAACGTCCATTGTGGCATTATCTACGGCTTCAAAAGTAATATTTTGACCTGTATGCAGATTACCTTTTATGATCAGCTTATTGTCACCGCGCTTGGCTCGTATAATTACATTATTGCCCAATTCAAGGCTGCTACCTGCATCAATAGTTATTGTGCTGTTATACATATCAATACGTACCCCATCATTAACAGTTAATGTTGCATTATTGGCTACAGTTGGCGTAAAACGCGATACCATATTTGCCTCAAAAATCGTATTTGTTGTTATGGGTGGCGCTTGCGGACCCTGCGCAATTAAATCATATTCAATAGAAAGAAATGCATTAGGGCTATTATTCAGATAGGATGGCATTTGTTTATTATGTTCATCGCAAACCAGTTCAAACTCCTCACCCCATCGGTTATCAACCATTGAAAAATCAATTACTTTTTCATTCCCTGTTTGATATGATGTAAATGTCGCTAATAGAATTTTGCCAAAATCTTTGTCCTTAAAAAAATAACTATAATCGAGTATAACTTCAATAGGTTCATAATTTAAGAAGGGATTTGGGTAATAGTCGCCTCTAAGCGGGAGTTCTCCACCTTGAATACTTACCAATTCATTCCTTTTAAGATATGCAGCCAATTGTGAAGGACCGGAAGGATAAGGTGAATTGGCCAACTCGCGCCATCCGCTGAATAGGTTGAGGCTATTCCTCTTCGCATGAGTGAGTTTGACTTTAAGTAAAATTTCCGGATCGGGAACAATCGGATTAATGCCCCATATATTCTGATCATTATACAAACAACGGTAGAGTATCCATTTAAAACCTTTATTTCTAAACGGTGCATCAACACCATAACTATCGGCCATCTTAAATGCACCAATTTCCCAGTCGCGCAGGTCAACAATGCCATCGCTAGTAATATCCAAATCGTTTGTAAATTGGTTATCATGATTAACATCGAATTTTACTCCATCGTCATAACCGACTATTGTAACCTGATGACCGCAAACAGGAGTAAAATCAATAATTACATACTCACCAGTACTTTCACTTTCAGATGATAGAGTATAAGAAAAATTATTCCAGTAGGATGAGCCGGTTGTTAAAATCCCCCCTGTGGTACTGCTATCACCATGATCGCTCAGGTAATGTTTAATAGTTTCAAGGTTTTCACCATTCTGACCAATAGTAACCGCAAACGCGCTGTTGATTCTGTTTTGTAACCTTTTTTGCCAAAGGTCGTAACCATGCAGCCACCTTCGGTAATCGCCGGCAGTATCATTGCCCCAGTCTGCTATTGATGACACCCCTGTTTGTTGAATTAAATTAAAAACGCTGCTTGGAGAAGTGCCTTGTCCAGGAGCCCCTTGATTAATATGATTATAGATAGAGTGTGTAGCATAAATACGTTCATCGGAATTGGCTTCAGTATTGTTGAGTCGGTTATACTCATAAGTAAATACCGAAAATACAACTGATGAAGGTACACAACTGCCACCATAATTACCCTGGTGATGAAGACGGATATTACCTAGTGAATCGTGAGGGAAATATATGTTAGTTGAGTTATCAACAGCCTGAGGCAACGCCATTGTAGCCGATTGCAGAGTAATAACCAGGGGTGGCAAACCTGCCATCCAGGCTGAGTCAGGGGGTAAGCCGCCCCAGTATTTTGGGCATTAAGAGTAAGGCTACTGCCAAATAAACAACTTGCAGCAACAATAATAAGTAATTTGAGCTTCATTATAAACGAGAATTAAAGGTGAATTATTTTTGAACTAAAATTTATATTTCTTCCGGTAAGATTCATAAGGTATATACCTGCAGGTACCTCAGGCAGGCTTAGCTTTATTTTGTCAACAAAATGTATATCTTTTTTACTAAAGACGACCTGCCCATAGCTATTATAAATAGTTGCATTACAGCGTTTATAAATTGTTGAACTTCCCTTGTATTCTACTTCAATATAATCATTAAAAGGATTAGGATAACATACTGTTTTTTCAATTCTATTATAAGGTGGAATAAACAGCGATTCAGGTACCGACAAAGTGTCAACAGTTCGAAATAAGGTATTATCATCACATATCCACAATTTTCCAATATGATCAAGCTTTATATCTCTGATAGTGTGATAATCTTGATAAAGCCCTTCATTTATGTAACTATACGTTTCTCCGTTGTCTTCTGATAATAATACCCCACCAATTGATTGCATCAGCCCCAAAACAATTTTGCCGTCTTGTAAAGTAAGAGTCTTTAATGGTGTAACTGCCCATGGCAGCATATGCGTCCAAGCGGCCTGATCAAAATCGTAACGATAAATTCCGTCGGCAAACTGTCCCAGCAGCAACCTGCCGCTTGTGTCCATGCTCACCGACTGCGGATCACCCGAAGAAAGAAAAAGCTGCCAGGTTTTACCTAGGTCAGTTGAGGAATACACATTTCCGGGAATATATTCTGAATTATCAGTAATCTCAGTAGTGGCATAGATGATTCCATTAGTGCCAAAGCAAAAGTCTGTTATATTTTCAAAATAGTGAAGATCATGGTGAATTGTTAACACTTTTTTCCATGTCAATCCATTGTCAGCCGATCGAACAATACCATTCACTGAATAACAACCTGAAAGGAATATACTGTCATAACCATATGCCAGATTTTCATAATAAAGAGGATCGTTGAGTGTATTTACAACTTCAGTCCATGAATCACCCCGGTCGGTTGATCGTAAAATCCTGTAAGTGGCTGTTATAATAATATTGTCGTACTTATCAACACTCACATCATCGCTCCTGCCGGTAAATATTTTTTGCCAGGTGGTGCCATAGTCCTTGCTGCGGAAAACACCTGCCGAATCGCCACTGCATGCAAGATAAACCCAGTTGTTGGAATTAAAGGCTATTCCTTCCATATATGAATAAGGGTTGAACTCAAGAACTTTTTCCCAAAAGGGCTGGCCTAGAGCGGCAGTATTTACCAGCCAACAAATCAAAAAAGCAAAACAATTTCTCAGAAACTTCCTCATATTTTCTCCTTTTAAATAGTATCATAAAAATACAGTAAAAAATACAAATTTGACTTCCAAAAAGGGTTATTGATGCTCTGTCAAAACATGCTGAAAACTCAAGCTAATGAAAAAGCAATCTGGCTGGCAGTCAGTGACAGATCACTTCTCAAAATGCTCATAATCCTTACAAACCAGCACCTCTTCGGTGCGCATCTTTTTGATGAGTTTGTTGAAATGTTCTTTCTTACAGGTTTCGAGCCTGACAAAACCGTGAGTCACATTTTGCTCATCGGTGAAGAAATAGTTTTTGCATGTTTCGCAAAGGCTGACCTGATTTTCCATTGCTGGCCTGGATTAGTAACTGAAATAATTCCGGTGATTCCGGTTTACCTATCAAATTTACTCAGAATAACAATATCCTGGTAATCGAGGAAGTTATTTCTGCCGCACCATTGTCCGTAGTGTATTGATTTGACATGCAGTCCGTTATGTAAAAAGATGCCTTCGAGCCATTCCTGTTTGTATGCAACGTTGGCAGCATCAACTTTGGAAGAGTGCAGCCTGTAATGCCCCTTGTCGTAGGGAAAGTTCATGTGGGTAGGACTATCGGCCATCAGTTTTTCCGATTCATCGTTGAGCAGGAAGAACGACGCGAAACATGTTGCCCCGGGCTTCATCACCCGGCTGATCTGGGTTATGTAATTGGCTGTTTCTTCGGCGACCATGTGGGTGAACACCGAGGTGAGAAATACGAAATCGAAAACCTCATCATCGTATGGGAATACAAACGATGAGGCATATGCCTGTGTGGCGGTGTTGTATAATGAATTGTGCAGTGAAATATGCTGAAACCGGAAGTTGGGATGCCTGCTGCTGATATGTTTCCTGCACCAGTTGATACCGCTTATTACTACATCAAAACCATCGTAGGAGCCTTCTTTGCCCAGGTAACCTGAGAGCGGAACTGCCATACGGCCAATGCCGCAGCCCACATCAAGTACATGGTGGTCAGGCTGCAGCCTGCCAAAATCCTTAAAGAAGCCAAGGAATTTTTCACCCTGCTTCATGTAGTCCCCGTGTCCGACAAAGATCATCCCGCGTGGTGGAACACAATCAGGCCGCCTGTTTAGCAGGAGGTCGAGCGTGTCGGCAGGCAGAAACCATAACCTGCGGGCCAAAGGCCTCAGGCTGGCAGGAATGGAGTAGAAAAGGGCGCGTTTCATTACTTAGCTTCTGGATTAGAAATTAAATCAAGCAAACCGTTAATAATTGTGAGCGGATGCGGCGGATTTCCCGGAATGTAAAGATCAATTCTGACTTTATTCAGGATTTTCCTGTTAAGGGCTTCACTTTCAGCAAAAATACCACCGCTTATCGCATCCACACCACAAAGTATAAAAACTTTGGGTTCGGGGACGGCTTTAAAGGTTACTTCGAGGGCTTCTGCCATGTTTTCCGAAATGGGGCCTGTTACTACAACACCATCAGCATGCCGGGGTGATGCCACAAATTCAATCCCGTGGCGGCCCATATCAAAATTGGCGTTTCCGCAAGCGTTTAGTTCAAACTCAGCCGAATTATCGCCGCCCGCTGATACCTGCCTCAATTTCAGCGATTTGCCTAAAACGGATTTGATTCTTTTATCAATCGCCGACTGATCAACCGCGATGGGAATATTTTCACCTTCCTTCACAATCAGCCTTTCTCTCACATTGGTAGCCAGGCGGTGATCACTGGTAAAATGAATCTTACCGGGAAACCGGAAAGCACACTCGCCACAAAACGTACACTTGCCAAGGTCGATGGATACAGGCGAGGTGGAAATAGCATTGACGGGACAGATGCCTGCAAACGCTTCTATATCAACAGGTTCGCTTGTGATTACAGGCCTGCCACGGAAAGGCGGGCGAATAGCCGCCGTCCTGAGGTCAGGAATGTATTGTTTCCCGTTATGGAGCAAGATTTTGAGTTCGTTTTTCATTGCTTTCCGTCTATAGGTCGAAACCGCAGTAACTCAGGTTGTAGCTTTTATTGTTAATAGGAAAGTCTGATATTTCGAGGTTTCGAAGTGAAAGCTCCAGTGCTTTCCAGTTGTGCATCGAAGGATCTTTGATTTTATAGAACCTGAGATTGCCATCAGCGTCGGTAACAGCGCAATGGCTGATCTCACCCCGCCAGCCTTCGGTAAGCGAAATGGCAAAGCTTTCGGGCTGCAGTTTTAAATCAGCAACCGGTGTATTAACAGGTTCACCAAAGTCCACAGTATCAAGTATATTCCTGATCCAGCCGATTGATTTTTTTATCTCTTTCCGGCGCAACAGAAAACGGGAGAATACATCACCTTTGGGAAGTACAATGGGCTCGATGGGATACTCCCCGAAAGCGGCAAAGGGATGAGACCACCTGACATCGCGTTTCAGATTAGCCATGCGGGCTGTCATACCAACTGCGCCTATACGGAGCATTTGTTCTTTGGTAACAGCACCGATATCGTCGAAACGGTTCTCAACGCTGGGTAATTTATAGGTGTGATGAGCCAGTTCAACAAATTGCGATTCAAAACTTGAAAGAACTTCCAGCAATTTTTCCTTTAAATCATTGTTGAATGGGAAGTTAGTCCCTCCAACACGGATCATTCCTTTACCAAGCCGGTTGCCGCACCATGATTGTGTGAAATTTATGATACCGGTCCGCAGAATTCCAAAAATACCGGCACCCAGTCCAAAAGCTACATCTGTGCATAAAGCGCCAATGTCGGCCACGTGTATGGCAATCCTTTCAAGTTCCAATGCCAGGGCGCGCTCAAGCTGTAACTGATGGCTAACTGACGTTCCGGACAATGATTCCATGAGGCCGGCAAAAGCAAGGCTGTGACCAACGGCTGTGTCACCGGCAATCGATTCGGAAAGTATGGTGCGCTGCAACAAGCTCCGTTTCCGCAGCATGAGATCCTCAATACCGCGATGCTGCCATCCTAACTGGATTTCGAGGTGCAGTACATTTTCGCCGTTGCAGATGAACCTGAAATGTCCCGGTTCAATAATACCGGCATGTACCGGGCCCACGCCAACCTCATGAAGCTCATGACTATCAATCTGGTAGAACGGAAAGTTGTTGATTACCTGGTGTTTATCGGCACGGTTGTGAGCATAGCGAACCGGTTTGAGCCACGGATGCCCGGAGAATACTACCGCGTAATTTTCGTAAATCTCCCGTTCAAAAATATGCAGGGCAGTCACCCGGGGAGTGAGTGATTCGAGTTGTTGTGTGCCAGAAGCGGGCATGCGGTGTGATAATAGCGCGATTTCCCCTGAGTTATCATCTGCAATGGCAATGATGAACCAAAGGCCTGCCTGATCAGGAAATGCAAAATAGCTGACACAATGATTCTCTTCTTTTCCCAGGAGTTCGAGCACCCTTTCACAGAAAACCGGGTAATTGAAAACCGGAATAGAATCCAGTCTTACAGTACCGTTATTCTTCGTGATATATGGTTCTATGCTGTTATCAGGCATGGTGTTCTTAGTTTAGTATCTGCAATGCAGCATTCATCAGACCGGTAAACAGTGCCGGCGGGAAATAGGCCAGGTAGAATACCAGTCCAAACAGAACAAGCTGTGAGACAGGTTCGTACCTGTTAATGATGGCTTTTTCAGGGTTGAATGAGTCGGGTGCCTGACCATAAAGCAACTGCATTGAAAGTTTAAACAACACGTAGATGATGATTGTCAGCAGGATAAGAATTGCGGCAAACAGAATATAGTTGCCGGTATAAAGCAACGCTTTAAACAAAAGGAACTCACTCATAAACATCCCCGACGGCGGAATCGCGGTGATAGTTAATAATCCTGCCAGGTAGATTAATGCTGAAAATCCGTTGATTTTCATATAGTTGCCTGTGTCTTTGATCCAACCGCTCTGAAAACAGGCCCTTATCTCGCCGAAATTGAGGAACATGCCGGTTTTGGCCAGTGTATGAAGCACAAGGTGCAGAAGTGCAGCATAATATCCTGCTTTTCCGAGAGATAAAGCTATGGCAATCAGCGCCATATGCTCCATGCTCGAGAAGGCAAGCATTCGCTTGAAGCGCTTAACCCTGAACAACTGAAAAGAAACAATAAGCAGGCTAAGGACACCGACAATCATTAAAACATGCTGTGCCCACGATGCAGCACCTGTTTTTGTGATGACCGAATAGATGCGTATCACTGCAACAAATCCCCCGTTGATGAGCGCTGTTGAGGCTATGGCGTTTACCGGAAATGGAGCTGCGGTTTTTGCATCGATGGTGGCCGCATAAAGCGGGAACAGATTCAACTTTATACTGTAGCCTGTCACCAGCAGCAGGAATGCTATCTTTAGAAAAACCGGGTCGAGATGGGTTGCAACGGACTGTAAATAGCTGAATGACAGAGATGCTTCCAGGCCGGAACTGCTTTGCACTGACAAGAACAGAATTCCCAGGAAGGCTATCGTAATACCGAACGAAGAGATAAAGAGGTATTTCCAGGCAGCTTCGAGCGCATCGGTATATCTTTCGTGGAATATAAGGAAAGTGACAGCAATGGTAGTAATTTCCAGGCATACCCATATAATCAGGAAGTTATCCGAAAAATACACACCGCTTATTGCTGTCGAAAGCACGATCATAAGGCTTAAAAAGCGCCCTTTCATTTTTCTGTCGGGCACATGCCTGTTAAGGTAATAGCGGGTGTGGAAAAGAACCGGGATAAGTATAAGGCTCAGCAACCCGTTGAGCAGCACCGACAGGCTGTCGAACTTAAAATACACACTATCAACACTGTTTATGTGCTGATAGGCATATATGCTGAGCAGGATATGAGAGATACCGTAAATGAAGCCAATCGACACATTCAGCATTCTGCTCCGGATAAAGAATACAGCGATGGCAAATATTGCAGAGGCTATGAGGAAGTACAAAAAGAGCATGTCGCCTAATCTTTAATATGGGTTAAGCTCGTGATTGACAATTCTTCGAAGGTGTCGCCTATTTTGTTTACAAACACGCCAATGATCAGCACAGCGATAAGAAGGTCGATGAGCACGGCGAGGCTTACCAGGAATGGGAACTCTCCGCCTACAGCCAGCGAAAGCAGGAAGGCGCCGTTTTCGATGATAAGAAAGCCGACAATGTGGTTAAAGATATTTTTATGAATGATAATGAAGAAAATGCCACCCATCACGGTTGAAATGGCTACTGTGAAAAACTTGAGCTGAATAAACTGATTTTTCACAAAATAGCCGGCAATAAAACTGATTATGATGATAATCGTCATGATGATGATGGAGTAAAATGTTGGTATTTTGCTTTCGTCCAGTCTTTTAAGGTTGTTGGTTCGTCTTAGCTTATTCAGAAACCGGGGAATTATAATTGCCTTTACCAGGAGTGTTTCGAGAAGTATCATGATCAGCCCCAGGGTATTGATTTCGATGAGGTTGATAAAGGCTACGATGAACAATAAGATTCCCTGTACAATCAGCAGGTTGATGTATTTTGATATCCTTTCGGCCAGGAAAAGGTACATCATGGAAACGGCAAATATTATGAGGCAGACGAGTATCATGTCAGATATTGATTTTTCCGGTGATTATCAGGATTGAAATGAAAACAATGACCGACAAAGC
>Ga0209099_1002909_pt1 | contig 14448 bp, 15 predicted proteins | sample AD_JPNHW2_MetaG_FD_184430 | JGI IMG/M metagenome (GOLD analysis project Ga0209099, IMG submission 184430) | Active sludge microbial communities of municipal wastewater-treating anaerobic digesters from Japan - AD_JPNHW2_MetaG (SPAdes) (version 2) | ecosystem: Engineered > Bioreactor > Anaerobic...
ACTGATTCAATAGGAGAAACGGAATATCCAGAATGATTATCATCTAGTGTTGAATTGTATGCAATCATATTATTATTACTTGTGTCATCCACTCTTTCTACTAGCATATTATTGTTCTGGATAAGTAACGAAGCGAGAATATCTTTAACATTATTAATATTTTGATACTGACCAAGAGCTATCATGCTCTGACTAATAGTTCCACTGTTGTCTCTTTTTGTTAAAGTTTGATTTATCCCAAATAATTCATCCCAAGTTTGCAGGGGAGAAGCTATACCTTCATTGGAAAGAATATCTTTGTTGTAATACAAAACAAGAGGGTCCACTATTAAAGGTAGCCCAACAATTCCCTCTTTATCTAGATAGATATCTCCTCCATCAATAAATGTCTCTTTAAAACTTTTTTCTGGATAACTCTCGTATGGTATTTTATATATAAAATTATTATTCTTTTTGATCATGTCTGGAGATATCACAAACAAATCAGGGCCTTCACCGTTAGCAAAAGCCTCTATTAAATCTTGTTGATATGTGGAAGTATCTTTGCTGATGTATTTTACTGTTAATTCCCTGTTTGCAGAATTCAATAAATCCAAAGATTCTGAAAAAGCAGAACCTGGGAAGGTCCCCCATATTGTTATTTTACCTTGAGCTTCTCCATTATTAGAAGAACCTCCTATTTTAATGAGACCAGAGAATATTAAAACTCCGAAAGCAAAGAAAGCTAAGAAAACTGCAACTAAAATTGTCTGAAAATTATTCATCCCGTTAGAAGCAGGTCTCGGTCGTCATTTCTAACAACAAACCTGTTTCTGTAAAATTAATCTAATAAAATATCAATGCACTTTTTCTCATCCCGTGACCGAGGCTTCTAACGGGAGTCATGTGTAAAAATTATACCATAATGATGTGGGCTTGTGGAAATACTTTCTTCAAATTTAAAACCTTTTTTCTCAAACAACTCTCTTGCTTCTGTTTCTTTTATTATAGACTGAGGAGTTGGTCCCATTCCTCCAAAAGAATCACTCCAATCTATGAGAAGAACTTTTCCTCCTTTCTTTAAAACTCTTCCCACTTCTTCTGCTAGACCAAGCTTGTCTTCCGCTTGAAATAAAACATTCGAGACAATAACCGCATCCATACTGTGGTCTGAAACTTTTGTACCATATCTTCTCTCTATGTCACCCCAAATACACTCAACATTTGAGATACCCCAATTTTTAAGCTCACTTTCTAACTTTTTGACTAAGTCTTTTTGGACTTCAATAGCATAAACCTTCCCTGAATATCCAACTTTTTCCGATGCTGCTTTTGAGTAAAAACCTGACCCAGCACCAAAGTCTGCTACACGCATACCTTCGGATAATCCTAATCGTAAAATATTTTGTTCTGGGTTAGTAAACATATATTGATATTATAACATAACTAAAACAAAAACTTACAAATAAATATTAAAGTAATGTAATCGATGCAATATTATCTCCCGCTCTTAGCTTCATCACTGTTACCCCCTGAGTTTGGCGTCCTGATGTTGGGATAGATTCTAGATTGACTCTGATCACTTGTCCTTTTTGAGAGACTGCAATTATTTCACCTTCGTCTTTTACCATTTTAGCCACAATTAGTTTTCCTGTTTTTGGAGTTACCTTTGCTGTCTTTATTCCTGAACCTCCACGTTTTTGAGTTTTGTATTCTTTTATGTTTGTTTTCTTACCGAGACCATTTGCGCTAAGGGTCAAGAATGAATATGAATTCTCTCCTTTTGGAATACTGTCTACTCCGATTACGAAGTCCCCCTTTCCTAATTTAATAGCGCGGACACCACCTGCTCCACGTCCCATTTCTCGAACATCAGATTCTTTAAATCTTATTGATTGTCCTTGTGTTGTAGCGAGCATTATATCGTCACTCTTAGATATAGCTAGAACGTCTTGTAATTCGTCATCTTTATCTAGCTTAATAGCAATAAGCCCACTTCTTCTAACGTCTTCAAAGCTTTTAGCTGCAACCTTTTTGGTTACACCCATCTTGGTTACCATCATCAAGGTTTCTGCTGTCTTTTTGGTCTCCTTGTCTACCGGCAAAATAGAAGTGACCCTTTCTTCTGCCCCTAGAGAAATGAAGTTCATTATTGATTTACCTTTTGTTGCTCTTCTTCCTTCTGGAATATCATACATTTTAATTTGATATGCCTTTCCTAGATTTGTGAAGAATAATAAATCACTGTGAGTGTTTGCTGTGATAAGCATGGTCACAAAGTCTTCCTCTTTTGGTTCTATATCTATAACCCCAACTCCGCCACGCTTCTGGGCACGATATTCAGAAGGATCTGTTCTTTTTACATATCCACCCTTAGTGAAGACAAGAACGGATTCTTTTTCTGGGATAAGATCTTCTTCATTGATGGCCTTTACTCCTCCTTTTACAACACGAGTGTGTCGGACATCTCCATATTTTTCTTTTATTTCTTTAAGCTCATCACTGATAATCTTCATCATCTTTTTAGGACTAGCAAGAAGAGATTCGAGCTCTTTAATCAAGGCTTGTTTTTCTGCCAATTCAAGTTCTATATTTTTTCTTTCTAGACCTGCCAATTTCTGAAGCTTCATTTCCAAGATTGCAGTAGCCTGCAAGTCTGAAAACTTAAACTCTTTAATCAAGTTGGCCTTTGCTACAACAGTATCCTTGGAAGCACGAATTATCGAAATTACTTTGTCTATGTGATCAAGAGCCTTTTTAAGCCCCAAAAGAATGTGCTCTCTGTCCTTGGCCTTGCGTAACTCAAACTCTGTTCGACGACGAACAACTTCTTCTCTGTGTGAAATAAATTCACCAAGCAAACTTTTTAGAGAAAGTGTTTGAGGAACCCCACCTACAAGAGCCACAATATTAAAATTAAATGATTGTTCTAGTTGTGTATGTTTGTAAATATAATTTAGAACCTTCTGTGGCATGATTCCACTTTTTAGTTCAATAACAACGCGGATATCTTTTGTAGATTCATCACGAAGACCCTTTACTCCTTCTAGCTTTTTCTCTTGTACGAGTAATGCTATTGCCTCTATAAGAGTAGACTTGTTTACACGATAAGGAATGGATGTGATTATGATTTGGAATTGTCCATTCTTTTGCTCTACTATTTCTGCCTCTCCTCGAGTGACAACACCACCTCTACCTGTAGCATAAGCGTGTAATAAATCTGCTTGCCCATAAACTATTCCACCAACAGGAAAGTCTGGACCTTTTATAAATTGCATTAAATCTTCTGTGGTGGCTTCTTTGTTTTCTATCAAATGAACTGTCGCATCAATAACCTCAGACAGATTGTGAGGTGGTATATTTGTAGCCATCCCAACAGCAATACCCAATGTTCCATTTAATAACAAGCTAGGAACAGCAGTAGGTAGGACAACCGGCTCTTTTCTTGTCTGGTCATAGTTAGGAATAAAGTCTACAGTTTCTTTTTCTAAATCTTGCAACAGAAGAGAAGAAATCTTTGACATTTTTGCCTCTGTATAACGCATAGCCGCTGCACTATCTCCATCTATGGATCCAAAGTTTCCTTGTCCATGAACAAGAGGATATCTATATGAGAAATCTTGCGCCATGTTTACCATAGAGTCATAAACAGCAGTATCTCCATGGGGATGATATTTTCCTAGAACATCTCCGACTACGGCCGCACTTTTACGGAAACGCCCCTGATGATTAAGCCCCATTTCATTCATGGCGAATAATATCCTTCTGTGTACAGGCTTTAATCCGTCGCGAACATCAGGAAGAGCACGATCAGTAATAACTGACATGGCGTAATCTATAAATGATTCTTTCATTTCTGTACTTATCTCGACAGAAATCACATTAGCTTTTTTTTCTGGTTTTATTTCTTCTTCTTTATTGCTCATATCTATTGTTGTTCTACTGGAATAAGATCTATTTGTTTCTCAACCTTAGCCTCCTTAACTTCTTCAACCTTTAATTCTTCTTTTTTGGGAATAGAAATATTTCCAACACTTGCTGACACGTTATTATATGTATCTGAAACAGCTTGTCCGAAAAGTGCAAATGGTTTTATGTCTTCTTCCATCTTGGAAGAATTTTCTTCTTTGTTAAATCTAGGACCTAGACCACTTACCCAAATGAAACAAACGAGACACATACAAACAGCTAGAGCCCAAAACACAATTGCCTTACGTTCATTTTCTGGCTTTGATTGCAATTTTTTTATATATTCTTTCATAAAATAAATTTAAAAAATTATGATGATAATACTACAACCTTACCTTCACTTCCTAGAATATCTTTTGCCTTAATGGTCAGCTTATCAATCGGCTTTTCATTTTCTTGCCCAGCCTCTTTTAAGAATGCTTTTAGAGACTTATCATCGTAATCCATAGGGATAATGATTTTAGGCTCTAGTGTTGTTGCGAGTTTGTATGCCTTTGCTGGATCTAGCATTCCGTTGTCTCCGATAGGGACAAACAAAATATCAGGAGAATCTATTTGCTCTCTTACGCTTGTGCTAAACTTTTCATCAGATAGGGCTCCGAGAAAACATACGGAAATGTTGTCTAACACGAAAGAATAAATAGTATTGATGTATTTTTTACCTTCTAGCTCTGACTGGGTCATCGTGCCGTGAATAAAAATATCTTTTATTTCATAATCTCCAGGGCCACTGATTTCAAAAGGAACAGTATCTCCATGAGATACCATTTCAAATCCGTTATAATCTGGGTGATTGATTGTTGAAAGTGCTACATCCGCACCAAAACGAGATACAGAGCCAGCTAATTTTGAATTTTTACCTATAGGGTTAAATGCCATTGTCAGGCTCCCCTGTCCGATTTTGAAGAATTGCTTTCCTAAATATGTGATAATCATGCTTGTATTATATCAAATTTTTAATAAAAGCGAAAGAAAAAACCCATACAAAACACTTGATTAATAATCATATATATAGTATAGTAGCCATGTTATTAGCTCGGTTTGAAGGTTAACCCTTTTTGAGTTTATTTTCGATAAAAACAAAAAGATCTTCAACTGCGCCGCAAAAATGCGGTTTTTTTCATGCCTAAATAAAACTGTTTCGGTATGAAATATTAATAAAATATGAAAAAAGACGAAAAAGATGTGACAGAAATCAATGCAGAAAATCCCAAGGTGGAACTTTCTAGTATTGGTAAAATGTTGGACAAGGTTGAGTTACCTCCTTCTGTGGAAGCACTAGTAGAAGGACCAGTTATTTCAATTCAAAAATCATCTGTATATATAGACTTGGCACCATTTGGTACTGGTATTATTTACGGAAGAGAATTTATAAATGCTAAAGATATCATCAAGAAAGTAAACATTGGTGACATAGTAAAGGCTAAGGTTGTATCAACAGACAACGAAGAGGGATATATTGAATTATCTTTGAAGGAAGCAAAGCAAGCTCTTATTTGGAGTGAAGCAGAAAAGGCAATCAAAGCTAAAACAACTCTTGAACTTACAATCAAAGAAGCAAACAAAGGAGGACTTATTCTTGAATGGCAAGGTATTGCTGGATTCCTTCCTGCTTCACAACTAAAGAGCGATCACTACCCTCGCGTAGAAGACTCTGATAAGGATAAAATCTTGAAAGCATTGAAACTTTTGATTGGTAAGAGAATAAACGTTGTAATGATTTCTGCTCTTCCAAAAGAAGGTAAACTTATCTTCTCTGAAAAAGATAACAATCCAGAAGAGAGACAGGAGATCGTTGGAAAATACACAGTTGGTGACGAGCTAGAATGCGTCGTAGCTGGAATCGTAGACTTTGGAGTATTCCTAAAGCTTGAAGAAGGACTAGAAGGATTAGTTCACATTTCAGAAATAGACTGGGGTCTTGTTGAAGATCCACGAACAATGTTTAAGGTTGGAGACACTGTTAAGGCTAAAATAATTGAAATAAAAGATGGAAAAATTTCTCTTTCAGTTAAAGCTCTAAAAGAAAATCCATGGAAAGAATTTGAAAACACTCTACAGAAAGGAGATATCGTATCCGGAGTAGTTATTAAATTCAACAAACACGGAGCTCTTGTTTCTATTAAACAAGGAGTTGCTGGACTTGTTCACAATTCTGGATTTGGCTCTGAAGAAAAACTAAAGAAAACACTAGAACTAGGAAAGACATATAATTTCCAAGTAACATTGTTTGAACCAAGAGATCAAAGAATGACATTGGTTTATCTAGAAGATCAGAAGAAAGCAGAATAAAGATAATTACGAATTACAGATTAAAAATGCGTTGGCTTAGCCAACGCATTTTTAATTCATATTTAAATTCTTAATTAAACACACTCATTGCCTTATCTTTACCTTCCGAGGAAATCATTTCTATAATTTCAGTTACTTTTTTAGAAATCTTTTTAATTTCTTTTAGTTCATCTTCTTTGTATTTACCTAGTAGGAATTTAAGAACTGCTTCTTCCCCTTTTGGTTTTTTCATCTTGCCCGTTGGTGTGTGAGGAGAAACCCCGATACGGATTCGTAAAAATTCTTGAGACTTAACTTTCTTAATTATAGAGGCAAGACCATTGTGCCCGCCAGAACTTCTGTTGTAAGAAATTTTAAAACTCCCCAATGATAAATCCATATCATCATATATCACAACTAAATTTTTAAGCTTCTTTGGATTATCTATTATTCCACAAACAGCATTACCGGAATTATTCATAAATGTTTCTGGCAACATAAAGTCAAACTTCTCATCTCCTATTTCTCCTTTTGACTTTAATGCTTTTAATTTCATATCGTTCTTCCAATCAGAAAAATCATTGCTTTTGGCAATATTTTCAAGGATCATTCTCCCTGTATTATGTCTCGTATTTTTATATTCTTCTCCTGGATTCCCCAGTCCAACAATTAACATCATGATTTTATATTAACATAATATTTTAATTTTCTTTTACTTGATTTTTTCATTACAATACATCTTTTCCTATTCTGTCAATACTTATAGTATGATAAAATAAAGTCCATATGGAAAACAATAACGGTCAAATAGATAAAAAGGACTCCCCTAAATTAAAAAAGAAAGATAGTCTTTGGGATATTATAAAATTTGTAATAATAGCAATTATTATTGTAATCCCAATAAGAATGTTTATAGCCCAGCCGTTTGTCGTAAGTGGAGAATCAATGTTCTCTACCTTTAACGACGGAGAATACTTGATAGTAGATGAAATTTCATATTTATTGGGCAATCCTAACAGAGGAGATGTAGTGATCTTCCGCTACCCTAAAGATACCAAAAGATTTTTTATTAAAAGAATCATCGGAATGCCAAACGAAGAAGTTAAAATTAATAACGGAAAAGTTACAATAATAAATAAAGAAAATCCTGAAGGTTTTACCTTGGATGAACCATACATAGAGGAAGAATTTGATACAACTGGTTCTTTCAAAACAGGGAGCGGTGAATACTTTGTATTAGGAGACAATAGGAACAGAAGCTCAGACTCTAGAGTTTGGGGGAATCTCCCAAAGAAATTAATGATGGGTAGAGCGTATCTAAGACTGCTTCCTCTTAAAAATATTTCCTATTTACCAGGAGCCAACAAATAAATTATTAAATTATTATTAAATTAATTTGCAGAGACTAGCTAGTTACAAAATGTAATTATCAAGACCTGCTTCTCACAGAATGGAAAATAAGAAAACAAACAAAGGACCAATGTCTTCTGTTAAAGGAATGAGAGATATTGTAGATGATCAATATTATCAATTCCAAGGGTTTTTTGAAAAGGCACAAGAAGTAGCTGTTTATTATGGGTTTAAACCTATAGATACTCCGATGGTAGAAGACGAAAATGTTTTTACTTCTTCTATTGGTGTTGGGACAGATATCATAGACAAGGAGATGTACACCTTAAAAACAAAAGGTGGTGACCATTTAGCCTTGCGACCAGAGCACACTGCAGGAATAATGCGAAGCTATATAGAGCATGGTATGCAAGCCCTTCCCCAACCAATCCTATTCTATAGTTATGGACCAGTTTTCCGTCACGACAATCCTCAAAAAGGACGTTACCGTCAGTTCTGGCAATTTGATATGGATGCGATTGGGAGTGATAAAAGCATTCTCGATGCTCTTGTGATTAAAACAGCTTATACCATTCTTACAGAGGCTGGAGCAACTGGTCTTTCTGTGGACTTAAATTCAATCGGAGATAAAGAATGCCGAAATTCTTACATCAAAGAACTAACTTCTTTCTATAAGAAAAATATTAATTCCCTACCTGCTATAGATAGAGAGAGACTAAAAATAAATCCTCTTCGTATTCTAGATTCAAAAGAAGAAAAAACTATTGAGCTAAATCAAAATGCACCTGACGCTCTTTCTCACTTATGCCCTAGTTGCAAAAAACATTTTAAAGAAGTTCTAGAATATCTAGAGGAATGTGGAATCCCCTATTCTATAAATAAATGTTTAGTTCGAGGTCTTTCATACTATTCGAGAACTGTTATAGAAATTGTTCAGGAGGATAAAGAAACAGGAGAAAAGATTACTATCACAGGCGGTGGAAGATACGACTATCTAGGTAAACAACTTGGTAGTAAAAAAGACATTCCTGCTGTTGGAATTTCTATAGGAGTAGACAGAGTAGTAGAAGCTCCTTGGTTTGCAAAACTTGCCCCTAGGATACAAAAGAAGCCGAAAATTTATTTCATCCAACTTGGATTTGATGCTAAATTAAAATCTTTAAACGTTATCGAAATATTAAGAAAAGGTAAAATTCCAATAGCTCAATCTATATCTAAGGATAACTTGGGTGCTCAATTAGCTATCGCAGAGAAGCTAGGAATGCAATACACAATAATCTTTGGTCAAAAAGAGGCCTTGGAAAATTCTGTTATATTTAGAGATATGAGCAACCGCTCCCAAGAGACCGTTAAATTACCTAATTTGTTAGAATATATAAAAAATATAAAATAAAAGTCGAGTGAATGATAAATTATTATTAAAATTTTAGTACTTGGATGGTTACAATAGTTCAAACTGAAGATAAGGTGTTGCGCAAAATCGCAAAGGAAATTCCTGTGGCTAATATTACCAAGCCTAAGATTCAACAAATCATCGCTGACATGAGCGAGGCTCTTGATTCCCAATATGACGGAGTAGCCATTGCTGCACCTCAAATAGGAGAATCTATCCGATTGTTCGTAGTGTCAGGTAAAATATTTGATGATGAATTTATAAATGGCAATTCTCCTGTTAAGCAATACAGAAGAAAAAACCCTAACATGGTTTTCATAAATCCGGTATTTAAAAAGATATCAAAAGATAAAAAATTAATGATGGAGGGATGTCTTTCTGTTCGCCCTATTTATGGAAAAGTCCGCAGAGCAACCAGAGCAATAGTTGAGGCTTACGATGAACATGGTAAGAAGTTTACAAAAGAAGGTTCTGGATTACTTGCTCATATTTTTCAGCACGAGATGGATCATCTCGAAGGAGTTTTGTTTATAGACAAAGCAAAAGAACTACAAGAGATTCTCACATAAATTGCATATTAAAATCTCACACGAAAAACATGACAACTAAAAACAAGAGGGTAAACATAAATTTATGTTTATCCTCTTGTTTTTTACCCATTAATTTATCACAACGACACCCAAAAACCCTATATATAGCAACACTCATTATCCGAAATATATACGCCATGGCGTATATATTTCGGAATTACACGCTGACAGGCTGTGGTATAATTCCTAGAGAAATATTTAATGTGATATACTAAAAGCGTATGGAAAGTGCCCTAAAAAAAGAACTAAATTTTGCATTTTTGGGAACCCCCAATGTTGCAAGCCAAACATTGGATATTTTAGAATCTGATGGTTATATTCCGTCAATAATAATCACTTCCCCCGACAAGCCTTCTGGCCGAGGCCTTGAAATACACGAATCACCTGTCAGTGCTTGGGCAAAAGAGCACAATATTAGATGTTTAAAGCCAGAAAAAATAACACCAGATATTATTGATGAATTAAATAAATTAAATCTAGACCTATCAGTCGTGGTGGCTTATGGGAAAATTCTTCCAGAGTCACTTATTAGTACCCCTAGATTAGGAACAATTAATATTCATTATTCCCTTCTTCCAAAATACAGAGGAGCCTCTCCATTAGAGTCGGCTCTTTTAAATGATGAAAAAGAAACGGGCGTAAGTATTCAGCAGATGGTATTCAAGTTAGATAGCGGCCCCATTCTAGCGGAAAGAGAAATCCCTATAGACATCAATGAAACAAAAGAGGGTCTTAGAGAAATTTTAATAAACACTGGAGGTTATCTTCTTTGTAAAATTTTACCCAAAATAATAGAAGGATCAATCATTCCCGTAGAACAGGACGAGTCAAAAGCTTCCTATTGCACAAAAATAAACAAAGAGGATGGAGAAATTATTTTAGGAGAACATCATAAGAAAAATTACAACAAATACAGAGCCTTCTACGGATGGCCTGGAACTTACTTTTTTATAACAAGACACGACAAGAAAATTCGCATCAAAATAAAAGAAGCGGCGTATGAAGACGACTTATTTATCGTGAAAAGGGTTACTCCTGAGGGTAAAAAAGAAATAAGCTATAGCGATTTTATTAAACAAGGTTAATCTTATTTGGAAGTAAACGGATTTCGGTCAGACACTCCTTTTACCATTCTCTTAATAGCGGAAGCTCCTCGTCTAAAGAGTGTTTTTTTGCGGTCCTTGCGATTAGTTATATTACGGACAACCTGTTCTCGGGCGTCATCTATTGCCTTATAAAGATCTTCCTTTTCTGAAAAAGTATAAAACTTGGATCCTGATATTTCTATATTAAATTCCGCACGAAAATAGTCTCCCTGTTTGTGGTGCTTGGTAGTTTTCCCAACTTCCACATAGACATCCATCTCTTCCCCCTCTCTAACAAATTTTTCAAGTCCGGCTAATCTTTTGTTTACATAATCAGAAATAGCATCTGTTAGCTCTATGTTTGTTGCTTTAATATTTGTGTTCATCTTGCTTTGAAGCAGTTTATAGACAGCTTTATCTCAACACCAAAACTGCTTTTAATTAAGTTAATAATTTATCTCCCTTCTAATTAAAACCGAGACCACGGTTTTTAATTAGATAAACCATTTAGCTAAATTAATAATGTTCATCTACCTCAATTATATCAAATTTCTGGCAAATTAATCGATAATATTTTACTAGGACTTTGATGCCCACTTATAATACGTATGTTTTTAACGGAAACATTAAAAGTCTGGGCCATAATCTCACACACCCTTGTATTTGCCATGTTTCTTTCTGCTTTTTCTTTAACAGAAATGTTGTAAGTATCCTTATTTTTCTTCTCTACCTTTTCTTTTTTGGCCCCAGCTTGTACTTTAACTTTAATATACATCCCGTTAGAGACTGTTCGTCTGCACACGAACATTTCTTATTAATTATAATCTGACAATACAAAACCCCGTGTTATTTAATCTATCTTTTGGTCACAGCTCAAGCATATCTCTAACCGGACAGGTTTTATTTTTTCTTAGAAAGCAGTTCTTTTATTTCTCTTATATCTTTTTGTATATTTTCTATCGCCCCGTCTTCTTCTTTTATTTCTCTTTCTGTTTTTTCGTCTATTCTTTTTTCTTTGTTAAGTCCAGAGATAATAATATTTTCTCCGATGAAAAAAGAAACAAATAATCCTGTTATCATAGCCAGCAATATTCCTCCGACGGCAGACATCCACCCAGGAATACCCCAATTGTCAGAAACCTCCCAAATCCCCCTCCAGATTGAAACAATAGCAATGCTACCTATCAAAGAATAGATGAGTGGAAAATGAGTTAGTCTCATTCTTATTTTGTCTTCTAATTTATCAAAAAAGTTAAAGATTTTCTTGTATATTTTTATCATATACAACAATTGTATCATTTCAGAATAATCATTCCAATTATTCCTACAATTACAAGACAAGTAAGACAAGGTATCAAGACCCCCTTTACTATTTTTCTTTCTGCATTTTTTTCACCAATAACAGCCTCAGCTGTTAAGATATCCGCAAGGGCAACCATGTTTCCAAACCCCCCTCCTACAACCAATAAGGCCAAGATCATACTTGTATTTAACCCCATACTGACCGAAGCTGTATTGAATAATGTCCCAAACATCACATTTGAAGCTGTTACACTTCCTGTCATAAAAGATCCGAAAGCCCCGGCTAGAGGAGCAAAAAATGGTAAAAAGTGTGACTCCACAGCCTCGGCAATAAGACTTATAGATGAGGAAATGCCTGATAGATTAGATCCGGAATGAATCATGGTTTGAATCATTGCCAACATAGATGCAATAACTAAGAACGGAGCAATGGCCCCCTTAAAAGAGATTTTAATGGATTTAAACAAAATTTCTTTTTGGCTTTTCCAAATTATAGCAATAATAAGTCCAACAAGGATAAAAATTAATCCTGGGTTAAATAAATTGAAGACGTGATTAAATCCTAAATTAATAGGAATCCCAATGTTCCCTATAATAAACTTCCCTAGTACTAAAAAGATGACCAAAATTCCATATGGTAAAAATGATTTAAATGGAGAGATGGTACCAGACTCTTCTTTTACCGCAGAACCAAGTTCTAAATTATTTTTAGGAGTAAAGATTCGAAACTTAATAGACAAGACTGCCAGAATCAAACCAACAACAGATCCTATGATTGTTGGAAATTCTTGTCCTAAATACTTAGCTGCGAGGAATGATGGAATTAGAAATAGAAATCCAGACCAAATAGCAAAAGGAATGGCTTCTAAGAATTCTTTCTTTCTATTTTCTCTTCCTTTCGTGATAACCCAAATCATAAAAATAGGGACCAGAACGCCTACAAAATTCAAGAGAGATGCATAAAGAGGGACCGAAGAAACATTGAGTGTGGCAAAGCCCACCTTTATAGGGGTTCCTGCAGCCCCAAAGATTCCAGGGGCACTATTCCCCAATAATCCTACAATAAGTGCTCGAATTGGGGGTAATCCAAGACCAACAAGAAGTGGAACTGCTATGGCGGCAGGGGTTCCAAACCCTGCTGTCCCCTCTAGGAAGCTTTCAAAAAACCAAGCAATAATAATAACCTGAACCCGGTAGTCTTTTGATATCTTAGATAGATAATATGAAATATTTTTTATTATCTTTAAGTCTTTTAGTATTTCAAGAAATAGAATCGCCCCAAATATTATTATAAAAATATCAACCGCCACCAGAATTCCCTTCCCATAAGAATTAAATAAAAATGAGTTTAAAATTTTCCAATAAAAAACGGCAAAAACAGTATAGAGAGCAAGTGTTACGACAGAGGCCTTCAGAAGGGTTGTTTTTCTTATAAACAGCATGAAGAAAAAAACCAAAAAGGGTAATACGGACAGAAGGATTGGAATATGATTCATATTAAATATATTAACATAAAAAAATCACCCCGACCAAGAATGGGAGGGTGATTTTAATCTTATTTTGTTTTAAGCCAGCTAATCATCTTTTTCATTGTGCCAGGTCCTGCATTACCATCAGCTGTTAAGCCCTGAGCCTTTTGGAAATTCTTTACTGCTGTTATTGTGCTTGGCCCATAATCATTATCAACCTTATTTGAAGTATTATTGTATATATTTAAAAACTTTTGGATGGAGCCAACGGCTGTACCTTCTGACTTGCTGTCGAGCTGAATTCCCTTGTCGACTAATTTTTGTATTTCGTTAATCAGGCTTTGGTATTTCAATACAGTAACTGCTGGTTTGGGTGTTTCGGTTTTAGGAGTTTCTTCTTTTGGTGTCTCTACTACAGGAGTTTTTGTTTCTTCTTTTTGAACTTGCTCCTCCTCTGCTTGCAATAGACTAAGTTCTTTTTTTAGTTGAGTATTTTCTTTTACTAGCTCTTCGTTTTTATCTTCTAATTCTTTTTGCTTCTGAGATTCTACATGTGAACTACCAGATTCTATTGTGGTAAAAGCCCAATACCCCCCCAGACCCAAAAGTGCAATGATAAAGATTGAAAATAATGTAAATTTTAAATTTTCCATATGGCTTAAGTATATCAAAAATAATAAACTAGTACCACTAATACTTGCATTAATAAAAAACTTTTTATTCTAGACCCCACAATCTCCATCAAAATAGATTATCTACGGTCCTTCCTGAAATAGTCCCCATAAAGGGTACACCAATTTCTTGGTAGAAATTCGTTCGGTTCTCGGCTCGACAGCCTCCAAAGCCCCTTTATGGGGACTATTTCAGTTCGGACCTGCATTCTTCCACATAGCGTAATCAAAATAGTCTTCCCAAAGAGACTTGGGAGACTCGACGAAGCGAGCATGCTAGAAAGCAAACTGCTTTGCTTTCTAGGCGATGCCTTCGGCAAATGCCGTTGTCGTAGACAGGCATTAGTAGGCATTTTTTATTTTAAAATA
>Ga0209099_1002910_pt1 | contig 14448 bp, 11 predicted proteins | sample AD_JPNHW2_MetaG_FD_184430 | JGI IMG/M metagenome (GOLD analysis project Ga0209099, IMG submission 184430) | Active sludge microbial communities of municipal wastewater-treating anaerobic digesters from Japan - AD_JPNHW2_MetaG (SPAdes) (version 2) | ecosystem: Engineered > Bioreactor > Anaerobic...
TAAGGAGCCAGGAGCAGGCAAGCTTCTGGGAAAACATATCGGCGATAAGATTGAAGGCGATGTTCTCGGCATGCCCGGATACTCGGTGCAGGTCACGGGAGGCAGCGATCGCGAGGGATTTCCCATGCGCGCAGATCTGCCGGGCACTAAGCGCAGGAAGATCCTGCTCTCCGAGGGAACTGGATATCATCCCATAGCCGAAGGAAGAAAGAAGAGAATGAGCATTCATGGAAGGGATATCTCACCCGATGTCGGCCAGATAAATGTCAAGGTCGTTGAAGCCGGAGCCAAGTCCATAGAAGAGCTTTTGGGCAAGGCACCCAAAGAAGAGAAGGCGTAAATCAAGGCGTTAAACCCTGAAATATCGGCAGGATGGCTAGTCCATCCTTCCGCGACCAACCCTTTTATTATTGTATCCTTTGTTAATTCTTTAAGTCAGATCCGCCGGTGATCCAGGCGCGTCTGGCGAGCGGCACAGGTATCTGGGCGCGCATTGCCGATTTCATCTGCTCGGGACTCAGAGCGGCAAATAGGGCATTCATGAGCCGGTCGCTCTTCATGGCCACATCCACCATCTTTCTTATCCGGACCGATCGCGATAGCTGCGTTCCAAATTCTTCGCGAATGCGCGACACGTAGCCGGAAAGATCCATTTCACCCCTCAGATTAGCCGCAGCAGTCTCTCCTGCGACCCTTCCCGCCACTGCGGCCAGCGGTATGCCTCCACCGCTGGTGGCCATGACGTGTCCTGCTGCGTCTCCCGCCAGGAGCATGTTGCCCTTCTGGATGACCCCGCAGCTCCCGCCCGAAGGAACTAAACCCCTCATTACGGCCAGAACCTGCCCGCCGGCCAGTTTTTCTGCGGCCGCGGGATGCTCGCGAATGAACCGCCCCAGTATCGCGGAAGGCTTCTGGCCGGCCATGTAAGAGGACCGCACCCCTATGCCTACGTTGGCCGTGTCCTGGCCGAGGGGAATTATCCAGGCGTAGCCTCCCGGAGCATAGTAAGCGGAGAAGTACATCTCTGCGGCCTTCGTGTCAATGTTCACGTTAGCCATCTCATATTCCAGGCAGATGCCGGTCTCCTGGGCCGGGTTTCCCATGGCGCGGGACACAGTCGAACGGGGGCCGTCTGCGCCTATTATCACCTGCGGCCTGATCTTGCCGCGGAAGTGGCCGGAAAGGTGCATCATGCCCTGCTCAAGGCGGGCGCGGGTCGCGGGCAGAATTCTGGCTCCGGCGCTCGCCGCGCGGGCTGCAAGATAGCGATCGTAAGCTCTCCGGTCTAAAACCCGCCCAGCAACTGGAAATTGCCTGTACTCTCCGGAAGGGGAATAGATGCGCTGCAGCTCTGTGCGATGCAGGATGCAGCGCTCCGGAATCTCCCTGATCGTCTGGGGCAATCCGGCGCGGGGCATGAGCCCCTCCAGCTCGAATGCCTCGGGAAGAAATCCGCCGCACTGAACAGGGCTTCCAATCTCGCCCTTCCTGTCGACCAGAAGGACCTGCATGCCCGAAGCTGCCACAGTCTCAGCTGCGGTGCTTCCTGCAGGACCCGCTCCCACCACTGCCACCATAATGTCTTCTTTCATCGTCCCTTCACGCCAAGAGAAGAAAGCGTCTCTTCTATCTCCCCGTAGGCCAGAAAAAGCTCGTCCTTCATCCTATCCGTCTGCTCGATCTTCGGTTCCGTAGATAGCCAGATGTGGCTCTCATCGCCGCGCACCATCTTTACGCAGGCCAGCATATCCGCCTGAGAGAGACGGTAGGCTATGTGGCTTCCAGTTGGCGTAAACCAGACCGGATATTTTTCAGTTATCATTTCCACAAAGTGCACCCACGGCAGCTTTGCCACTCCTTGCTCCTGCCCGGATCCATCGGATGCAGCATGGCTGACTGCCAGGTTGAGGTGAGATCTCTCTCCCACGATCTTCTCGTCCACCTGGGAGATGACGCTCAGGTAGCGGCTGCTCTTTCTGTCGACTCCCGGCAGGTCGCGACAAAAGACCTTTTCAGCAATCTCAGGAAAGAAGGGCGCGAGATGAATATCGGGTTCAGGCTTTGTGGCCAGCGATACGCCTATAAAAAATAGGGCGCTCAGGGTCAGGCCCACCAGAACGCCATGCTCGGTGAGATAGGGCGAGATGCTATCCAGCGGCTGCCTGAGCCAGAATTGCTCATAGGAGACGAGGAGAATCTGCGTCCCGCCACCCACGATCAGCGCGGCCATAGCTCCCCACCGGTTTGCGCGCCGCCAGTACAACCCGCCGATGATGGGGAAGAAGTAGGACGTTGTACCGATCACCGTCGCTATAATCACTGCGTCTACGATGCTGCTCGCATGCAGAGCGATAGACGCTGAGATGGTGATCATGACGATGACGAGAATTCTATTGATGACCAGCATCTCCTTCATGGTGGCAGCTGGACGCAGGTGCCTCTGCACCAGGTCGCGAGAGATGCAGGAGGCAGCAGACGTGGCAAAGGTGTCGGTGCAGGACATGGATGCCGCGGCAAAACCAATGGTGAGAAGGGCTAGAAGCCATCCGGGAACATTATCGCTGATGATCCTGAGATAGAGCATCTCCGCCTCAACTTCGCCTGCGGGTCGGGGATAGAGAACGGAAAGGCCGATGGCAGTGAGAAAACAGCAGAGGTAGACTAAAGCCAGCAGGATGCTGCCCAGGATCAGGCCGCTCTTAGCGGACCGCCCATCGCGTGCTGCCCAGATCTTCTGCCAGGGATCCTGTTCCGCTACCCAGCCAGGCAAGAGGGCAACCAAAAAGACCAGAGCCCCCAGCAGGCCGCCCAGTAGAAACGGGTCCCACCATTCTGCGCCCAGGGAGCCCGCCGCGACCGGCAGGCTCACGCCTTTGATTGCAGACAGATCCAGGGCCAGAGCAGCCACGTAAACGGCAAGGCCTGCCAAGAGCAGGTACTGCAAGATGTCGGTCCAGACCACAGCGCGAAAGCCGCCCACGCTGACATAGAGGGCAACCGAGACTGCCATGAGTGTCACGGCATAAAACGGGTCGATGCCGAAGAATGTGCTTAAAACCAGCTTGAATCCGATGAAATCCGTCACCGAAAAGAGTATCATCATAATAGTGACCGCCAGGGCCACCGGGGCTCTGATCATGGGAGCATATCTGATCTCCATAAGCTCTGGCTGGGTTAAGGCGGGAATGTTCTTGATCCTCCCCGAGATCGCGGCGATTATCAGGAGGCCGGCGACATTGGGAAAGACCCAGATCCATATCGATCCCACGCCTATGAGCAAGAAGAGTCCCGTGGCTAAAAGCAGCGCGCTCGCCGTGATCCATGCGGAGGCTGCGGAAAACCCAATGGTAATCGGCCCCAGCTCTCTTCCAGCCAGCCAGAAGTCGGTTACAGACTTTTGCTGCCGGGAAGAATACAGACCGATGCCCAGTAAGACCGCAATGTAGATGGCGAGAAATACCAGAAATAACGAATAAGCATCCAAGGTTTTTTCCACCCCTGGCGGCTAGTATTTTGTGGTATTTAACTTATAGGACGGGACGATCTTTCAGCGGGAGCAACTACTTAAGCGCAGAAGTAGCAGCAAAACCGAATTGTGAGGTTATCAAATGAGGAGCGATGTCACCAAAGTGGGCAGAGAGAGAGCGCCTCACAGGGCTCTCTTAAAGGCCACCGGCCTGTGCGATGAAGAGATCCGTCGTCCCTTCATTGGGGTTGTCAACTCGTTTAACGATTTTATCCCCGGGCATATCCATCTTGACAAACTTGGAGAAGCCGTAAAAGCGGGCATACTCTCCGCCGGAGGAGTTCCCTTCGAATTTCAGACCATCGGCGTCTGCGACGGCATTGCCATGGGCCATAGAGGCATGAGATACTCGCTGCCCAGTCGCGAGCTGATCGAAGACTCAATTGAGATCATGGCAGAGGCCCATCAGCTCGACGGACTGGTAATGATTCCCTCCTGCGACAAGATAGTTCCCGGCCATATCATGGCGGCAGGAAGGCTGAACCTGCCCACCATCATGATCACGGGCGGGCCAATGATGCCCGGCTTTGCCTGCGATAAAGAGCTGGATCTGATCAACGTCTTTGAGGGCTGGCAGGCAGGAGGCAAGACGCTGGAGGCCCTGGAGGAGATGGCCTGTCCGGGCGCTGGATCGTGCGCCGGCCTGTTTACTGCCAATACCATGGCCTGCCTCACCGAAGCTATGGGCCTGTCGCTGCCCGGCTGCGCCACCACTCACGCGGTGGACGCGCGAAAGATACGCATGGCGAAGCTTTCCGGCATGAAGATCATGGAATTGGTAAAGCAGGGAATCACCGCCCGGCAGATAGTGACAGGCGATTCTCTGGACAATGCCATCCGGGTGGACATGGCCATCGGCGGGTCCACAAATACCGTCCTGCACGTAATGGCCATAGCTGCGGAGTTCGGCCTGGATCTGAACATCGAGCGCTTCGACCAGCTGAGCCGCGAGACGCCTCATCTTGTCAACCTGAGGCCGGGCGGTCCCTACCATATTCTCGATCTGGAAAGGGCAGGGGGAATTCCTGCGGTAATGAGTCGGCTTGGGCCACTGCTTCATCTGGATTCCCTGACAGTCACCGGCAGGAAGCTGGGCGAGAACCTGGCTGCCTTCAGCCCGGTCAATCCCGAGACAAACAGGGCGGTCATAGCCACGCTGGAAGCGCCTGTGCATGACCAGGGCGGAATCGCCATAATGTTCGGCAACCTCTCGCCTGAAGGTGGTGTGGTCAAGCAGACTGCGGTGTCTCCATCCATGTTCAAGCACACCGGCCCGGCCAAGGTATACGACTCAGAGGAAGAGTCCATGAAAGGCATCGTAAACGGAGAGGTAAAGGCCGGAGATGTGGTAATAATAAGATACGAAGGGCCCAGAGGCGGTCCGGGCATGAGAGAGGCACTAGCGCCTACCTCTGCCATCGCGGGAGCTGGTCTATCCGAATCCGTGGCCCTCATCACCGACGGGCGCTTCAGCGGCGGAACCCGGGGCCCGTGCATCGGCCATGTTTCCCCTGAAGCCGCGGTTGGCGGACCCATTGCCCTTGTTGAAGATGGAGACATGATCTCTATAGATATCCCTGCCCGGAAGATTGATCTGCTTGTTGATCCCGGCTTACTGGAAAAGAGAAAGAAGGCGTGGGTCCCGCCCGAGCCAAAGATAACGAGCGGCATTTTAGCCCGCTATAGAAGCTCGGTCACCTCCGCCAGCAAAGGCAGTGTCCTCAGATGACGGGATTGAGGTGCTTTGTGGCGGTAGAGCTTCCCCAGCCCATGCGCGAGGAGATCGGACGCCTGCAAAGCCGGATCGCGGCCAATGGTCTGCGGCTGGTGAGGCCAGAGCTGGTTCACGTCACCATAAAGTTCCTTGGAGACGTGCAGCGAGAAGAGGTGGGAAATGTTACAGGCGCCCTGGGAAAGGTCAAAGCATCGCCTTTCCCGGCAAAAGTTCAGGGAATGGGCGCTTTTCCCGGTCGAGCGGTGCGCGTCGTATGGCTGGGCCTCACGGGAGACTTTCAGGAGCTATACAGCAATGTGCAGCAGGCCCTGGGGCCGCTGGGATTTGCCCCCGAGGATCGAGGCTTCTCTGCGCACGTAACCCTGGGCAGGGTAGCTCGACCAAGCCCACAGATGAGCCGGCTTCTGGGTGAGAGGATTGCTGAGTTCTCTTCCCTGGACCTGGGGGGGTTCAATGTGGACAGATTCTACCTCAAGAAGAGCACACTCACATCGGGAGGGCCGATCTACGAAAACCTGGCCGAGTTCCCTCTCTGAAATCCAGGAAATCGTTCTCGACAGGGTCAGGCCCGGACAGCCTGACAGAAAGAGAATTGCCGATACCTCGGCGGCAATTATCGCCCGGGTCGAGGATCTGGCAAGAGAGCGGAGCCTACCGCTGCGGGCCATGCTGGTGGGCTCAGCTGCCAGAGGCACCTGGCTATCCGGGGATCACGATCTGGATATCTTCCTGGCAGTGCCTCCGGAGGAGAGCCTGGCCGAGGCCCTGAATATCGCCAGGATTGCTGCTCCCCATTATGAAGAGAAATATGCCGAGCACGCCTACATCCATGCCCGGATGGATGGCTTTGAGGTCGACCTGGTTCCCTGCTACCTGGTGGCTGACGCTTCCCACCTGAAATCGGCAGTGGATCGTACCCCCTTTCACACTATATATGTGAGCAGAAAGATCGCGGGCAAAGAGGATGATGTTCTGCTCTTAAAGCAGTTCATGAAAGGCGTGCAGGTCTACGGATCCGAGCTGAAGATAGGGGGATTTTCCGGATACCTGGCAGAGCTGCTCGTCCTCTGCTACGGCTCATTTTCCGAAGTTCTCAGAGCGGCATCCTCATGGCGCCCAGGCATGCGCCTGGACCTGGAAGGGCACGGCACCGAGAAGCACAATGAGCCGCTGATCATGGTAGATCCGGTGGACCCGAAGAGAAACGTGGCAGCAGCACTGACTCTTGACAGGATGCTCCAGTTCGCTGTGGCTGCGCGCTCTTTTCTGGCTGGGCCGAAGATCGATTTCTTCTTTCCGCCGTCGGTGCTGCCTTTATCCGATGAGCAGCTCATCTCCGAGCTGAACAGCCGAGGAACAATGCCCATACTCATCGATTTTGCCGCGCCTGATGTGGTGGAAGATGTGCTCTATCCTCAGCTTCGCAAGGCAGAAGGCTCTATCAGTGCGCTTCTTGAGAGAAGCGGCTTTAGCATGCTGCGCAGCGATGTTTGCACCTATCGCGACAGAGCAGCCATGCTCTTTGAGATGCAGGTCTGGATTCTCTCCAAAACCTTCCGGCGCGAGGGGCCCCCGGCCTGGGAAGCTGAGCACGCCGCCCGGTTCCTGGCAGCTCATCCTCGTCCCTTTTCCGGCCCCTACATCGCCGGGGGCAAAGTTGTGGTGGAAGAAGCCCGCCAGTACACCTCTGCTCGCGATCTTCTCTCCTGCCAGATCGCAAACCTCTCACTGGGAAAGCACCTGCATGCATCCATTCGCGAGGGACACAATATATGTGTTGGCCAGGAGCTTCTGGGCATCAAAGATGAAGGCTTTAGAGCATTCCTGGCCCAATATTTCGGGGCAAGGTCTCGAATCGGCTAAGGAAAGCAGCTCCAGTAGCGGCTCTGTATCTTTTTGATCTCCTCAATTCTTCGGGAAAGGCCCGTGTCAGTGCCGCTTATCTGCGCTGCCTTCCCGCCAAAGGCTCTGATCTCGCATACGACCGCTTCTGCCTGAGCCTGCAAGTTGTATCCGCCTTCAAGGCTCGCGGCCAGCCTTCCCTGACAGCGGGAATTGGCGATCTCCTTCACCAGGAGGGCGATCGCACCAAAGCCTTCCGAGGTCAGACGCATGCCTCCTAGTGGATCGTCCTTATGAGGATCGTGGCCGGCGGAGACGAGGACAATATCGGGCTTGAACTCAAGGGCTATAGGCTGCAGGATCTCCCGGTAAGCCATGAGGTATCCGGCGTCCCCAGTGCCCGGAGGAAGGGGCACATTTACCGTGAATCCCTCGCCATCGTCCTCCCCCACCTCGTCGGCCCGTCCTGTTCCTGGGTAGTGTGGGTACTGGTGGGTGGAGAAATATAATACGCTGGGATCAGAGTAGAAGGAGTCGTTAGTGCCGTTTCCGTGATGGACGTCCCAGTCTACTATGAGCACTTTTTTCGCGCCCCGCAATTGGGCATGCTTTGCGGCAACGGCGATGTTATTGAAGATACAAAATCCCATGCCGCGATTGGGCATGGCATGATGGCCGGGCGGCCTTACCAGGGCGAAGGCGCTCCCGTATTCACCTAGGACGGCATCCACTGCGGTCATCGCGCCGCCCGCTGCCATCATGGCAGCATTGTAGGAGTTCCTGGAAAGGACCGTATCGACATCCAGATAGCCTCCTCCGTGCTCGCAGATGGCTTTCACCTGATCGATATACCTGTGTCCGTGTATGGCTGCGACCTGATTTTCAGTCGCGAGCTTTGGAGCAATGAAGTCAACATCCAGTCTTTCCGATCGAATCTTTTCCAGGATCGCAGTAAGGCGCTCTTTTTTCTCAGGATGTCCGTCTGTTTCGTGCTCCAGATAGATGGGATGATAAACCAGGCCGGTTCGAGTCATAATTGGCTCTTATAGTGCCACGGGCAAAAACGGTTTTCCCCTGTTTTTCCCAAATTTAAGCTGATGAAATATCCGCAGAACTGATATTTGCTCTGGGGGCGTGATGGTGCCCTGCAAGATTGTGTGCGTCACATCCGGCCTTCAAATGCCACTTCGGAGAATAGTCTTTAAATAGGTAGTGATAAATGAGTCTTTGAGCCTTGTAAAGCTCTTTGGTATTACGGACTAAGCAGAGAAGAACGGCACCAAGCTGCTAGTAGAGGACCAAAAAAGATATAATAGGGAAATACTCTATCACTAGCCTATATCCCTTATGGGGTTTTGAGGAGGGTGACGTAGCTATATATGTCTGAGAAGCGCCAGGCATCAGTGGCATCGCAGATAATCTCTGCCCACGATATGCAGCAAGGCGATCGAAGACTTTATTCAGGCAATAGTTTTAAGAATAATCAGACTGTATGCTGCTGAACTTGATAGTGAAGGGAATATAGGAGGTTAAAGGATGAAGAAATTAGCTGCAATTACGCTTACATCGATGATGCTGCTGCTAGCGGCAGCGATGGTAGTTGGAGCTGTAAACTCTGTGGAGATCCGCGGACAGGTTGCAACCGGCAACTTCGAGTGGACTGCTCAGAATTTCGCTGGCTTCTACTATGATATCGATGACGACCTGGGAACTGAGAAGCTCACCACTTCTATTACTGAGGGCAACAAGCTCCAGGAGCCCAGCGGTATTACCTATACCACAACCGTCCAGAAGAACGACTTCGACTTCGCAGATTGGGGATTCTATAACGTTATCGGATTCCAGGCCAACAAGTACTTCGCTGGCTACATTAACGACGAGAACGTCGATGATGCCGACGAGATCCTGTTCAAGGAATCCACCGACGAGAACTCCCTCTCTGACGAGCAGCTCGAAGCCATACTGAAGGATGACGACACTGAGATGACCGTCACATCCGGCACACCCCTCAAGCTGGAAGAGGGATACGAGCTGGCTATCAAGTCCATTGATATCGACGGCAACAAGGTTTACCTCGAGCTCTCCAAGGATGGAGCAGTTGTAGACAGCAAGGTCATTTCCCCGTCCAAGGATAACCCAACCATGTCCGACAAGACCTACTACTACAAGAAGGATGTCGGAGACTCCAAGGATCTGGTAGTTGTAGCAGCTCACTTCAAGAACGCTTTCCGCGGCTCTGACTCAAACCTGGCCACAGTTGACGGCATCTGGCAGATTTCCGATGTCCCAACCGAGGTCAAGGTCGACACTGAGTACGACAAGATGAGAATCGCAAGCGTCTCTGCCGACACAATCACCATGGACAACAAGGACAACACAGTAACTCTGAGCAAGAACAAGGACATCGATCTGATGGGCGACGTCAAGATCATAACCTCCGATCAGGATGTAATCGATGACGCCAACCCCCAGAGGTACTACATAGCCAAGGAAATAACAGCACCCGGCACTTACGAGGTTCGCGGACAGGTTGCCACCGGCAACTTCGAGTGGACTGCCAAGAATTTCGCCGGCTTCTACTACGATATTGATGACGACCTGGGAACTGAGAAGCTCACCACCACAATCACTGAGGGCAACAAGCTCCAGGAACCCACTGGCGTAGCCTACACCACAACCGTCCAGAAGAACGACTTCGACTTCGCTGACTGGGGATTCTACAATGTTATCGGATTCCAGGCCAACAAGTACTTCGCTGGCTACCTCAACGACGAAGCAGTCGATGATGCCGACGAGATCCTGTTCAAGGAATCCACCGACGAGAACTCTCTCTCTGACGAGCAGCTCGAAGCCATACTGATGGACAACGACGATGAGATGACCGTCACATCCGGCACACCCCTCAAGCTGGAAGAGGGATACGAGCTGGCTATCAAGTCCATTGATATCGACGGCAACAAGGTTTACCTCGAGCTCTCCAAGGATGGAGCAGTTGTAGACAGCAAGGTCATTTCCCCGTCCAAGGATAACCCAACCATGTCCGACAAGACCTACTACTACAAGAAGGATGTCGGAGACTCCAAGGATCTGGTAGTTGTAGCAGCTCACTTCAAGAACGCTTTCCGCGGCTCTGACTCAAACCTGGCCACAGTTGACGGCATCTGGCAGATTTCCGATGTCCCAACCGAGGTCAAGGTCGACACTGAGTACGACAAGATGAGAATCGCAAGCGTCTCTGCCGACACAATCACCATGGACAACAAGGACAACACAGTAACTCTGAGCAAGAACAAGGACATCGATCTGATGGGCGACGTCAAGATCAAGACATCCGATCAGGATGTAATCGACGACGCTAACCCACAGAGATACTACATCTACAAGGAAGTAACCGTTGAGGGCGCTGCACCTGTCGCTGAGGCCGCACCCGCAGTCGAAGCCGCTCCTGCCGCTGAGGCCGCACCCGCTGCCGAAGCCGCTCCTGCCGCTGAGGCCGCACCCGCAGTCGAGGAAAACAAGACTGCTGAGGCACCCGCTGCACCCGCAGCTGAAGCCGCCGAGCCCGCCAAGGAAGAGAACAAGACCGAAACCACACCCGCTAAGGAGCAGCCCGGATTCGAGAGCATTCTCGCCATAACCGGCCTCCTGGCAGTTGCCTTCCTGGTACTTGGCAGAAGAGAGTAAGAACAAATAGCTGGGGCGCCTAAGGGCTCTCCAGAACTATTCTCTTTTTTCTAATCGATATCTTACTGCCCATTATCTCACCAAAAAAGATATATAGGATATTTTGCGATTGCAATCTTGCCTGGCCATCCAATTGAAATGGAGGGCCGTGAGAAGGCATAGGGACTGAATTTATCCGCTCGAAATTGCCTCTCTCATATAATTGTCATGGATAGGCCAAGAAAGGCAAAGCAAAGGAGGATTGACAATAATGAAGCTTGTATCAATAATGCTCGTAGCTCTGATGATGTTGCTCTCAGTAGCTATGGCCGAAAACGCAGAAGAGACCGCTGCCAAAGAGGCAGTAGAGACAGACATTAATGCCACAGAGCACGCTGTTGCTGAGGACGCAAAAGAGACCGCAGCCGCAGTCTCTGAGGATGCAAGCGCCGAGGCCAAGAAGGTAGAAGAGACGGCAACTGAAGCTGTTAAGTCTGAAGAGCAGAAGGCCTCAGAAGACGTTAAGGCCGAAGAACAGAATGCAACTGAAGCCGTTAAGACTGAAGAGCAGAAAGCTCCTGGATTTGAGGGCATACTCGCTGCTGCCGGCCTTCTGGCTATCGCATGCCTGGTGCTGAGCAGAAAAGAGTAGACGGATAATACTGTTTCAAATCCCCTTTTTTGAAAATATTTGTAACGTATTTATATATCTTGGGCCCTATTGTCAATCAGGTGAACAAAATGGCACCCGAGAGAATTAGAGAGGCATCATTCTTCAAGAAGCTGGACGGAGACGTTATCTGCGGCCTTTGCCATCAGAATTGCCGCATCCGCCCAGATAAAAGGGGAATATGCGGAGTTCGAGAAAATCAGTCAGGCAAGCTGATGACCCTGGTTTATGGAAGCCTTGTGGCAGCCAATGTTGACCCAATTGAGAAGAAGCCATTCTATCATTTTCTGCCCGGAAGCCTCGCCTATTCCATAGCCACCGTGGGCTGTAATTTCCGCTGCCTTCATTGCCAGAATGCAGACATCTCCCAGCTGCCCAGAGAGACCGGACAGATACCGGGAGAATTCGTGAGCCCAGAGAGCGTGGTTAGAGAAGCCTGTGCCCTCGGCTGCCAGTCAATCGCCTACACATATTCCGAGCCCACCGTCTTCTTCGAGTATGCCTTTGATGTAGCCACCCTCGCCCATGAGGCCGGACTGAAAAATGTCTTTGTCAGCAACGGCTACATGAGCCGAGAGGCAGCAGAAAAGATCATGCCCCTGCTGGACGGCATAAACATCGACCTCAAAGGCGACGATCAATTCTACCGAAAGATCTGCGGAGCAAAACTTGAGCCGGTAGAGCAGAATATCGAGCTCTTCTGCAAAAGCGGCGTTCATGTGGAAGTAACGACCCTCCTCATCCCCGGCCTCAATGACTTTGAGGCAGTTCTGGCTGACCTGGCTGCCTTTCTGGCAGATGTAAGCGTTTATATGCCCTGGCATATCTCTGCCTTCTATCCCATGTATAAGATGAGAGATGTTCCTCGGACGGGTGCGGACTGCATTCACAGAGGAATAAAAGCGGGACGCGAGGCTGGACTGAAATATGTTTATGCAGGAAACCTCGCCGGAGAGAGCGATGATACCATTTGCCCGGAATGCAAAGAGGTCCTCATAGAACGGTCTGGATACCGGATCCTCAGGAATTCCGTGATCGATGGGCATTGCAGCAAATGCAATTCGCCTCTTTATGGCGTTTGGAGCTGTCCCTTGAAATCCGATCAGGGAAATCTGCAAAACTCTTAAGTATCGGCCAGTAGGAATGGACATTCCATATGCCATTTTGCTCTGTAGAAGAAGCAATCTCCGACCTGCAATCAGGCCGCTTCATCATAGTCCTGGATGATGAGAATCGTGAGAACGAGGGGGACCTGTTGATGGCTGCGGAAAAGGTGACTCCCGATGCCATCAATTTCATGGCCCGTTTCGCCCGCGGACTGATCTGCATGCCAATGACCGCGGAAAGGCTGAGGGAGCTTGACTTGCAGCTCATGACCGCCCAGAATTCAGAATCAATGGGCACGGCATTTACGATCACAGTAGACGCCAAGGCCAATACCACCACCGGCATTTCCGCTTTTGATCGGGCCACGACGGTCAAGACTCTTATAGATCCCATGACGAAGAGGAGCGATATCGTCACTCCCGGTCATCTCTTTCCCTTGCAGGCCAAAGAGGGAGGCGTCCTGCGGCGCACCGGCCATACCGAGGCGTGCGTGGACCTGGCAAAGCTGGCGGGACTCTATCCGGCAGGCGTCATCTGCGAGATCATGAATGAAGACGGCAGCATGGCCAGGCTGCCACAGCTGCAGATATTTGCCGGGCAGCACGGCATCAAAATGCTGACCATCGAGAGCCTCATCAGCTACCGCATGCAGCGGGAGAAGCTGATTCGCAAGGTCTCGGATGTGAGCATGCCCACGGAGTACGGATATTTCCGGGCCATCGGCTACGAGTCAATTCTGGACGGACAGTGTCATGTGGCTTTTGTGGCCGGCGACCCCCAGGCTCCCGATGCCCTGGTCAGGGTGCACTCGGAGTGCCTCACCGGCGATGTCTTCTTCTCCAAACGCTGCGATTGCGGCGAGCAGCTTCGCAAGGCTCTGCACCTCATCAGCGAGAACGGAAATGGGGTGCTGCTTTACATGCGCCAGGAAGGCAGAGGCATTGGACTTGCCAACAAGCTGCGCGCCTACGCCCTTCAGGATGCGGGATCGGATACGGTTGAAGCCAACAATGAGCTGGGCTACCCTGCCGACCTCAGGGATTACGGCATCGGCGCTCAGATTCTGGTGGACCTGGGCATAAAGGAGATCCGCCTGCTCACCAACAACCCCCGAAAAGTGATCGGCCTGGAGGGATACGGCCTGAAGATAGTGGAGCGCGTTCCCCTGGAGATTGAGCCCAATAGCATTAACAGAAGATATCTGGAGACCAAAAGGGATAAGATGCACCACCTGCTTCTCCAGGACAGCGCACCCTAAGAATCCGAACATTTTTATTTTATTTCAAGGAGGATATCTATTGAGAGAGATATGCCTCCTGAATTTTCACCACCTCTGCGGAGTTCCTGGCGGATGCATACTCCTGCAAGGGCTCCTCATTGAGCTTCAAAAACACATAACCCCAATTGAATTTGGAGAGTATCAGCTCCGCCTGCTCCCGTTCCCCTAATATTATCAGCCCCGCGGCCAGTGCTTCTACCGTGGAGAGTTTGAAGGGCTTTCCGTAATTCACCGGATTTGCAGCCACCAGAAACGGCAGCGCTCTCTCAGTGAGCCTAAAGCGCATGAAGACCTCTTCGGCGCGAGCCCAGCTGCAATCCAGCGCCGCCAGACCCTTTGCACCTCTGTCCTCGGGTGAGAGCGCTTTTTGGGAAAAGGGGCTGAGAACTAAAAATGTGCGAATCTGCTCGATTCTATTGGTCAGGACAGCCAGATCGAACCTGGCCAGCTTCTTTCCCGAGCATTTCTTTGGGTTGCATTGATTTGCATGATAGATGAGAAGTTGCATATTGCTAATGGTCTACCGATAATCCTATTAACATTGTGTTCAACAGCTCAAGCAGCCAAGAGCAGGAGCATTCTGATGAGCGAGGTCTCCAAGGAGTACAACTTCAGCGAAGTTGAAA
>Ga0209099_1002911_pt1 | contig 14447 bp, 7 predicted proteins | sample AD_JPNHW2_MetaG_FD_184430 | JGI IMG/M metagenome (GOLD analysis project Ga0209099, IMG submission 184430) | Active sludge microbial communities of municipal wastewater-treating anaerobic digesters from Japan - AD_JPNHW2_MetaG (SPAdes) (version 2) | ecosystem: Engineered > Bioreactor > Anaerobic >...
ATCCCCCGGGGATAAGGGCGACATGTCATAGACGTCAGTACCGGAATAGAAATCGTAGTTACTGACAAAGCCCTTGCTGTCGACATAGCGAGCGGAAAGGTTCAGCGGTTTTGCCGGATCACGGGAGTCGGTAACGGCAAACGTGGGATAGATCGCTTTTGTGTCCAGTTTGCTCCACGCCCAGTACACATAGAGACGTCCCGGGTGGACGTTCGTGGCATCCGCAGGAACCGGGATGCTGTAGCTTACGTTGTACTGATCCCCGACTTCGAGCGTCTGGCTGTACCGGCTGTCGCCCATATCGAAGAGGTATCCCCCGTGGATATCCCCTTCATAAAAAGAAGTTAAGGGTTTGTCGCCTGCATAGGTCGCACCCGCCGCTGCGATACAGGTAATACCGGTCAGCAGGAGCAGCATGGCGCACCTAAGTAAATTCATAACTCCCTTCCACGAGGTTGTTGGACCGGTCGGTATCCCTGATCGCGGCCGGTTCATCGACAACAACCTTAAGCTGGTGCGTCCCCGCAGTTGTATGGATCGGGATATCTGCCGACACACCCTTTCCCGCCCCAAGGCCGTCGTCATAGGTCTTGGTCACGATCTTCTCACCGTCAAGGTAGATCGAGAGCGTGAACGACGACGCATCGCTCCCTCCTGCGTTCTTGATAGTAACCGGGAGCAGGTACAGGTTCGTGGAGTCAGCTGCCGTTACAGCAGGTACCAGTGCAGGAACCCCTGCTGACAGGAGCAGGCTGATGAGGAATAATGAGACCAGTTTCCTGCCGCCGTTCCCGCCTTTGGGGGGCTGACGCCGGATCGCAAAGAAGGCAATGGCTGCTGTAACGGCACAGGTCACAAGTGCGACAGGTACCGGAGACTTCGTCTGCTGGGTGGAAGAACCAGGCCGGTGCGGGGCGCCGACCGTGACCGCGAGATCCGGCAACGAACCGACCGTGACCTCTTTTGTCATGACATTATTGGAGGTTGCGGTATCTCCTGTGGCCTTTACTTCGGCAGTTATGGTGTGCGTCCCGGCCGTTGCCGGCCACGGGGCGGATACCGCCTGCACGCCGCTTGCATCAACGGTGACCTGCTGCGTGGCGACCTGTGAACCGTCCACAGAAATGATGACGGCTACCGGAGAGTTCGGGCGTGTCCCGAGGTTCTGGAGGGTGGCGGCGATGGTGGCGGTTTCACCGTTATATGCGTTGGTTACCTCGATCTGGCCGATGGAAAGATCCGTTGATGTCGATGAGGACGTGGAGCCGGAGCTCGTCCCTGCTGAGCTGGCAGAGCCTGAAGACCCGGCCTTTTCGAGCGTGAGCATGGCAAAGACCGGGTGGAGATAGTCCTCACCCTCTGCCTGATCCCCGGTACTCGTGATCTCGCCATCCCTGTTCATATCCTTGCCCCTCAAAAAGACAACCTTGTTTGTCCCGGATTTTACCTGACTTGTCACATCAAAGACTTCCGTGTCCCAGTAGCGGGAAACACCGGGGTTCCGGTAGCCGTCATTGAATGACTGTTCGTCCGCGATATCCTTCTCCCCGGCAACATATGCCGAACCTGTTGCATCCGGTCCCAGATCCTGCCCGTTGAACTGGACGTAATCGGGGAGGCCTCTTGTAGAGGTCAGTTCGACGATCGTCAAGTTCGCATGCGGGGAACCGGAGAGAGAGGGGACGTTAAACGAGACTGATGTGTTGTCGTTTACCGTCGGGTTTGCCCCGGCGGTCCACCCGGTCCCGTGGAGGTTGACGTTCCCTTCCGTGATCCAGTATTTCGTGTCAGCACCGCTGGAATCCTTGAGTACGACAACCGTCATCACACCGTATATACGGCCATCCAGCTTGCTGCTGGCCTCGCCCATACTTGTCGTGGCGACCAGCACGTTGTGGCCGGCTTTCAGATCCGACCGGGTGTCCCATGCGGTCCAGTAGACGCCATATCCCGTACACCAGACGTTCTGGGTCTTGTCATCCTGCCCGTAAAGCGTGATCTTATCGAATGTCTGGTCGTTTGCCTTCAACTGGACCCAGCCGGTGTAGCGCGGCGTCCCGCCCCAGACCCCGATGTAGGTGCGGGCCCACTGGATCTCGGAGCCATCGGGAATATCGAATTCGAGAGTCTTTGGGGGATTGTCCAGTCCCATGATCCCGTAGAGCACGACATGGCCGTTTACTTCACCCTGCGATACGGATTGCAGGGGAAAACCGTCGAATGCATACAGGGCACTGCAGCCCGGGATCAGAAACACTGCCATACAGAGTGCAAAAATAGCGATCCGTATTCCATACATTGTTTTCCGTGGTGAGATTTGATCTTTGTGCGTACTATCCACTCCTGAAATCAGGTAACGGGGACAAAATCAAGGGTCCCCTCCTGAAGGATTGTACCGGTCGCGGTATCCTTCAGGACATAATTGATCGTGTCGTTCATGGGTACCTCGACTCCGCTACCGGTGCCGGCCGGGTGCCACCCGACAACCTTGGTCTTCGGCTCGGAATCCGATTTCGAGGCATCGTAGCAGCTGTCTGCGTAGACCATCAGCCATTCGCCGGATTCAAGCGTGCCGTCCCCGTTACCCTCTTCCTCGAAATACGAAGAGAGCCCGGTGCCAACCGCATTGGGGGAGGGTGGCCGGGTGGTGGCAGTGATCTTCACATCTGCCGCACCCTTTGTTAAGTCCACTTCGAGCTCATCGAGCGGGATCTTTTCGTTCCCGTTGTATACGAACAGGATCCCATTGTGGGCACTAAACCCTGCGGGGTAGTCAGGGACATGGTTGGTCAGGTCGAGATCCTTGATACTTTCCACCGTGGGAATGACATCGAACGAACCCCCGCTTCCGGCATCTCCCAATGGTAGGGCAATTCCCCCAAGCAGGCCGAGACCTGCCGCTGCCGCAAGGGCAATAACAATAATTGCAATAATCGCGGCGACCGGCCACCAGCGGGGCAGGGCGAACCGGGATGTTTTACCGCTCCGCACGAGGCCGGTCTCCACTTCGATTGTCCGTCCGGCATGGTTCGGGCTGTCCCATGACGCGGCCCCCTGCGGTACCCCGGGTGGCACCAGTCCCTTGCGCCAGGAGGCAGCGCCGGTGACGATTGTTCCTGCAATCAATCCAAGGGAATATCCCTTCACGTGTGCAACCGCCCCGCCGGCCCCGAGCACGACCAGCGCACCGAGAACAATCTCGATCAGCCACGAGGGGAGATCAGAGTCGGTACCCGCTCCCCCGTTACCGGAGGACGACCCGCCGCTGCCTGCCTTCTCAAGCGGCCCGGCCTGGGAACGGCCGATAGCTGCGGAAGACGCGGAAGATTGCGTGGTGGTACTGTCAGATGAATCCCCAGATCCTCCTGAAGTGCCGGAAGTTCCTGACGATCCGCTTCCACCCTGGCTGCTGTCCAAGTGCGTTGAACTGCTCGTTGTTACCGTAGTGACCGTTGATGCAGATGTCACCGTGATATAACTGGACTTGGTCGTTGTGGCCGAACCTTTGTCATTTTTTGCGGTGAGGGTGACCGAGTAGGTTCCGACAGAGGAGTACGTGTGGGTCGGGTTCTGGGAGGTCGAGGTGCTGCCGTCGCCGAAATTCCAGCTCCACGATGTCGGAGAGTTGCTCGACTCATCGGTAAAGGTGACCGAGAGCGAGACGGTACCGGATGTCGGACTCGCAGTAAAGTCGACACCCGGTACACCGGACAGAGTGCCGTAGTCGACAATCAGGAATGCCTGGGATAGTGCCATACAGGGGGTGCCGCTGTCAAGGGTACTCTGGACCTCGGCAACGTTATTACTTGCCGTGACATAGGAGGTCACATCGCGGCTGTCGACCGCGATCTCCGGCATCCCGTTGTCCCCTGTCCCCGACCCGCCGTAATCCCAAATCTTTGTCCCGACGGTATTGCCGTTAAAAATGAGGTTCCCCTCAGGGCCGTTCCCGGAGGGAACGAACGTTACCAGGGTTGCCTTCTGCATGCCGGAGGTATCGACAGTCAGGCCGGTGAACGGGGCATACGCGGTCGCCTCCGATTCGTCTGTCCCGTACATAGCCGTGGACGCGCCGAGCAGGTCAAACTCCTCGTTCATGAAGATCTGCTTACGCGACTTCGTGGAGTCCTCGTAGACAACCACGAGGTAGAATTCGTACATCGAGATCTTTGCCCATCCATCGGTACGGTGGAAAGTAGCGGTGTTGGCGCCATTCTTGACATACCCTGATGTTACATCGTACACCATCAGACCGTACTTGTAATTGGGGTACGAACCGAAGTTGCTCCAATCCTTGTACGAGGCAATGTGAGAGACGGTCGCACCGTTGAACGTCAGCGTGGCACTCTCAGCCGCGTTGGAATTGTCCCACGTATACGGCACATAGAGGTAGGCAGCTTTGACTGTCGCGGTGTCAGGAACCGATGGCTGGCTTGCGGTCCAGGCCCAGGTCAGATCGGACCATGTCCCGCCGTTGGCCGATCCGGAGGTGTACACGCTGTTGCCCAGGTGGTAGACGATATTCCCGTAGAGATCGTAATAATGCTGGGTTTTGACATCGCTTCCTCCGTCCATGTAGCGCTTGCCCTTGTACCCGTTCCATATCGCGGTGAAGCCCGAACTGGTCTTCACATTGTTGTTCTCGCTGGTCTCCTCGACAGTATTTGAGGGATCGACCGTAGCGGTGTAAGTGACGGTTTTTCCCTCATTCCGCACGGTCGGGTCCGTGACAAAGACCGTGGTGTTTGTTCCTGCTGCAAGGGAGGGAACCGAAGCGGTTCCGGAAAAGCCGTCGCTTGCCGCGAGCCTGACGGTGGTTTCTTTACAGGTCTGCGACCCGCTGTTCTTGATGGTATAGATATACACATCGTTACCTTCGTGCGCAAAGACGGCCCCGCCGACAGACATGATGTTTCCATCGATGCTGAGATCGCAATCGGCCGCCGAGGAACTGAGTGCCGATATGTAACTGGACCGGGTTGATGTGGCCGAACCTTTGGCATTTTTGGCAGTGAGGGTGACCGAGTAGGTTCCGTGAGTAGTGTACTTATGGATCGGGTTCTGATCGGTACTGGTGGAGCCGTCTCCGAAGTCCCATGACCACTCATAGGGAGTATTACTGGATGCATCCGTGAACTGAACCGTCAGCGGGACGGTACCGCTCGTCTGGGATGCAGAAAACGAGATGCCCGGGAAACCGGATTCTGTGTTGACTGTGAGGGTCTGCGTCGCTGCGTCCGACCAGTGGGATCCGTCGGCAGAAACAATGAGGTTTGCCGTATAGACTCCGGGGACAGTGTAAGTGAACGTCGGGCTCTTGGACGTGGATGTGTTACCGTCGCCATAACTCCACTTCCAGTTACGGAGGCTTCTTGTACCGGCAGTGGATGTATCCACAAAGGTAACCGTCAGCGGGACCGTGCCATAAGTGGGTGTTGCAGTGAAACTCGCGACCGGGAGCACGGTCACGGTCTTTGATGCTGTGCCCGAACCGCCTGAGTTTGTTGCGGTGAGGTTTATAGTATACGTGCCGGCTGCGGTGTAGGTATACACCGGGTTCTCATCAGTGCTGTCAGCAGTTCCATCGTTGTTGAAGTCCCAGGTCCATGATGATGGGGCATTGGAGGATGAATCGACGAAGGCAACCGTCAGCGGGACTGCACCGGATGTTACGTTCGCGGTAAATGCAGCAACCGGTGCTTTCAGGCTGCTGCCAACCATCACCGAGATATAACCGGTTCGTGTGATCGAATCCGACTCCGCGTTTTTAGTCACTGTGAGGCTCACAGGATACGTGCCGGTAGTCTTATAGGTGACAACGGGATTCTGGTCGGTGCTGTTGATCATGCCATCGCTGCTGAACACCCAGAACCACGAGGTCGGCGAGCCGGTCGATGTGTCGGCAAACTGCACGGAGAGCGGCGCGATGCCGGACGTCACGTTCGCGGAAAAATTAGCAACAAGGCCAGTATAGGTTCCGACAACGGCACTTCCGTTGTACACCACCGGAGTGAGGTTGTTATCACCTTCTTTATCGGTATCGATATTGACGGATGAGATGACAATCGCCGTCTTGCCGTCTGCATCACCTTTGACCGTGAGGGTGGCAAGGACTATCCCCGTGACACCTGCCTCTTCCTGCTTGTTACCATCAGCAGCACTCATAAGGACGGACTGGTTGGGTGTCAGTGCCGGTGTGTTCATATTTGCCCATGGAGGATATCCCACGTGGGTAATCTCAGCAACACCGGGCGTAGCAAGAGACACAACAAGATCGTATCCTGCAAGACCGTCCGGCGCGCTGTCCAGCACGATCTGGTAGTCCCGGCTCTCCCCGACACCAATCGACCGGGTCTGCGGAGAGAGCGAAAGGACAGGCGTGCCACTGGTACCGGAAGAGACCGTGATGTACCCGGTCTTTACCGTTGAGTTCGTGCCGCCGGACCCGGTTACCGTGAGACTGACCGTGTAGGAAGCGGCTGCCGTATAGGTGTAGGTCGGGTTCTCTACCGTGCTATCAACGATGCCATCGTTGTTAAAATCCCATGCCCAGCCGGTCGGGTTTCCCGTGGACTTGTCAGCAAACGTGACAACAAGGGGGGCGGGGCCGGTGAGCGGGGCCGCAATGAATGCGGCTACAGGAGAGGCGGATCCCGTACTGGCGGTCACATACCCCGCTTTTGAGGTCGTATTCGACGACCCCTCGGCATTTTTCACGGTCAGGTTCACGGTATACGTCCCGGCCGAGGAATATGTGTGCACCGGGTTCTGCACCGTGGCATTCGTACTGTCGTTATCCCCGAAGTCCCAGGTCCAGGATACGGGAGAGGCAGTCGAAGTATCAGTGAAGGTAACCATGAGTGGCGCAGTCCCGGTGACCGGTGTTGCTGTAAAGTTTGTTGCCGGCATTGTGGAAGTCACGGCAATATAATCTGTTTTTGTCGTGGTGTTTGTCCCGACGGTGTTCGTGGCTGTCAGTTTCACGGTATACTTTCCGGCTTTGGCATACTGGTGCACCGGGTTCTGTACCGTGGCATTCGTTGTGTTACCGTCCCCGAAGTCCCAGGTCCAGGATACGGGGGAGGCAGTCGAAGTATCGGTAAACAGTACCGCAAGGGGTGTCATCCCCGTCGTCACGTTCGCGGTAAAGTTGGCCGCGGGCGGTAGCGGGCTTTTTACCACAAGGATTGTCAGCGGGATCTTGTAGAATGCTGAGGTACCGCTCTGCGTGACGTCCCGGCTGTATCCTAACACGGCATTGGTATCCGGGAAAGCATTTACCACCGAGGTTACATCCCAGTGCATCACCCCCGAGTAGGCACCCTGCACATCGTAACCACTGGCGAGTTGTTCGTTACTAAAGGAGATTGTCGGCGGATCCCCGGTTATTACTGGAAAACCGTTTTCATCGTAGGTAACCGAATAATCGTCAGGAACATCTTCGTCATAGGAATCTCCCGCCGGGAACCCATATACCCCGTTATGGCTTGCCATGTAATCGACGGTCAGGACAGCGGAGGAGATCGTGCCGGTCCCGGCCGTACCAAACGTGGTGGTTCCTACGGCAACATGACCACTCATCTGTTCGGTATAATAGGAACAGACATCGTGACCCTGGTTCACCCAGTACGTGGTTTTTGTCGCAGATGTGGCATTGTTATACGCGACCACGAGGGTTGCCACCTTGGTCCTGCCATCGAACGACCCTTTGGTCTTAACATTGACCGAGACAGTCTGGTTCCGGATTTTGTCCGTGACATCGTACCACATGAAGTAGTCGCTTGTCACCCGGTTCTCGTGGTCATTGATCATCTTGTAGGGATCGCAGGACGTGCCACCGAGCGCGGAGAAAGCCGAGTTGTCGTTGCATAAATTATTTCCGGTATATACGAAACCGGCATGCCCGGTCTCGTTTACGATGAAATCCGGGCTGGCATCGCTGTAGACGCCGTCCCCGTTCCCGTCCCAGCGGTTGAGGACATAAAACTTGTAATCGTTCTGCATGTGACCTGCATATGCGGAGATGTAGAGCCGGGCCCACGTGACGTTTCCCACCGCATTCTGCGGCAGGGTGAAGGTCTTGACGATATCGCTCACACCCTGGTTGGCCCAGGTCGGGGGTGTAGCATCGATGAACACATCCCCGGTCACCGTGCCGGTCTGCACGGTGGTAAGAGGGATGCCGCCGACAAAAGCATCGGCGTTTGCAATACCGGGGAGGAGAAGAAGTGCAAGGAGCAGGGCCAGAACGAGAGGACACTGCCCGTATCGGTCACCCTGTCGCTTCAGGTACCTGAACGGTACCTTGTACGTCTCCCTCCTCATGATTCTCCCCATAGTATGAAAAATGAAACTGATTTTATCCAGATGATAATAACACTGTGTATGATAAATAAATTATTATTTGCTATTGATTACCCTGTGCCACACGGGATGCCGGCGGGACACGTGGCAGGATGTTTGATCCCGGTGCACACGTACCATCGCTCACGAACGGCACTCGCATGTAACCCCTTCGTCACAAAAAAGGGGCGAAGGTTGAATGAGGAGACGGGGATTTTAAGTTTTCGACCCCAGCCGGTTATGGGGACCAGCATATTCAGACTTGTTCATAATAAATTCAGATAATTTATTACACAAGGGGATCAATCCGTACACCGTTTACAGTACCGGCACCGGGGAACAAATGCACCAGTCAGGCACCGTGCCGGGAAAGGGAGGAGGGACTGACCCGATGATGACATATCATGGATGAGAAAACCGTACCTATACTCGCAGGAGTTGTCGTCCTGCTCATCATCATGCTGATCCCTTCGATGTATACACTCGCTCCCGTGATCTCCGGGACCGCGACAACAGCCACGGTCCACCAGGGTACCCCGGATGAAACCGTAACAGAGAAAGCCGCACCAACCCCAACCCGGACAACCACACCGATCATTATCAACTCCACACCCTCTCCGACACCCACGCCTGTTCCTACACCGGTGTCGTATGTGACCCTCATATACCAGCAGAATGATCCCATCGTGCGGCATCCCGATCCCCAGCCCAGCCTCATTGAGTACCATAAACCGGCAACGGGCTCGGAATATTACACCCTCTATTCCTTAAACAACCAGGAAGTGCTGCATGCGCTACCCTACGTTTCCTACAATCTCGCCAGTCCCCCGCTCGTGATCGATTACGATGTCACTCCTACAAATATAACGGATGTTATGTATATGCGGTACAAGATCCTCGCGCAGGTATACGAGGAGGATCTCTCAATCAACCGCCACTATGAAGGTTCCAGTTTCGAGATTATCGTGCGGGACCGGGATACTGGTGAAGTTGTGGCCCGTGACGGAGTCGGCAAGATCTATGGATTTGAATCACCGAAGCAGTTGACCATCTATAAATGCGGGAATTATCTGTTCGAATTTACCGGACAATACGCCAAAGTTACCCTCACGATGAAAGTCAAAAAACAGGGAAACATTTCATAAATATCCTTATCCGCCGCAGGTAAGTGCAGGCGAATTGCATGTGCACTGTTGACAGAAACCGATGTAACCCGTTGCAACGATTCATGCTGCGGAACGAAACGCCACCCGACCGGCTGAGGGGAAACGGGACGTGCGGCCCTTTCACATCCCGCATAGTATCATGAAAGAGATACGGACGTCCGGGGAGGTCTGCCTGAACCGGGGAACACCTCTGATAATACCTGATGATAATGGCAGGAGTGGGAGCATCGGATCCCTCCTCCCATCCCACACATCCATCCCGTAGACCCCTATGTGCCAGATCGTGGGGGAGTACCTCCCGGATCTCTTCATTTCAGGCCCCGTTTACCCATTTTTGGGACAAAAATAAGTCAGTTTCGCAAAAAACCAAGTCAGTTTCCCGGATTTTTCACCGGTTTTCCCTGAATTTACGCCGGAGAATTTGGAACCGGCACCAAGCGTATTTAGGTTTGTTTGGAGGGAGGAAAGAAAGGGGGGTTGTATGTCAGCACGTGGGGAAAACAGGGGGTAAGAGACGGGGACTATGCCCCGGTAAAAGGGGGCCGGGAACAAAAAAAGATTGTTTCCTGATAAGGGGGTACTGCGATGCCTTGGCCCACTCACCTACCCCGGAGACACAGGTGTGCCGGGTCCTGATGGGAGACACCATTAGATCTCTTCATTTCAGGCCCCGTTTACCCTTTTTTGGGACAAAAATAAGTCAGTTTCGCAAAAAACCAAGTCAGTTTCCCGGGTTTTTCCTGTTTTTCCCGGAATTTACGCCGAAGAATCCTGAACCGGCACCAAGCGTATTTAGGCTTGTTTGGAGAGAGGATCGGGAAGGGGGATGTGGGTTAGCACGTGGGAAAAACAGGAGGTATGAGACGGGGACTATGCCCCGGTAAAAGGGGGTCGGAAACAAAAAAAGATTATTCCCTGACAAGTGGGCACTACAATACCCGGGCCCATCTCCGGTTTTTTTATACCGGGAAAAATCCAGGAACTGGGTGTTCACATCCCGGGGAACCGGGCAGACCGGGACAGTTACCGGGAGTCTTAGGTAACTCCATCAGAGCGGTACAGGATGAACAGAACATGCACCGGAGAAGTGTTTACCTTAGTACGCGCTCACTTCGATCCCGACAATACTCAGGCTCACATTGACCGGCTGTGACTGGTTAATATTATACCGATAAAACCCGTCGCGGGATTCCGCGAGCAGAACGGTGTTCTTACAATCCGTCGCGTTGAGTGTAGAAAACGTGGCATTCCAGCTGTGCAGGGTCGCGTTCCTGAACGCTGATGCGGCATCAAAACCCGCGACATCAGCGCCAACAGAGATCCCGGTTACGTTGTCATAGGTGGTCCGGCTGATCGCGGAGGTCAGGGAAAGAGTACCGTACCCGTTGCCGCTGACAAACATGCGATCCCGCGAGGCAGTGAGGCTGACCGCCCGGATCTCCAGCTCGTTACAGGATCCGGTCTGCGGCACAAAGACAAACCGGTTGTCCGGTGTCGGGGTCACATTCTGGAGGGGCATCCGGTTGAGGTTCCGGTCGACAGCGGCAAACGATCGCGCAAATGTTCCAATCGAAGTTGCATTGGGATCGCGAAGCTCCCCGGCAATCTCGTCCATAGTATTGTAGGAGAGGGGACTCTCGCGGTTTGCGTATTTTGTCACGTTCACGTACCCGTACTGCCACCGGTATCCCTGGTCCTGCCAGAAATTTCCCTGCGGCTCGTACGAGACGTCAACCATCGTCCCGTTAATAACGGCAATGGGTGTACCGGCCTCACCGTACAGGGTAATATTGTACACCGGTGTCTTTTCAGTCCGGATGGAGAGAGACCCGCCGGACCTGAGTGTATTGAACACCACGTTCCCCCCACCCAGCTGTACCGGTTCTGTAAAGGAGAGCCGGTCCTGGCGGGACGAGACCGCGTACGTGATATCGGATGAAAACTTCAGGAACGAGGACTCCACCCCTTCAAGATGATCGATCTCTGCTGACTGCTTCAAGGACGGGATATAGATCCCGTTGAAGACCGCAAGGAACGTAACCGCGACAGCGAGGATCAGCATCACGGCAATGACCGGTGCCACCCCGTCGTCCCTCATGGCGTTCCTCCCCCGATCCTGCCGGAAAAAATAACGGCACGATCCGTCGCAAGCACCACGCTCTCGTTCCCGTCAAGCGGTCCGCCCCAGTCCACGGTTAAGGTATCGCCAAGGTCAAACGCCTGAGTTTCAGGTACCGCCGAAAAGGGCGGGTCGCTCTTTGCCGTATAGGTCCGGGTTACCGCGTCATCTGCATCAGCGACTATCACCCGCATCGTATCTGCCTTCACCCAGTCGCCACCCTTATGCCAGAGCGTGATATGGCCGTAGGTATCGTTGCTGATCCTGATGGTCACGGTCGGGTTGCGCTCTGAGGGGAGATAATCTGAAAGCGAAGCCGAGAAGACGGCAACGAGGATCAGCACGATCCCGATCATGAGCATCTCGCCCACTACTTCAGAGACTGCGGTTTCCTGCCGGGTACGGGATTTCATAACAAACACCTCACACGATAAACACAAACATGACCGTTGCCGCAGCAAGCAGCACGATGGAATGCTTGAAGCCGGCAAGGATGCTGTTCGAAGAAAACTGCCCGGCCATGATGCCGGAGAAGAGGCCCAGGATGATCCCGATCCTGAACATGTCGGTGACGTTCTCTGCGAGATTGAAGTTAAGATTGTACGTGGAAAAACTGGACATGAACGGCCCGTTGAGCTGGAACGCGGTGTAGAGGTATATGCCAAACGACAGGTAGATGATCATAACATAGACGATGGCAGTGTTGGCCCGTTCGCGCTTCATCTTGAGATAGTGTTCGAAATCGACAATGGCGATCAGGAAGATCACGCGCAGGTTCGAGGTGATCTCGCTTGCCTTGACAAGAAGCGAGATCGCACGCTTGACCGAGACAAGACCGATACGGTTCTCCATCCGTACAAGCGCCGAGTTCACGTAGGCACCGCTCTTTACATCCCGCGATACGTGCGAGAGTTCCGAACTGAGCAGGCCCAGTTTGGCGGTGGCGATCCGCTGGATCGCATCCGGCAGCGTGAGCCCGATATCCGTCATGTCGGCAAGTTCCCGCAAAAATTCCGGGATGTGTTCCTCGATATTGTTGACATACCACCGGCGCCCTTCGTAGGCGAGGGAGAGGGGCGCCATGAAGCCTGCCAGGATCAGGCAGGCGCCCGCTTCAAGGGTATTTGTCGGGAACACGCTGTCGCAGGTGCCTGTGAAAAAAAGGAGCGCGATGACTCCCGCACAGAGTGCACCCGCGACGATCCCATACAGGTAGTTGGACAGGTAGGTGCGCAGCGGATGGCGCAGCCGGTCGTAGATCCCGAACCGCTTTTTCTTCTCCTCGATCTGCCGGTAAAATTCCTGGTCGCCCGGGCGTGATTCGTGGGCTACCGGGATGCCGGTGCCGGGCTCGTACTCCACGATCTCGTGCCGGCTGATCTCAAGATTTTCCGCAGGGAGCATGATGGACAGGATCCAGATCATAAGGATGGCACCGACCGGTATGCACAGGTACATGAACGGCAGGAGCCAGGCCATGGTGCCTTTGCTCGTCATGCCCTGCGCAACGATCATGATGATGAGGGCAATCGGGCCGGCCACAAACGCCGATACATAGACCTCGGCCATGATCTCGATGGTCTTTAAGACGATGTCGAGCTCGCGCCGGGCCTGTTCGTGGAAATATGCGGTTTTTGACGTGAGGTAGGAGGTGATGTCACCGCCGCTCTCAAACACCATCCCCAGATCGTTGATAAAATCCCGCATGAGTAGGGAGGGGGTCGTCTGCTGGAGGTTGTGCATAGCGGTGATCATGTCGTCCCCGAACAGTTCCACGTCCCGTACGATCTGGCCGAACTCGCAGGAGATCTCGCCAAACATCGATTTTTCTTCGTAGATCCGCCGGATAACGGCAAACGGCGACATTGTCGTGGAGAGCGCCTGCATGTACGAGACGGCGTACGGGAGTTCGAGATCGATCCGCGACTTACGGCCCCGGGCCACGAGCGCCGGGTAAAAGATCTGGCAGAGGTACAGCCCGGGCACCATCCCAAGAAAGAGGAGGCACCAGAACAAGACCGGCGGGATGAGGGTAAAAAGCCCGAAGTCAATGTCGGAGAACGTGACAAACAGGTAAAATGCGAGGCAGAATGCGCCTGTCGCGGCGAGGTTGATCCGGGCGGTGCGGAGGTACTGTTCCGGGGTCTCCGGAACATGGGCGGCGAGCAGGTCCCGGCCGAGATGCATGCCAAAGACGGTCATCTCTATCGTCCCCCACCAGGACCTGAGACCGGCAAAAAACGGGGGCATGTTCATCTTTGTTCACCCGAGATCGTGGATTGCATGGGCGAGGTCGTGGATATCCGGTGTTGGCACGTCAAGGGCAATTTTCAGGAATTCCTCGCGTTTATTAAGTTCTTCTGTCACCTGCTCCGGTGTCCATCCATGCATCTCTGCAATACTGTCAAGTACCCGCGAACGGCCGGCGACCCGGTGAAACGTATCGGTGCGGATATCCCACTCGAATAATTTTTTTGGGACAATTGTGCCCCCGCTGTCCACGGAAATTTCGTTGATGGCCAGGCACCTGCGGATGCGGTTGTTGCCGTACGTGGAAATGGACTGGTTGATGACGAGATCGAGCGCCGTGAACATGACCGGGGGGACGCTGATGGGTTCATGGGTCAGCCGGTTGATCGCTTCCTGGACGCTCCCCGCATGGATGGTCGAGAGCGTGGCGTGACCGGTGTTCATGGCCTGGAAGAGCGTCTGGGCTTCCCTCCCCCGCACTTCCCCGACGATGATGTACTCGGGCCGCTGCCGCATTGAGGATTTTAAGAGCGCGAAGAGATCGATATCTCCTGCGATGCCCGGTGTAT
>Ga0209099_1002912_pt1 | contig 14446 bp, 23 predicted proteins | sample AD_JPNHW2_MetaG_FD_184430 | JGI IMG/M metagenome (GOLD analysis project Ga0209099, IMG submission 184430) | Active sludge microbial communities of municipal wastewater-treating anaerobic digesters from Japan - AD_JPNHW2_MetaG (SPAdes) (version 2) | ecosystem: Engineered > Bioreactor > Anaerobic...
TAAGATAGAAAAAGCCCAGCCATTTCCATATGACCGAGCCTTCAATTTCCCAACATAGCCCCTCCCTGTGAGCGATCTGAGTTATTTCCTTAAATGTAATAATTTCATGAATAAAAACAAGCTATTTCTGAGTTTTTTCAAGCGGCTTAACCGTCGGATTAATCTTGGATAAAAATTCGCGGGTTTCGTTATTTATGAAGTTTGTCTTTTATCCGATCTGTTAGATCGCTCATATTATACACGTTTTTGTCATTATTACGTTTACTCATTTCCATGCTTACTCATCTTCTTTTTGTTGCTCATATTCATCAAAAAAAACCGTATCTTCAAGCAAAGCCGATAATTTTGAAATATATTCGATTTGCATTTCTATGCGTCTGATTTCATCCTTAAGCTGGAGTCTCTTGCTTGGTGAGTTTTCAGACTCCTCCATAAATTGTTCGAGCTGCCACGCCATTGCCCTCCCATATTCTGCTAACATATCTTTAAAATATTCTGTATTCTCCATACAATATTCCCCTCCTTAAATAGAATAGCCTTTTGTCCAGTTAAAATGAATATTACTGCTGAAAATCAGTTGATCGTACAATGTTTCCTGCAGAGTCAAGAAAAAATAGCTTATTCTCGACGACGTACCCTCCAAATGAATTCTTGGCTCTGTATTTAACGCGAACAAAATAGCCGCCATCTGCTTTTTTAGTTACTGGAGACCATTCGATGAATTCCAAAGATTTTGGATCTTTCAAGTTGGCCTTTAACCATGACTCCACTTGCCGAACTGACCCATCCCATTCACTATTTTTAACTACCTCATATGAGGACGATTTACTTGATTGATAATTACCAGCTTTATCTGATGAATTAGAGGAAACAATTGCGCAAACCAGAAATAGAGCTACTAAAACTGCGCATCCAATTCCAGTACTATTCGCAATCTTCTGTTGATTCTTTTTAATTTCTTCGACTTTTTCCGCTGTGAGCTGGTATCCACAGTGTGGGCATTTTTCAGCTGTTTCACTAATCTTCTTCCTGCACTCCGGGCAAGTGATAAGAGCCATAGCAGCCTCACGATTTAGAAAGACATCTGTTAGTTATAGATTTTAAAAAGAAATCGAATCAACCCCAAAGGTAGATAATGAAGGCAATCGGTTATAAATAACAATAAAATAGCTGCACTCCTTTCTTCAGATTTAATATTCGTCGGTAGAGTTTATGATTACTGATTAGATTAATCCCTGAATTAGATTATCTTCTCATAATAAGTGCAACTGGCCAAAGCAAAATCATTAAAATTATCATTAATAAATTTTTGGTTCTTATGTATTGAGGTTGATTATAGATTGGCCTGCCAAAATCCAGGATAACAATTAAAAGACCAAGAAGTAAATAGAGAACTAATAAGATTGTCATTGTGTCGTCCCTTATTAATGGTTAAAGCTTCGTAGTCTGTTTTCAAGGAAAATGCTCACAATAATTAGTGTAGAGACCAAAATGTCCACAGACTGCCATAACTCTTTGCCGAATGATATTTTCAAGATTGGATTATAAAGCAGCCCAAATGTGAAAAATAGCTGTGGTGTAATCCTTATATCCTCAGAGTAGTCTATATATGCTAAATAAAAAAATCCAATGCTACCAAAGAGATGTACTATTTGATAGTACCAAAAAGGCATATTAATAAGGCAAAGGAGCAATCCGATGATAAGGATTATTTTAACATGTAGCTTTTTCATTCAATAAATTCTCATGGTTGCATTTAACGTTACCAAGATAGACGTACATAATTGGTTGTTAATTACTTTAGCTTTAATCCCCGATGCAAACCAGGAATTTGTTTTTGAATTACTTCGCTCATCACTTCGTCTAAAATCCGAAGAGCATTTGGAGGGGCACTCGGCCCAAGAAGTTCTGGATGTTCAGCGATGATGATATATTTTGTCAATGAATAGAAGTCTGGACATTGAGCAATGACTTTTTCAACATGGTAAGGATCTGTATTATATTTTGGGGGGCCAACCATAGAATCAGTTGCAGCTCTACTTAAAAACAACTGTCTGAGAACGTCTTTTTCATTATCGTAAGTCCCTAGCTGCCTAATTTCCCGGTATGTTTGAGCCATCGCTTTGCATATCGAACCAGGAGAGCCAATGCCATGTTTCATAATAAACTTAATAAAGCCCATTTCTCTCCTCCTTATTCTTCAAGAAATGTAAAACATTTTGAGACCAAGTTTAATCGATATGATGGATTGAGTACTAGCCAAGATAAAAAAAGGCCCAGCCATCCTCGAATGACTGAGCCTTTAAATTTCCTCCATAACCCATCCCCATTTCTCGTCCGCTGCAGCTTTGCTTCTGAACTTCTGAGATTTGCATAATCTAATAAATTAATACATAAAATCAAGGGAATTTGCGGATAAAAAAAAGGCAGCCATTTAGTTCCGAGTTTAGGGGGGTGGCTCAGAACTAGAGGTATGGCTGCCTAAAAACGAAAACATTAAAATCCCCGATGCCCCAGCCCAGTATGAAAAATGATGAATTTGATTTGAAGCAGAAGATGCGATGAGGAAACCCTGTGAAATATGATAGCAAATTTGGAAATGAATGTCAAGCAATAATGCGTTTAAGTTGCAGATTTGGTTCAATAAAACTGCCAATATCAAGCCGATTCTCTCAGTAAATTGGAAGAAAAATGGTACCTGCAAATCAATATGAGTAATATTGATTTTTAATGACATAGCCCCACCTTGCTCCCAATACCCTCAACTTACCCTAAAAAAGAGATGCCAACAGGCACCTCTTTTCCCCCAAATATTCATCCCAATTGGCCCTCATCTGCAAACGAATAATGCCTATCATCGCCAATAATGACATGGTCAAGCAGGTTGATATTCAGCAACGCCGCGGCCTCTTTCAGCCGTTTGGTCAGTGTCTTATCTTCCGCAGATGGCGAGGGATCTCCGCTGGGATGATTATGCGCAATGATCAGATTTCGCGAGCTGCTATAAAGGGCAACCCGAAGGATATCAGCCGTATCAGCCACGGATTCATTGGCTGTTCCGATGTGCACCATTGATGTGGCATTGATATTGTGACGGGCATCCATCGCGATGGCCAGTATTACTTCACGGTCAAAGTCACCAATGTGTTGGCGAACGTACGATGCGGCATCAGTTGAGCAGCTGATATTGACATGGGGCAGTTCTTTTTCGCGTACTAACTGGGTCCGAACGAAGTAGTGAGTGCTCTTTTCGAACAAAGGCAGATCTGCGTAATTGGCTTCCTCCATAGATTACTCCGATTAGAGAACAAACTTGGTCAGGTCTATGCGACCAGGGAGATGTATCTTTGTCACCGTCTCGGAAAAGATCGCCGATGATGCTTGACCCAGCTGAACTTCGAGAGTTGAAATTTTCGACTTCAATTCCAGGAGCGTTTGGACAAGCGCATCAGAGACATGGTGCTCAGCCAGAAGAAGATCAAACGACTCATCGGGAATTGAGGCCAACTCCCGCTGACTGCCAATCTCGTCCAAAATAGCCTGTTTGACTTTTCGCAATTCATTGCGCACAGGCCATAACTCGCTTTTCAGTTTGCCAGCATCATAGGCCACCTCTTCCATAAACGGTGTTGCTGGAATGGTCTCGATTCCGGCAAAATCTTCACCGAGGCCATCCACATTAATTCCCATATCCGAGAGATAGACGGCGGTATCTTCATCCAGAAACAGTCCCATCTCATTGGAATGGATATCGGTCAAAGGCGAGTAATCCGGAATCGAAGACTTGTGCGCCAGGATTGAATCAGTGAGTTTGCGTTCCAGAGTCACATCCGCAGCTGCCATCGCGTTTTCCGGTGAGAAAGTCTTGAGTACCCACCTTCGGCCAAACGGATCATGCGGATTCTTGAAGTTGCGGATCAGTTCCTGGGTATAAAAGATCACCGGTTCTTCGGATTCCGGATCACGACAAAGTCGAATGCGTGAAGCTGTGAAGTTTTTGGCTTCTTCGACCGCTTCGATTTTGAAATCTTCGATGTCAGAATCCAGCTTTTCGGGCTTGTCGATTACGATGTTATCCATCCTCGTCCTCCTCCTTCGGTAGACGAATCGGCATGATGAGATTCATCGATGAGCCAGGGGCATCGCCAGTCTCGACGAATACCGAGGCGGTGTTTCCATCGTTGTATCTCCAGAGCGCTTGCTTCCCTTCGATGCCGTCCAGTACCTTTTCCAGATAGCTGAGATTCATGGCAACCCTAAGCCTTTCTCCTGAAATGTGGCCGACGGACATCGACGATTCCCATCGAACATCCTCCTCATTGTTCTCAACCTTGATGGAGAGCAGATCTTCGTTGATCTCGAAAAGTGATGCCATCGTGGCTTTATTGGCAAATGCCTTGGCTGCTTCTGTAAGATTCCGTAGCCGCACCACATCCACTTCGACGCTTGATGCAAACTCTTTGGGAATGACTCGCGCAAAATCCGGATAGGTCCCTTCAACATTGCGCATATAAAGCGTCAGCCCATGTTCCAGCTCAAAGCGGAAGTAATCCTCCGAGAAGGACACCGAAACGGTCTCTCGTACCAGCCTGGGCAGCAGCTGAATAACTCTTTTGGGAAGAATCCCGCAGTATTCCTGAAATTCACAACTGTGCGCCGGATCCATATCAGAGATAGCCCTCAGGACATGCCCATCGGTAGCACAGGATGAAAAACTTCCGTTTTGGTTTAAGTAGACGCCATTTAGAGCTGGTCGTAATTCATCGTTGCTCAGGTACGGCAGTTGGCTGTGCAGAAGCATCACGGCCTCTTTGCTCCACTCTCCGATGGGCTGAAATTCCGTCTCTGGTAGATTGGGAAAATCCGTCACTTCACCGCGTGGGAACGAAACCGACTTGTTGTCATAATTGATCTTGATGCGATTTGGCTCTGATAAATCAAAGTCAATCGAAGCCGGTTTACTCTTGAGCACTGTCTTGAGAATACCGAATGGAATCAGAAACGACCTCGTTTCAGGGACAGGCATCCGGGCAATCAGCTCCAGATCCGTTGCGAGAACATAGCCGTCCTTGAAAGCTATGTTCCTCAGGACCTCGATGGTCGAGTTTCTGGGCACGACCTTTTCGGCAACAGCCAGAAAACGAATCAGTTCTTGCAGCATAGTTCACCTCATAAATTATTGGGAACACCTCCAAATCTCAGTTTGGGAATATTACATTTATCGTTGAATGGTTTCTTTGAACAATAGGATTCCTGGCAATAGCCCCTCTCGTTTATCTCCACTGGCTTGCCTTTATAGGTGCAGTAGTGATGCAAATGACCTGCATTTAATAGATGCGCCGTGTACTTGGCAAAGAACTCGCCGAGATCACTTCTACCCATCGTCTGTCGCTGGTATTGCTGAAAAGCCGATGCCAGTTTGTTGAGCACTTCATCGTAGGTCGTTTTTGACTCGATGCTTCGAATCCAATCCGGCAGTTGCGCCGAGTTGATCATTCTGCGCTTAATGTCCTCGAGATCAGAATTATCTGATCCCAGTACGCGAACCGGAGCGCTGTTCGACGTAGTGGATGTTCCGGCAAGGAAAACCGGACGAGATGAAACAGGCCCGGTCGGTCTTACTCCAATGCTGCCAATGAACTCGTTTATGCCGATGACGATTTTATTCAGCATTTCGAGAGGCTCATCGACTGGAACGAGATTCGACTTTTTCTGCGTTGCCGGAATGGCCGCTTCCTGAAAGCCTTCATCTTTCAATACCAGCTGGATATCATTAACATCCAGGTTCAGATCGTCAGGCAAGACAAATTCGATTTCCGCCACCAAATGCTGCCCATTCTTTGAGTGGGTCACAACCGGAATCGAGTTATGCCCCGGAACAAATCCCTTAGGAAAGAGAATCCGCCACTGTTTAGTAAGCAGCAAATCTTTATGCTGCTCCTTCAGCTCCTCAATCCACCGATTCACTTCATCCCGGATTCTTTCTGTGATCAGCTTTTTGTACTCCTCACTCATAGCGCCTCCATTGCTGCTCGCTGCTGCTTTTCCAAGACTTCGTTCCTCTCCGATCGAAGGTCAACGATGGCCGGAGCTTTGCAGACTGCGCATTTCAATGCCGGCTGGAGGTTTTGATTGACGAGCTTTTCCTCCAGCGATTCCAGAGGCCGGGTGTGTAGAATACTGATGGTCCCATCATCGTTGAATCGAAAGGTCGCACGAATCCACAGTGGAATGATGAAGCGTTCCCGGTTGTCGCACATCGTGCATTTGATGTTCATGTCACCTCCGCTTTTTCGATGCATGTTGGGCATGCAATGTTATCGATATCAAGCCTCTTACCTATGAGCTCCAAGCTAAGCTTGGGCTGCGATATCTCTAACAGCCCTGTCGGCGAAGATATCAATTCGTGGTCCGATTCGACTTCCAGATAGAAATTTTTGCGGTTGCCACATCGCTGGCATTCGGGAATGGCAAATCCTTCCGGCACATCGATCTCAATGATTCCCCGCTGCTCTTCGAACATCCTGGAATTCTTGGGACGAAAAACCATCCATGGCACATAAATGAAAGCGTTGACCATCGCCATTTTGCACAGCAGCGGATTAATGTCCGAGCCGTACAGATTGAGGCTGTAGTTGGAGGCGCATAGCAGCATTCCTCCTGTACCGCAGCATGGATCCAGGACGGATTTGGCCTTGTGATACGGACGTGGTTCATCTCCCATCGTCATCTTGACCATCATCTCGACTACTGACATTGGGGTAGCAAAAAATCCTGCTCCTGTGCCAACATTGTGATTCTGCGCCAATTCCGCCATGTAATCGCCAGGCTCCTGGTAAAAGAGGCCGAGGTTAAAAGTCCTGTACCAATAGTCGTCGGTCTTTTCATCGATGCTGGGGAATGAAACTCCTTTGTAATGAAATCCCCATAACAGCCAGTCGACGAATTTCTCGACGATGTTGGAATGAGAGTGGGAGGCATAGTTAATGCAGTCATTGAGGTTCTTTAAAACTGTATGACCCGGATAGGTCATTACTGGTTGGAAACGAATCACCGGAATAGGCTCGGCTGGAATGCGATCTTTATCCAGAGCACGCAGCCAATAATCCCAGCGGCCGTAGAACATGTCGTCCAGTCCGAGAAGATACGGGATTAACCATCCCGGCTTGTCTTTTGTGGATCTGATATCATTATCCTGCATAGAATTCCTCAAATAAAAAAGGGGCCAGAGAATTTCTTCTCCAGCCCCTTCGCTCAGCCATCCCCGTATCCGGCCTCGCTGATTAATTCCTCCAGCGTTATGCTGTAGTGTTGCCGGACCTCCTCGAGCCCATAGTCATAATGTGGACAGGAACTGAAACAGAAATCCTGATCGACATCCCCCGAGTTGGTACTAATGCATTCCAGGCAGGCATCTCGAAGCACGTCTTCGCTGATATACTGCCCGCAGTGGAAACATCCGGGACATCCCAAATTCCAGCAAGCTTCAATCATGAGACCGTAACGGTCCAGTTCTGCATTACCGCAGTTGCCGCAATGAAAAAAGGGATGTTCCCGTTCAATGGACCTGTCGAGCATTCTGCTGATATTCCGGGCAATTTGTTCGAGAATCCGATTGGTCATCGTATCATCTAGCTCGACGGCATAGCCTTCCTCGGTTTTCAGGAGATTGTGCTTGAGTCGGAGATCTATCATCCATTGATGGGTGTTGCCGCAGTAGGGACAGTAGAGGTTGTCTTCGAGGTCACGACGCTGGTCGGGTTGGTAGGTTTTGATTTCTCTCATCGTTCATCGAGGACATTGACAATTACTTTGGCCAAGCCAGCAATGGCAGAGGCGACTTCTGCGGTCATTTGCAAACGGTTTGTGATCACCTCTGAGCGCTTTTCTTGGATTCGATGCCGGACATCGTGGGTGAGGAGAACCACATTAGCCGATAAAAGAAGAGAGTTGCTGACCAGACTGGCCAGTTTAATCAAGGCCTGGGGATTGACGTTGATGCGGATTTTGGTTTGGCCGCTCATGCTTGGCCAAGCTTCTTGCGAGTGAAGATGATCCGAGTGGTCTCGATAATCAGGACACCGATGCCGAGCCATCCGAGGAATTCCCGGGCTTTTTTGATGTCCTTATCGGTGATGAGGATTCCGTTTTCGGTTCGTTCCATGAAATTTGACCTCCTTGAAAAATGGTTTCGAGGATTTGACCTGCGGCATCCAGCATTGCTTTCTGCCGCTTGAATTTGGCGTAATCTCGAGCAAAGGAAATGCCTGCGCCGACGGCGATGCTTCCGAGAACGATCCCGCCAAAGGCGAGGACCACATGCTTCATCGAGACTTCGACGATGTGATCCTCTTCCTTGGGAGGGAGCTTTTGCTGCGGGGTGCTCATTGGACGGGAACGGATGCAGGTTTTTCGTCCTCACCTTTGATGGTCTTGACGATCTGAACGGTGGTGAGCACCGCGCCGAAGAGCAGACTGCCGAGCTGAGCGATGAACTCGATCTTGTCGGACATCGTGCCAGTTTTCAGCTGATCCATTTTGAAACTCCTTATGTTGGGTTGGGGAAACGGGGACCAAGATGAGAAAACTTTCCCATCATAGTTCTTATACCAAAAATGCTGATAGGGTATCGAGGTGCGATTGCCCTATCTGGATTTCAGGGTTCTGTAGAGGGTGGCTCTGGAGACGCCAAGCGTTTTTGAGACATCTGAGGCTGAATTGGAGGGATTGGACATGAGCTGTTTGGCGAGGGCAATTTTCCGCTGATCCATTGCTTTGGGACGGCCGCCGACACGACCTCTTGATCTGGCAGCTTCAAGGCCGGCTTTTGTTCTTTCCCGGATGATATCCCGTTCGAATTCAGCCAGGGCGCCAAAGAGGTGGAAGGTGAGTTTACCGCCTGAGGAGGATGTGTCGATGTTTTCCTGGACGGACTTGAAGAATATTCCTTTCTTACTGAAGTCATTAATGACTTCGATGAGGTGTTTGAGGCTGCGGCCGAGACGGTCAAGTTTCCAGACAACAAGAGTGTCACCTGGGCGAAGGTACTTTGATGCCTGATCGAGCCCTGCCCGATCTGATTTCGCGCCTGATGCGACATCTTTGAAGACCTGGTCACATCCAGCTTGTTTTAAGGCATCAAGTTGAAGATCCAGCTTCTGGTCTTCTGTTGAGACGCGTGCATAGCCGATTTGCATAAGAGCTCCTTTCAGATTGAGGTTGGATTGGAGTTCTTATCCCGAATTTTGCTTGATTTTAACAAAATGGATTATTATTATTCGTGAAAAGACCAGGGGCTATATGGAAGGGGATTCCAATATAGAAAAAGGCTCAAATTGGTTTGTGAGAACTGATTTGCATTTTTTTTATTACTTATTTGAAAATGGGAATGAGTCAGACAAGAGTTGTGCTCGTATCCAGTTTCAGGGCTATGGGAATATCGAATTTTCGATCACTTCAGCTCGATATAGGCTGTCTATTCCTTGATCGTAAAAAATCTGCTCTTTCTTACGAAACGATGATAACAAAAAAGGAGGTTGCAATGAAATACCGACTTCGCTTTGTCGTATTCTTAAATTGTCTATTTCTGGCGAACTGCGCTACTGTTCATTTGTCCAAAATTGAAATGGACAGTATGGAAGTAAAGTCAAGCGTAGAAAAGATCGAACGGATTAATAATCAGCTTTTTCTTGATGTTTCGGATAAAGTGTCCGGAACAAAATATTGGCCGCAGGTGACTCACACCGATTGGCAAGCCGCATATCTTGTCGAGGAAACTATAACAAAGACACCGGCAATTTTATATGAATGGAATAAGTACTCTAATATTGAAAGTATAAAGTATAAATGGAATCCTGCAGGCCTACTGGCTCTTTTTTATTTCGGCAATCCCCTGTGGGTGGACGTAAAAATCAAGATGAAAAATGGGACAAAAATATTTTGGACACATAAGGATAGAAATTTTAATATAAAGAACAATTTCTTTATCTGGCTTTTCTATCCGCGAACGATTTACAGTGAAGCGATTAATGTTGCAAAAGCTTATGAACATATGAGGGTTTTGAATTTGACAACTGATAGCACTAACAAATAATCTTTTTCATCCATTATTGAAGAATCGGAGGCTGATATTTGATGCGTGCCTGAACAAAAGAGTTCCTTAGCAGTTCACCATAAACAAAAAAATGAGAATACTATGAGTCGAATTACGAGGAAAGTGAGATTAGTTCTGCTATTTATTAGTAATAAAGTGTTAACGGCAATTATACTTTTACTAGGTTACTCTCAGGTCCTAGGCCAGTCGACTCCATTCGAATATACATCCAACACGAAACAGGTTATCCAAACCGAGCTCTGTCAAGAAGGTCCGGCAGACACAACTGACGCAAAACCAACCAGCCTCCGGTTAGATATTCCGCCAATCTCCCTAATTCGATCAATGGCAGATGCCGGGTTGGGGCTCGGATTTCGCACACAAAATTTTCTGCATCCTACCAAGTACGATGCCGTATTTGTATTGAAACTTCCATCCCTGCAGTGCCGTTTAAACCGTCTGTATGGTATCGGTATAGCAGTTGGCTCATTGGAGATTATTTACAAGACTGGCTCCATTCTGCCCGTCTACTTCATGGTACCGGTTGGATATAAAAACAATCCCATAAAAATGTTTGGTGGCGAGATGGTCCATTCACCATTACATTATTTTTTCATCGGCGGACATCCCTGGGATTCGGGTGAGGGTAATTATCTCAATTTAGGATTTTGCCGCAAGGTAACATTCGCCTATAATTATCCGGATCAAAATTCAGATCCCATGGAATATATTTATGAAGCTTTGTTTCCATTCGATGAATATAATTTTACGTTTGGTGCAATTTATCAAGTAAAACATGATAATATTTATTCAGCACAGTTGAATGAATTTATCGAGTCCAGACAATCTTTTTTAGCAATTTATCTTACATTCTCCATGAGTTGGAGTTCAGGATACTGATGTATTAATCACAGTAATTCCTATATAAATAATAAGTAGTGACAACCAGCTAGGGATGACAAAACCATCCTAGGTCTAGTTAACATGGAGCAAGCAGCATTTATTTGGAGAAAGGTATGCAAAAACAATTTAATGAAGACGTCAGGAATACTATAATCGCCAAATTAGCGATAACTCTTTACTGTGTCTTCCTATTCGCAATAACACTGCTATTAGTCCATAGCACATCGGTTGCTGCCATGCCGTCAGAAAAGGATGAACCCACAAATCAAGCGAAACTGATGATTCCACGGCAAGACTGTGGGCTCATTTATGTCCTACGTGATAAGAGGAGTCAATGGGGCGACATGATCGTTCCTGTTCATTTGGACAGCACCATAAGCGGTGATCTGGACAGGGGCACATTTCTTGTCTTCGAAGTCGTCCCTGGTAAACACCAGCTAAAAATCGACAAGGAACGATACCTAAATCTCACCTACCTCCCGCAAAACGTTTATACTTTTTACAAACGAACCATAGCTACCCATCCTAGATATGTTGAATTAGATGTTGAGATAGGTAAGATTTACACAATATTGATAGGTCCATACAAGGTTAAATACGATAAATCAACGGGTCTCATCAAAGATATTGAAAGAGAGATGCCGCCGTTTTATCGGCAACACATTGTTCCTGCTCCGGAGGTTATCTCGTTTGAAAATAACCCCACTGAAGAATCATTTGATTCTGGCGGTGTTGCAATATTTTTCAATGCCCGATTTATTGATAACCAAGATGCCAAACAGAAAATAAAGAGCTATAAACAATCCAAGTTGCAGAACCGCTGAAGCAGGAATCATGCAGCGGACTTCAATAATTATATAAATGAAGAAAATTCGGAGTAAGTCCATAGTAGTATTAAATGAGTATGAAGGGTGAATAGCAGTGGATCAAATCATAAAATTTTCGTCGAGTTACCGGCGATGTCTGTGGAGGAACCGAACATTTATCGATAAATGAGTCAATGGCTGGGTCACGGCGACAAAATGAACAAGTTGCTAATTACTGTCGAAAGGTCGCTAATGATGAGAAGGTATCTATGTGGAATTCTGATCATGGATGTCCCGTTTTTTCATGTGCTACTTTTAATCCGAATAAATTTGGGTCACGAGAGCCAATGTCCTATGCGCTTCCTCCCTTGGATATCATGTTAAAGTTTGTCGTTCCAATAATAGTACGGGTGGTTTTTATTGAGCGCCATGACGCTTGTCACATCACTTTTCCTGGACATTCCTATTGGTGAGCAAAGGATAAGGGTTAATATGACTATATCTATTTATGACCAAAGCAGCACACTTGTTAATAGATATAATGTGTCAGGCCAGTCCTAAGAATATGCTGCATTTTACTGGGGGTATAGCATATTGGGATCCGCGGTGATGGATGATAAATTTGATTTGACCCGCGCGGCACTAATTGCTGCAATACAAAATGCGATAGTGACACTAAAGACAAAAATTCGAAATGACGCGCGCCAGATCAATAATAAACTAACATCGCCAGAAAATGTCAGAAATATGAACCAATCTTGGAGGATGCAGTGATGCGCAAACCTGAAATTCGTATGTTGTGGATGTCTGGAATTATCTTGATTGCTCAATTTTATTCATGTGCAGCTCCTAAGGGTATGGTACTGAAAACAGGTAAAAACCCAAAATTAGATAATTCAGAATCACTCCTTCTATTCACAATCACCACTCATGATAAAACACCTGAACTGCGTTTTATGGATTACAAAATGGGATTGCTCTATATCATTCCCGAGAAAAAACCACCTTTCCGGTTTGATGTTATTCTTGAAAAGAAAATTCAATTGACCTCTCCCGTTGGCAGAGCTTGTCTAGTAAGTTTAGAACTTCCACCTGGAAAATATAGAATGCAAAAGCTCATCGCCAATGGCTTGTCCTTTCAGGTTGATCTAGGCGAAATTTCTTTTTCAGTTCCTGAAGACTCCACGATTTACCTTGGGAATATTAATCTTGATTATATAAAGGATGTTCGTACGCCAAATGGAGTTTTTTCGACGGATATCACAGTCAATGATATGTTTAAGCGTGATTTAGCGTTATTTGAAAGCGAATATAATGGTGCCTTGAATTCCCTAAAAATTCATAATGGGGTGCAGTACATAACAGGAAATCGGTCGTTTAAACAGGTTATCAATGGATTTTCACCGCTTTAGGCATATATCAACAATAGTTGCTCTTCCTGATCGTGTTTTCTTTTCATTGTTTATAGCAGTAATACCTCAAGCATACTTTATCCATACATACTGCAATTTTTCACCCACACTAACAAGAAAGGAAGATAAAAATGAAAAACGCTGTACTGATTATTTCAATAATATTTGCTATTTTCATCGGTTGCGCTTCCCAGCAATCGCTATTTAGAGAGGCCTTGCAGATAAATACAATTGAGCACTACGAAGCTTTTTTAGCAAAACATCCAAACAGCGAGTACAAAAAAGCCGCACAGGAAAAGATCATCAAACTGGAAGTATCAGCAGCAAGAAAAAAAGGAGGGGTCGAAGGTTATAAAAAACTAAAACAAAAATATCAAAACACTGATTTTGCCAAACTAATTCAGTCTGAATTAGAAGAGTATGAATATCAAGATGCTGTCGAGTCGAACACGATCCCGAAGCTATACTACTTCCTTAATAAATACCCGAATAGCATGCATTGCTCTGAAATCCAAATGAAACTTTCAAGAGCAAGTATTAATGAGGCGATCGCGGAAGCTGATCAAAAATTATTAAAATCAAATTTTAATTATTGTTCGCTCAAAATGGATATGATTAATCTGTACAATCAAAATCATCAATATATTTGCCTTGGCGATGAATACATTGGGGATGATCCTTTAGCCTTCGCTTGCGCTGTGGGAGATTTTGAAATTGTACAGAAACTATTAGATAAAGGATATGATCCTAACAGGTGTAAGGAAAAACATCTAACTCCCCTAATGATCGCCTCATATCAAGGATACTATGGAATAGTCCGAAATCTCATTAATCATGGTGCCAATTTGAGAATCTTCTCTGGCGGTGCACCAATGAATGCATTAAAATATGCAGTTTATAAAGGACATGCTGATATAGTAAAATTACTATTAGACCGCGGTGCTAGTTTGGAACGGGGCATGGTTAACGCTCTATCTGTATTTACAATTGCGGAAGATTCCGGTCATCCAGAGCTTATCGAATTACTGAAGAAATACTGACGACTTTCTTTTCATATGCGATGCGGCAAAAAATAGTTTTATCTAAAAGCAATCCCAAATACTGAAAAACATTCATTATTTTCAAACTAACTTTTCGAATGATTATGCACGGTAGTAACTTTGTCCAACTGCAAACAACAACAAGGAAAATTCTTTTTTCACAAAACTTTTCAGATGCTGAAAAATGTTTTA
>Ga0209099_1002913_pt1 | contig 14444 bp, 8 predicted proteins | sample AD_JPNHW2_MetaG_FD_184430 | JGI IMG/M metagenome (GOLD analysis project Ga0209099, IMG submission 184430) | Active sludge microbial communities of municipal wastewater-treating anaerobic digesters from Japan - AD_JPNHW2_MetaG (SPAdes) (version 2) | ecosystem: Engineered > Bioreactor > Anaerobic >...
ATCAACGTTTCCTACCCTTACAAAACAATACCGGTGCCTGACAATGGTTTCATATAATTCTTTTGCGGACAATGCTTTGTCGGCCACTCCTTGTTCTGAAAGTATATAAATATCGTATAAATGGCGGCTTAAGCGATTGACCCGCATTTTCCCAGGTAGTCTTTGAAACTCTTCGTGCAACAGAAATATTTTTTCGAGGAATGTGCGCTCGGAAACAACCGAAGGTATGTTTATAGGTTTTTGAGAAAATTGAGTTTCGGGGTAAGCTGTATCAATCAACGATAAAAGTGGCCGGTTTTCGAAAGGCTCTATCATTGAACGGCAACCCATTTCAATTTGAACCCGTGGCCGTATATAACCCGGCGATTCGATAAGGTTGGGATAATTCACATGTATGATTACAGGGTCCTGGTCGCTGGTTGTAATTTCTTCCAATTCTATGGTAACGCCCGATAAGCCTTTTGCCGCAAATGCTTTTTGTAATTCCGGAAATAATGTTTCCCTGATGTACGCATTGGCTGTTTTTCTTAGTTTCGTTCTTCTTTCTTTGGTCAATTCTCCATTAAAACCATAAAAAGTGCGGTCAACTGCCAAATCAATATCTTCTGAAAACCGTTCAATTAAACCCCATGATTTGCTCAAAGAAGTACCTCCTTTAAATACCAGATGTTTGCCTATTTCAAGTTCAAACAGTATGGTTAAGGCTTGTACCACCCACCAGTCTTTTTCTACGGCATAGGCAGGCAAATTGCTTTGCTCACCGGTTTCATTAAAAATCCGCTCTTTTGACTCTGCGGGTAAATGGTAAAATCTATTCATTTACAGCTTGTTTCATTATTTTCTTAATCCATTCGGGAGCAAGTGATATGTCGTATTTTAAATCTGCGGGGTCTTCCTCTTTAAGCAATTTTATAATCTTGCTTAATTCGTCATCCGATGCTTTATCCTTGCCAATTGCGCGCAATGCCTGAACCACCAGAGCGCTTATTTTACCTCTGGCCTTTAAGCTTTTGGGAGTAGCTTTTTTTAGCTTAATGGTTCTTTTCCCGACTTTTATGGTTCGCGGAGCCCCATCGGTTAAAAACACCAGTTTTAATGGCATTTGTGTGCTTAAGCCCAACGCATTCAAGGCATAAGCTCCTGTCGGAACCAACTGTATTTTGTCGCGCCTGGCAATGGCTTTGGCTACCTCTTCGGCAGTTGGTAATACCTCGCCAATGTATTCATCAATTACAGGGCGTACATAAATACCACGGGTTACGGTTTTTATAAGCCCCTTTTCCTTTAAGTGTTGCAGTGCTTTACGTACCGAATCAGCCGACCCCCTGTGGCTAAAATCGTCGGGAAACAACAAACAACCACGAGGCTTTGACAGTATGGTCTTTTCTACTTTGTTTTCAACACTTTGAGTCATGTTTAATTCTATTAATATTTCACAAAAATAGTAATAATTTGTGAATTTTCTGTCCCCGGCACAAAAAAACCAAGTCCTTTCTTCCCTAACCTAATCCCCGCCCCCAAACACCTTACTAAAATGCGCCCATGCCCGCTTGTAATCCTCAACCCTGTCGCATTTGTTGAATGGCGGGTAATATGTAACCTGCTTACCTCTATATAGTTCACTTTTTGTAATGGTATGAGTTACCAAATCACCTTCCTGCTTATCTTTTACCCGTTCCCAATCCGGACGATCTAAACCAACACCAACAAGACCTTTACTGCATGTGAAAACAATATTCCCTTTTTGGTCGTACCAAGTATCATCCTCGTTTTGTTGTAACACAGGGAACTGAACATTATATATAAGAATTAATTCCTCCAAGGTTAATCCAAGTGCCATGGCAGAAATGACATCAATTTCAACTAATGCCATTCTTCTTTCAAAGTGGTTTCTTAATGGAGTATTCAAATTCCATTTCATTTCAATTTCTTGAAAAGATTTTAATCTTAAATCATTAATACTCCATTGATCCATTTTATAATTTTCATCATAATTCTGTTCCCATAATAATGAATAGTACTTGTTTAAACAGTTTAACAACAATGTTCTAATCAATAAATGTTTTTTTAACTTTTTTTCAATATTAATTGGGAAATTTGCAACAACACTCCCATATAATCCCGATTTACCCAAAGTCTTAATATAAAAATCTAATACAATAGATGAACTTAATCCACATAATTCGACTAAATCAACACTATATTCAGTAACAATCGAAGTTAGAGCATGAATATGAGATGAACTGGGTGGAATTAATGCAGATTGTAAAGACCTTTCTCCCGTTAGACTTATACGTCCGCTATAAACTACTTTATATTCATCTATCCATCTTCTATTATTATGAAATAGATTTTTAGTTTTTTCTTTAAATTCTTCTATAGGAATAGATGGAGAATAATTTGTTCTTGGCAAAAATGATTCATCGATAATCATATGATCAATTGTATCATAATCGGAATTTAGTTTAGAAATGCTTCGAGCTGATTTATATAATGGGTTAGAAATATAGAAATGTGGTCCACTTAATATTAAATTATATTCATGCAAAGTCGCAAATTTTGTCTCTCTTTTTATTATTCCATCTTTAACCGCATTTGTTTCGTTCCAACAATCAGAACTATAATGCATTATGCTTGACATTCGTTTATTATAATTACCAAATTTACTTAGTATCCTTATGATTTGATTAGCATGAATCGAAACGAACTGACTATTATACCATTCATTGCTGTTATCAAATGTTTTGGAAATAATTGCTAATTCTGCATCAGTAATTCTTATTATTCTGTTTTTATGTGGTAAGATATTCCAAACCATTTTTCCTGATTGTCCGTCCTTTACTTTAAAACCATTTAACAATCCAACACCACTATGTATAAAAGACCCTTCAATTGTAGATGGATGAAATAAATTGTTCATTGACAAGAAATCAACTTTTGTTTTAAAACCAGAATAAATATTAATACTGAACGAATTATGATGATCAATATCATTGAACAACATCAATTCATTTAAAAACTGAAAATGGTAAACTAACCTTTGATAAACTTCACACCTTAATTCTTTTGCATCGGGATCATCATAAATCCCTTCCGGGTGTATTATTCCAATGAATCCGGAATTGTTAACTATATCATAAGAATTTGTTAGGACACATTTGAATAAGTTATTACGTTGGCCAACTAATAGAGAATAATTTTGAACTGCTCCTAAAAACGTCTTTGAAGATTCTGCCCAGATAAATTCAATAAGGTAGGTTACAGCAAAGTTTGGATAATTGGCATATAACCTCAAAGAATGTTTTTGTACATCCTGTGAAGACAATTTACGAATTACTACTTCGGGGGCTACCTCAGAAAGTATTCCTGCCTCATCTACCTCAATATTTACCCACGGCGGATTTCCCACAACGACATCAAATCCACCACGTTGTTTAAACACTTCAATAAACTCCAATTGGTTATGGAAGAAGCGATATTTTATGGATAAATCTTTAACTATAGATAAGCGGTTATTCTGAAACAAATCGGTTCTGTCTGTGTAATTTTTTATGGTTTCAAGGCTTACATCTTTCTTTTTTGTGTCGCGATAGGATTTAAGAATAAGTTGTTTAGGTTCCTGAAAAAGAGAGCCCTGCTCAGGCAGGGGTTTGAATATTTCTTCACCCTCATTGTCTTGCCCTGATAAAAAGCCATCCAAATCAAGTTCCAGAATATTGGCTATGTCGGCATACCACTCGCTTCTTGTTGGTAAATCTGCGGCATTCCTCACATCCCAAAACCACAGGGCGCACCAATAATCCATGATCATCTTTAACTTAAAATATGGGGCATTGTGTTTGTTTCGCTGCTGTGCCAGCTGGTCTTTCTCGTTATAAACAGTAAATATTTCCGGTTGGTTATTTTCATGTCCGAAGAAATTCTTTTTGCCCCCGGTGTATTCATTAATCAGGTTTTGTATTTCGAAATGCTCATCCAGCAATGCATCTATTCTTTTACAGATATTTTGGAGTTTAATAAATTCTTCCTTATGTATAGGTTTTATAAACTCCCGTTTCCACTCTGTCACACGCCTTGCTTCATTTGGGTATTCGCTTTTCAGAAGTCTTATTCCGGCGCTTGGAACCATGTTCTTGTCCGGCAGCAGGAAATGGTAAATTTCATCCTCTTTGCGTGTCAACTTTCCGTTTTTATAAGCACGCATCACAGGGGCATGCTCCCACCATTCCTTTGTTATGTATGTGCTTCGCTGCCGGGTAGTTCCTTCTTTAGGAAATTCACCAATAAAGTCTTTCTTTTCATACACCTTTAACCAGGCGCCAACTACGGCATTTCCCACTCCCAGGCGGTATCCGAAATAAGGAACTTCCATGTCCTTATGGATCACGTTCAGCCATAAGCTCAACTTACCAAGTTCAATGGCTGTCGGGTTAATGTCAACACCATACACATTATTGGTGGCAATGTATGCCTTTACCCTTTGGCGCTGGTCCTGATAATCCTTAGCAGGAACTTTCCTGTTTAATTCAACTTGCTTGTAATTCAGATATGCTTCAGCAATCTGGTTGATCACCTCGTTCTGAAATGCCGATGCTCCCTGAGCCGGTTCAAGAATTTTCAATTCCAACAGTTCATCTGCTGTGATTTCTTTCTTCTCCAACCGTTCAAGAATGGGTTTCAGGGTGTATTTTACAGTTGTCCGTGTAAGTACTTCGGGGGTATAATATGAAGCCGATTGCTGACGGTCGCGGCCACTCAGGCGGTACACAAAAGTGCCCCTGGGTAAGACCTTAACCTTGTCGTCACTATCTTTCAGTATTTCGTCATATTCAAAATCATCAATGCGGCTGCGGGGAACAACATAAGTTCCCTCATTGGGCTTACCGGCCTCATGCACTTCAATATAATCCTGTTCGGCATAAAATCCGCGATATGCCAGCAAGCCCTCATATACACTTCCCAATTGGTTAATTCCGAGGTTTGCGTACGATATACGCCCCCGTGATCTTCCTGATTGTTTTTGTGAGAGGCTTAACTGACAAATGATATCCTGCCAAACAAAATTTCTAAACCTGATGCCCTGCAAATGAATAAACTTTCCCTCATCGAATAACGGAGTGTCCAGGCGGCTAATGGCAAAACTTTTGTTGTTTACATCATTTATGCGATAGCCCCGATTCAGAAGTGTAAAAAGATTTTGTAACGTATCGTGAAAGAAATATCCATCTTTTGAACTTTGGCTGTTCAACTTAACCTGTTCAAGTTCACGAAGCATATCCAAGCTGTAGCCTTTTGCATAAACAGGGTCGTTATTAGGAAGAATGCCAAGTTCCGGGCGGCTTTCGGCATAGAAGATAAACAGAAGGCGATAGATAATGGTCAGGCAGTCGTCCTTGATCTCCTGTTCAAATACATCATCGCTCTCATCAAATTCTTCAAGCAAAACAGATTTTTTGTAATACAGGGCTTCATTGGCCAATAACTCCACGGCGTTTATGATACCTTCTTTGAGGTCTTTAGTAACGGCATACGCACTTTTATGCGAATCCTCATCCAATTGTTCCATCAGCATAATATCGGCGTCAGGGGCAAGGATATCCTTTGATAATAACAGATAAAACAACTGATAGTATTCCTTGTGCAGGGTGGCTTCATCAAACAGTTCTTCGAGTTTTATCCGGAGGTATGAACCCTTGAACCACTTCTCATAGTGCAGCAGATATATTTCATTCCCGGCTAAAACTAAGATGTAAACAGGCCGGAGGTGCTGGTCAATCAGAAAAAGCTCGTTAATGGCCTCGTTAACAACACTTGGTGTCAGTGTTTCCCCGTCCTGTATCTGAAACATCTCCCATTGAGCCCTGTTCCAGCGTTGTTCAAAAAGCCCCTTAGGTTCTGCATCATCAATTTTTATCATGGCCTTCATTTCCATTATAAAAAGATGGGGCTTGTTATCAACTCCACGATTTAACTTATGCCGCACAGGTACAACCTCAGCATCTGAAAGATGAAATAATTCGGAATAATCGTTTGATGGAAAGTTATAACCCAATGTATTCAACACAAGGGTGTGGAACTTATGAGTTCGTTCTATTTGGTCTTTACATCGCGATAATCCGATGTATTCCTTTTTGAACAGGTAATACTTTTCTTTCAATGCCCTGACAACGGCTTCGAAGGTCTTCAGGTCATCGTCGCAGTATCCCGATTTTTCAATGACTTTTTTGTGAAAATCATCAGAAAAATAATTTCCGCTAAAAAAATCGCCTATATTTTCTAAAAACTTCAGCATGGCAAATTAACTATTGTACAATACTCCGATTAACTTCAGGTAGGCTTCGTTGCCGAGGCTTGTGAGATCCTTCACGTATTGGGAACGTTCGTTTAATATTGTTTCAATTTCGCGGGCTGCTTTTTCTTTTTTGCTTCGCAGCATTACCGTACTCTGATTTTCGAATTCAATCTGAAGTTGATCCCGGGATGCCCTCTCCCACAAGCTCAGTTTTTCCTGATATTCGTTCTTCTTGCGTGTCATATCTTTGGTAAGGTTATCCTGCATGTTTTTCATGTAAATATTTTTCGCGTACTCAACAGCATCTTTCACATTTTCCTGAAGTGAAAAAATCTCTGAATTGCTCATCTCCTCATTGTAAATCATGTCGTTGAGCGAATACTGTTTAATGAAGTCCATCAGGCTCATAAATCTGTTGTCTGTTTTAAGCAAGGCGCCGGCTTCATCCAATCCGACCACAAAGAAATCGGACAATACCGAATTGCCAAGGTCATTGGAAACCTGCCCGTGGAAAACATAGAAACGATTTTTAGACGGAAGTTTATTCGTTTTCAGCACCATCGCTTTATCCTTGTCAATAAGGGCTTCCAACTTGGTCATCATGTATTGGATAATAGGGTGCAGGTCGTACATCACCTGAAATTCCGCCCATTCACCTTTTTTCTTTCTCGCTTTGGCAATGGCCTCATCCACTTTTTTCTTGTCAATAGTGAGTTTATACAGCCCGTTTCTTTTCGGTTTCGATTCAGGGGGCAAGGCATATAAAACCTGATCAAGGTCCTCTGAATTCAGGAACTCTATCAGGCCATCGGCACCGAATGAAACATCGGAAGACCTGAGGGCATTATTACTTATTAAAAATTGAATCAGCGTTTTATAAAAATCGTAATCGGAATTGTAAAAACTCTCTATCGGCTCAATGGGCTTATCGTCAATTACACCCGGGGTTTTATCATCTTCTTCATCAAAAAGTGAAAGATAACTGAACTCCTCATCCGTTTTGGTCAGAAACTGATCATCCTCCACACCGCTCATCATGGCCTTTTCAACCTTCAGTTCTTCCTTTCTGGCATCGTACAGGTGCATAACAGAACCGGCATCCCCCAGGGTTTTATATGCCTCATTTTCCTTTTCAACCAATCTTTTGACAATGTGTAAATCGGTTTTAAGCCCGGGAACATCCGCATCTGCCAGAAGATAGTAAATATAAGGGGTTTTTGCCTGTCCAAAACGGTCAATCCGGCCATTGCGCTGTTCAAGCGTAATGATGGACCAGGGCACATCGTAGTTGTATAAGTGATTACAATAATAGTGAAGGTTTACGCCCTGCGCTCCGGCATCAGAAGTAATGAACACACGGACATCAGAATCCTCTTTTCCGAAATCTTCTACAGCAAACTGTTGCTCCATGTCGGACATTGTTCCGTCAAACAACTGTATCACCTTCATGTCCTCAATTTTGGCACCCTTTTCTATGTCAAAATCATTCGACAGTGATTCGGCCAGGTAAGTCATGGTTTCAATACGTTCCGTAAAAATTATGATCCGGTCATCTGATTTCCTGCCCTTCCATCCCCTCTCAACCAGATGCTCTTTCAGCTTTATATACTTGCTGTCCTGTTTGCTGTTTATGACTTCCTCCACAAGTGCTTTGGCTTGTTCAAGAATCAACAGGTTGTTTTCTTTTAAATCATCTTCAGCCGGACTTGCTATCACCTTTTCAATTCTGTTGTTGACTGATTTCAGGCATGCTCGTGGTGAAGACATAAACGATTTAAACAAACCAATACTGAAAAGCAGGTCCTTCTTCCGCTTTTTATTCTCTTTCCTCTGAAAAGAATCAAGTTTCAGGTTCTGCTGGAATTTCAGGAAAGCAATTTCATCTTCCGACAATTTCGGATTAAGGGTAATGATCTCCCTGTCTTGAAACTTATCCTTAATAGAAGCCTCCATAATGTCATTCTTGAACCTGCGAACATAGTACGGCCCGACATCAGCTTTGGAATAATCACCATTGCGCGGTATTGCTGTTGGTTCAAGCATGGTAATTATATTGGCAAAACTTTCTTTTTTTCCGTTATGCGGTGTGGCCGATGTCAGAACCATTGCCTGGCAACGTGTGGCCAGGAATTGAGCCAACGACCCTCTTAAGCTGTCTACATTGGCAACGGTGTGAACTTCATCAATCGCAATAATATCCCAGCGGGATTTCTCCAGGTAGTGCTTAAACTTGGCGTTGTTTTTAAGCGTATCAATAGAAATAATGGTTTTGTCGTAATAGTCGAAGGGATTCTTATTGGCCGGAAGCTCTGCCTTAATCTTAGCAATACCTTCCGAGTCCAATCTGACCAATGGGATGGCAAACCGGTTCCATAGCTCCTGTTGAAACTGTGCCAGGATGGATTTTAAAGCAATAACAAGAATCCGCTGTCCCTGACCCCGCTTGATGAGTTCTGACATGAATATTCCGGCTTCAACGGTTTTTCCGAGGCCAACGGCATCTGCAATAAGGATACGTGGTCTTGGCAGGTTTAATGCCATCAGAGTAGGAGTAAACTGAAAATTTGCTCCGTTGATGGCCGCTTTATGCGATATTTCGATCTTTTTAGATGTGAAGCTTGCATTGCGTAAAATGGTTTCAATAAACAGTTTGGTTTTTTGGTAGCCATTTTCAGTATCGGCTTCCAATATAGTGTTATCGGGTTCCAAAACAGTTATCTGGCTATCAATTGCCGTATCAAACTTAAAATACTTACCCTTAACAAGTTCGCTTAATCCCTGGCAAGATATGATAAAGGAATGATCGTGATTTGGCTCCTTTCTGTTAACCAAAAAGTCCTCGCCCCTCACAGAAATCCTCACTCCTGGGGCTAATTGATGTAAAATGTCGTTCAATTTGATTTAATTTATTATCTGAATTAATAGTTTTTGTATTTAACGCAATAATATTTTCATATTTGCAAATTTATTATTATAAATTAAATAAATGGTCTTGAAATAAAGAAAACAATTAAAATTATCAACCGGATAATAGTTCATCCAATAGCTTCGATAATGGATTTCATTATTTTAGTCGATATTTTGTTTTTGCGTTCTCAACATAATTGTTGTTAAAAACATGGGCTATAAATTGTCTTTTCATTTAGTATTCGTATTATTTGTTCCTGCATTAAGAGATCCCGGGGAAGGGACGGCAACCGGGAATGAACACCATGGTGCCAAAACAATGCGCAGCTTCTGCTGAAAAAAATTAGTTTCGGCTTTTACCCTGAAAAATGTCCATTACTTCTAAGTTTCGGTCCTAATACCGTGGTGTGAGACACCACTTATTTGAATATCAGAACTATAATATGTTGCAGGGATTACAATACCAGAGAATTGACAAACTGTGTGATAAAAGCTGATGTTATAATGTTTTATGATTAGTTTTTTCGTCTTTAGCCATTACAAAAAATGAAATCATAATTAAAACCAGCATCAACACAAAAAACCAATTGTGCGCTCTAACAATTATATTAAGGGGATCGGGATGATAATAATTAAATCCCAGGAATCTAAACTCTATTATAGCAGTAAAGATTGCATAAAGCATAGTAATAATGCCAGTGAATCTCAAAAAAGCCAGACTTGGGAGTACCTTTTTCCTTAATATTTTTATTGTCATTATAATAATCATTATCGAAAGAATTAATGCGGCCAGAAGTTCAAAAAATCTTAACAGCGGGATAAGAGCGGGAGGGGCGCCATGATAATACATCATATTCATGTGAAATAACAAATGGAGCAATCCAAAAATACACCAAACGCCTGTAAACGTAATTATCAAAAAAAAGATAGTTTTGCTTAAGGCAGTAAGGTTGTCACGGATCCATTGCCACAACAACAAACACAAACCAATCAGGCCAAGGTCGGTGGCAGGCATATTGTAAACGCTCAGGTATCTGGGATTCAGAAAATTGATGTCTGAAATATTATTAATTTTCCAGATCACTACATAAATGATCATAGACAAGTCCACAAACACATGTATCAGAATAAATAGGATTGTCAATTTTAAAATCAGCTTACTGTTCATAGATGTTCTTGTTAATGGTTATTAATGAATTATTTCTGTTACCACAGTGCAAAAAAAATTGGAATATTCATCTCATATTTTACTGGTTTTCCATGACTTGTACCTGGGTTCCATGCCGGGAATGAGCTGATTACCCTGACAGCTTCCTCATCGCATCCGCCTCCTATACCCTTCAGCACCCAGACATCAGAAACACTGCCATTTTCATTGACAGTAAACTTAATATAAACCCTGCCCTGAATGCCAGCCTCCTTTGCAGCCAATGGATATTTCAGATGGTCTGAAATAAACTTCATACGTGCATCATCACCCCCCGGAAAAGTTGGTGGTACGTCAACCCCGGTTATGCCCTCATAACTATTTTCATTTTCATCTACAACATCTTCATCTACAAAAACCTCATCAAAATCCTGGTGTTTTTTATAAATAATCCAAACGCTATCGGCATAGGCGCCCTGAGGATAAAATCGCAGATAGCTTTCCATCGCAGCAATAGAATGATCATTATTTATGACAAACCAGAGAGAATCTTCTTTACTTTTAAACCTTACTTCCGATGATGGATTTGAATTGTTCTGTGCGTATGTATGCAATGGCATGACAATCATAAACATTACGATTATTTTGATGCAATTTTTCATTTTTTCTATAACTTTTTTTATTTAACAAACATTTTAATATTTGAGATAACAGATGGTCATGAAAAACTCTTCTGGTATTATTTATATGACAATACATGTCTTATACCAAAACAGGTTCTTTGTTCTTATTCTGCAAATATATCTAAATTCAAATAATTATTATTAATTATTGCGTAAAAATTCCTTTTATCCCTGTTTTCTTCCTGCTTTTTAAGAAATTACTTAGCTTTGCCTGTTTAAGAAGTCATTTTTTTGTTTTGCACATTTAACAAAAAATTTTACCATATACTATGTTTTATATAGGCAGTAAATAACACATCAGGAGTTTAACAAAAGCAAAGAATATAGTTTACAACATAAATTACGCCCCGTATATTTATAACATTCATTGTTTAAAACTTTTTATTATGGAAAATAATGAAAATTTAATTTGTGATAATTGCACTTATAATCGTGACATTATGGATTCATCCGGCCATTGTGCTCTGGGAATTAAACCAGCGTTTAATGATGCTTGCTGTAGATTTAAAGAAAACAAATTAAAAAGCAATAATTCAAGGATAAAGGAAAAAGTCATAATTGCCACGCATACAAATCCAATCGAAAAAAGAAATATCCGAAGAGGTTATATTGGTCTTTTTTTCGAATCTGTTTTTGTAATTGCTTTTTTTATTATAATCATAATTTTGTTATTCGAAATTTTAAAGGGTGAAGAACCAATCAGAGATATTGTAATAGTGATAATCTCGTCAATTATTCTTGGAGTATTCTTAAAAGATGTAATTATTAAAATAGGCTATTTAATCAATAGGGAACGAGACCCTTTACTAGAATACCTTAGTAAATATGGTGATTACGACGCAATGTGCAGTAAGATTCTTAATGAAATTGAAAACAATTCTATAAAGGTTCACAACCTTTATATGTCGCCAGAATGGATAGTAAATAAAACCTTTACCAGAATTTGGGCGTTGAAAATTTCAGACATAGTTTGGTGCTACCATCGCATCTTTTCTGTTAACAAAATTCCTACGAATTATCTGGAAATTTATGATACCAATGCGAAAAATCATACCATTAAATGCGGTGGTGAAAGAAATGCAAAGAGAATAATAGAAATACTGAGCAGCTATGCTCCCGAAGTTTTCTATGGCTACAGTGAGGATATAAAAAATATTTGGGATTTCAATCCACATATTATTATTGATAAAGTACTTACTGAAAGAACAAAAAACAAGCGGAGATAAAGCTTATTATCACCGACAATGAAAAATCATATTATAGTTTTGTGATTGATACGGTTTTGCTTTCCACTTATTAAAATATTTTTTAGTTTTGCTTATCCGAAATTGATAAAATTCTTATGAACATTTATAAAGAAATGCTTTTTGCCAACCGTTACAAGCTTCTTGAAAAGCTGGGTTCGGGCGGTTATTCGGAAGTATGGCTTGCCGAAGATACCGACAGTAACGGTATTAAGGTTGCCTTAAAAATATATGCGCCGGGCAGCGGACTCGACTCCGACGGGCTGAAAATTTTTGCCAGCGAATACTCGCTGGTATTCAACCTCAACCACCCCAACCTGCGCAAGCCCATGCATTACGACAAGTGGGAAGGCATGCCTTACATTATCATGCAATATTTAAAAAATGGCAATTGCCTGAAACTATGCGGCAATATGAATGAAAACGAGCTGGCACTGTTTATGCAGCAGGCCGCTTCGGCTGTTGCATACCTTCATGAGCAGGAGCCGCCCATCATACACCGCGACATTAAGCCCGACAACTTTTTGATTGACGACAAGGGAAAATACCTGCTCACCGATTTCGGCATCAGCAGCCGCATACGGCGTACGCTCACCAAAAGCATGGGCGACCGCAGCCAGAGCAGCGGCACCACGCCTTATATGGCGCCCGAAAATTTCTCACCCAAACTCGACGAACGGGCGCCCACCAAAGCCAACGACATTTTTTCGCTCGGTGTCACATTTTTTGAACTGCTCACTACCGATTTTCCTTATGGAAACCTGGGCGGCATGGCGGCTGCCACCGGCGTGGAATGCGCAGGACTGCCCGACGGATACAGCAGCGGATTGCGAAATATTATTAATGCCTGCCTGAACAAAAACCCGGCTTTACGCCCCACGGCAGAACAATTATACGAAGCCGCCACTGCTTATTTAAAAACAAAACAATGGCCGGCTATAACCATAACAGCAATAAAACCGGAGCCGGCACAACCGGAAGCTGAAAAAACAAAAGCCCGCAAAACCGCCGAAATACCTGTGGATAAACTACCCAAGCCTGGTAATTACAAAAAAGATGATAGCGGCGGCACTATTAAACCGCCCTTTGCCGACAGCGGAATAGACAACGTACCGCCTGCAAAGCACAAACGCCCCTGGCTGCTGTGGCTGATAATATTGGCAGTGCTGGCAGTGCTTGGCATTGTTATAGGAATAATTGTTTCAAACAGCGGCCCCAGTGCTGAAGAAATAGCCGCCAAGGAAAAATTAAAAGCCGATTCCATTGCTGCTGTTGCTGCTACAGTTGATTCACTGAAAGCTGTTGCAACAGCTGATTCGATTGCTGCAGCGATCAATAACACAGGCAAGGTCGGCAGCGAAACACAAACATCTACTACAACTTCAGGCACCGGCTTCACATTTGATTACCCCTTGGTTTGGGTAGCCGGCGGCACCTATACCATGGGCTGCACCGGCGAGCAGGGCAGCGATTGTTATGATGATGAAAAGCCGTCCCATAGTATAACAGTAGGTAGTTTTAATATAGGCAAATACGAGGTAACACAGGCACAATGGAAATCTGTTATGGGTAGCAACCCCTCCAGTTTTAAAGGATGCGATAACTGCCCTGTGGAAAATGTAAGTTGGAACGATGTACAGGAATTTATAAAGAAATTAAATTCATTGACCGGAAAAAAATACCGTTTACCAAAAGAAGCTGAGTGGGAATATGCTGCCCGAGGCGGGGCTTCGACAGGCTCAGCCACCGCCAATAAATACAGCGGCAGCGACAATGTGGGCAGCGTGGCATGGTACTCCGATAACAGTGGCAGCAAAACCCACCCGGTAGGGCAGAAAAGCCCCAACGAATTGGGTATTTACGATATGAGCGGCAATGTCTGGGAATGGTGCAGCGACTGGTATAAGGGTTATCCAGGCAGCAGCGGCGTAAGCGATTATACAAATTCGTTCCGTGTGTTGCGCGGTGGTGGCTGGTACAACAGCGCCAGGTACTGCCGTGTTTCTAATCGCAGCTACGGCAGTCCCGTCAGCCGCGACTACATCAGCAACGGTTTTCGGTTGGTTCTTTCCCCATGATTCAATGGTTTGCTTTTCCGGTTTTGCCTGTGAGCTACCCTGTGAAATAAAGGAAATTTCACAGGGTAAAAGAAACGAGTTTTACAAATGGAG
>Ga0209099_1002922_pt1 | contig 14387 bp, 18 predicted proteins | sample AD_JPNHW2_MetaG_FD_184430 | JGI IMG/M metagenome (GOLD analysis project Ga0209099, IMG submission 184430) | Active sludge microbial communities of municipal wastewater-treating anaerobic digesters from Japan - AD_JPNHW2_MetaG (SPAdes) (version 2) | ecosystem: Engineered > Bioreactor > Anaerobic...
CTTTATCCCAATGCCGGGTTACCCAACCAGTTTGGCGAATACGATGAAACAGCAGCTCAAATGGCCGGTATTGTTGAAAAATACATGAGCGATGGGCTCATAAATATCATCGGAGGCTGTTGCGGAACCACACCTGAATATATTAAATTGCTTACAGAAAAAGCAAAAAAATACGAACCGCATGTTGTCAGCGGTTCAGAGGTAAAATAATCTTTTTTGTTAATAGCCCCAAATTTTGGTCAGACAGAAATTCTCTTTATCAAATAATGAGCTAATGCTTAACAGCAACCAACTCACTTGAAAATCGCGCTCACCTTGTCCAGCCTGTCCATGTCTTCATCGGAAAGCCGGAACGACATGGCGCCGGTGTTTTCTTTAACATGAGTTTCTTTCGTTGCGCCGGGAATTGCCACGACCGTATCCCCGTGAAAATGTATCAGCCAGTTTAGTGCAATTTGCGACGGTGTTACGTTATATTTCAGTGCCAATTCCTTAAGCAGCATGATTACAGGCCGGCTTTTTTCAAGTCCTTCGGGTTTGAACTTGGCGCTGTGTTTTCTGAATCCGGTTCCACTGATGAGTTCCGGATTATCGTGAAATTTGCCAGTAAGCAGGCCCTGTGCCAAAGGAGAATATGCGATGATGGTAATGCCAAGTTTTTTCGCTGTTTTCATTACCCTGTTCGACTCGATCCTGCGGTCAAGCAAATTGTATAATACCTGGTTTGTTGCCAGCGGAATTCCTTTTTTATCAAGGGTTTCCCAGGCATTCTTCATTTTTTGTTCCGAAAAATTGCTGACGCCGATGCTTTTGATAAGTTTTTTGTCAAGAATCCCGGCCATGGCGTTCATTTCGCTTTTTTCGTTTGAAAAACCCCAGGGCTGGTGCACCTGGTAAAGGTCGATAGGGAAAGGCGCCAGCGCTTGTATTCTCGTATCAATGGTTTTGGAAATATTAGATGCAAAGCGGAACATAGGCCACCATTTGGTCGCGATAAGAACGTCACCCGGCTTTTTCCCCAATGCCTGTAATGCTTTCGAAAGCGCTTTTTCCGAGGCGCCCTTGCCATAAACCTCAGCGGTATCAAACCAGTTTATTCCACCTTCAAGGGAAAGCGACACCACTTTTTCGATGAGGTCGTCTTCCAGAGTGGGCCAGAATTTTCCGGCCAAATTATTTTGCTTGCTGAATTGCCAGCAGCCAAGCCCTATGGGCGTAACCATAATACCACTGCGTCCCAGAGGGCGTAAGGTGATTTTATTTTCCATGTTTTATGTCTTTAAATTATGAGTGTTTTTTATTGTTGTTGGCCGTCAAAAACCATTCCTTTTAAATAAACATGCATTTACCTGACAATAATTCATATTTTTTTTGATTTTATGAATTATAAATGTTGCTTGTTTTTCTTTACTCATTAAGACCATGAAAATGCAATAATTTGATAAATTTTTATTACTGGGATTTGAAAAGAATTAGAACAATTTGATTTAAAACGCAGGTTAAACTTATCTATAAAAGTCAAAAAATGATATTCCCGAACCATTACCTGAACTGTTTTTTTGTAGCATTTATATTATTTGTATATTGCAACTTATTTTTAAAAATATATAAAAATGAATGATTTAATTTTAATAATTTCAGGAATTATAAGTTTAATAATTCTAATTGTTTTCTTTGTAATGGCTAATAATTTGAGTAAAGTATTATCTGAAATCAGGAATATTAGAGATTTGATGACATTACAGGCAAAAATTAAAGGAATTAATGATATTACTTGCTCAAATTGTAAAGAGAATTTTTACACAGATGCTACTGAAGAAATAAATTGTCCGAAATGCAACACGCTGATTAAAATTAACGATCAGAAATAATGAAAAAACTATTTCCGTTTATTATTGCTTTATTATTTCTTTTTTCCTGTTCAAACGGTTTAAAAAGTGATGGAGATATTGAAGTTGAAAACGGATTAGGGGAAAAGGTAAACTTACGGTATCACATAATCACATTAGAGAATTTCAACAAACAATATTCAAAAGAGGATTTTAATTATTTTATAGAAACAGCATTAAGTAAGGGAAAATCTATTTGTAAAAATGAGGCAACCTTTAATCCACTTGATTTTACAATTATTGTATCTAATGATACGATAATATCAGATTTGTCATTTATTGCAAAAAATAATTACGGAGTTCCAGACGAAATGCGTATATATTTAGATTTTAAAGGAAGAGACTTAATAAAAGTTTTTCCAACAATGGAATAAGATAAAACGTTTCCCGGAGGTCGGTTTCTTATATTTATCGTATAGCTTACCCCACCATCACGGAGAGTGTTGCAGAAAGACCAGACTTTTGATATTATTGCGTTTGTTGTCATTTTAATTTTGCTTTCATTTTCTCTGTTAAAAAATAACCACCCGTTTGCGTTGCATCACCTATAAATTCAATTAGACCAGCATTTTTGAGTTGCTTAATATATCGTTCAATAGTTTTATCAGGCAAACCCGTGGTTCCTTTATAATCAGGAACTTTTTTTCCTTCATTAGCTGCAATTGCTTTTAAAAGAATTGTAAGTTTATCTTTTACTCCTCTAGTTGCATCCTCAAATATTCCCTCAACTGCTCCCTCAATTGTTCCCTCAACTGCTCCCTCAATTGTTCCCTCAAGTAATGTTATACCTACAGGAATAATAGTTTTAAAAACATTTCCTTCAATAAATTGTACCTTCCCTTTATCGGAATATTCATGAATAAGTCTATTTACATTTAACACGCCGGAGCCTAATTCATCAACTCGTCCTAATTGAGTAAAAAACTTAGCAATGACAGGGTTTTTGGGAAATGGTGCAAAGTTGTTCGGATCAATTGGCCCACTGCCATGGGGGTTATTTGCATTTTCTGTCTCTACTCTGTCGGCATAGATAATAAATGAGCAAGGGTAAGCATTAGTGTATTCTCTGTGTACAATTATATTGGCAGTGACTTCACGAAAAATTTTTGTACGGAGACTAACTCGTTGATCGCCTTCCATGTAAAACTTATCCGGTAAATGTTTACTCACAAAATCCATTAGTTTTTCGTAAGCTTCAATCAGATTTGTCTGGATATATTCACGGTCGTCATATCGTTCCGTATTTTTAATCCGGACTAAAGCATCAATTTTATAATGTGGTAAAATCTGTTGAATCACTTCATCTTTGCCGAAAGATAAAGCTGCAGCTAAGGTATAACCTTCCTGTCCTGATTGATAATCACGTTTCCATAAACCAGCCTTTTCAAGCAACTGTTGGTTATTTAAGGCAAGCCATGGATGATCAGCCTTGTTACTATGTATCAGGTTTCTGATTTTAGGAAATAATTCTGCCTTGAAATCCTCAAACCGCAATGCGGGATATATGATTCCTTCTGTATAAAAAATACGCTTTCTGTTGTATATTTCTGCTATTTGATGGGCTTGATTGACCTTGAAATCCCCATCATTACTCCGGTCAAAAACAATGTTGGCAGTTTTATGCACCTGCGAGCTGGCAGGAACCTGAACCTGAATTAACCATTTGTCTTCAATTTGGTGTGTTTGAGGAAACAAAATAAACGGAGGGTCAAGTTTTTTGGAATTGTTGGAGAGATTTACCAGATTGGTTACCATGGTTGCCATTTTTGATTGCTCAACACCCCTGATATTGCCATTATCATCAACACCTAAAATAATATCACCGCCATCGCGGTTGAGCATGGCACAAATGGTTTCAAATAAGTTTTCTGGCAACGCAGTTTTTGCCTCCTTAAATTCAAGGCGGATGTTTTCTTTTTGCTTTAATAAACGCTTGACTCTGTCGATATTCATATTTCAAAATTACGAATAAACAAATTATTTTTTATAAACCCCATCTCTTTCGGTATCTATTACGCCGCCTTCGTAACCGCAAACACCCATACGCGGTGAATTGACCACAGGCATACATCCGTAATCTCCAAAATCTTCACAAACTTCTTCATGTTTTTCGGAGCATGATTCACAGAAAAAAGAATCGGTATCCCACGCACAGGCGACACAGATGTTTACTGCCGGTTCTTTTTTGCATATTTTGCACATAATTTTCAAAGGCTCATTGCGTGACAAAAGAATTACTTTTTCTTTCAAGTTCAATTCGTAATTCTTCAAGCCTTTCAGAAAAACCCTGGTGGTATCGCCATAATCATAATCATGATATATTTTTACACGCGTTTCAAAAACATCCATAACTTCCTGGTTCATACCAATTTTAAAGTCTTTATGCCCAAAGTTGCTCAGATGTCCGCAGCATTCGAGCCAGATGTCTTTCAGAAAGTTGTCGATAACCTTCATTTTTTCATTGCCTTTTACGAGAAGGTGCAAGAACATTTCACCGGCATCCACCACAATGTGGCAATAGGTTTGAGCGGTTTTGCCGCTGATTGATTTTTCCATTTCTGCAAGGTGTGTAGCTAAATGTTTCCCGATTTCTTTTTGAGAAAAAATCTTGTTGCAGTATAGGCATCTGCCTTCCGATTTTAATTCTTGTTCCATTTTATTTCGTTTTATTTGACATTTTTTTTTAAATATTACATGACTCTACGTTAAAAACCACTTGCCCATAATTTTACCGTTTGTTTCACCTCATCCGGAAAATTTTCAAGGTCATCATCTTTGATAATTCCATCCGCAAGTTGTCCTGCTATAACAAGCAAATACTTTGACCCGGTCATCCCATCGTAGCGGCGGGCAATATGCTTATCGTATTTTCTTACCTGATCGTATAACTTTTGATAAGCTTCACGGTTTTCAATAGTTTTGTTTTTCCAATGCTGCAATATGCCATCGAAGCTATTCAGCCCCTTTGCATATTCGGTTTGAAGCCCTTTTTCGATGATCTCACGTGCGATTTTTTTATCTTTTTTTGAAAGCTCCATATTATTCAATCATTTTGGGTAATGCATAAATGAAATCAATATGACCTGATGTTCGATGCAGGATGGTGAGATAATCGTTAATAGTTACTTTGTAGTCAACAAGATAGTCTTTATGCAGCCTTTTCGTTACCAGAGTTATCAGGCGTTTTAACAACAATCCGACTTTATAATCATAAGCGGTGAAACAAGTCCCGAACATATTTGTAGAATATGAAAAAGGTACGTCAAGAACATACACGATCAGGTCGGCTTCGAGGTTTTTGTTTTTACAGACTTTTGCAAATTCGTTAATACGTTTTATGCAGGCACTTAGCATGTTTGCCAGTCGCAGTTGTTCCGAAAATCCTTTGTACCCTTTACGAAAAAGCTGGTCCAGATCGGCTATTGCTTTCTGATAAAGATCTTTTTCGCCCGACTCTTTATCAATATAGTTTACCAGGAGGTAATCATGAAATTCTTTGTGTTTTGTTGCTGCTTTAATAAGCAGTTTTTCCAAATCTTCTCTGCTAAGGGTTTTAATTTTTTGTTTTATGTGATCATCAATTTTTGGCATAATTATACCAGCCTCCCTTCAAAAGTTTTTTTTAGTATTGATTGTCTTAGCGTCTCGCTTTGCTGCAACCCGTTTGTTATTGTTTCTTCTATACTATCGTCTGCTTTTTCTTTAACTGTTTGTTTAAAAAATGCTGATAAATCCATTGGTTTTATTTAGAAGGTGTTCAAAGTTAAAAAAATAATGTTAAAGCAAACTTCAGGATCTTATTTGGATACCTGAAAATAAAAAAGCCCCTAAAATAGGAGCTTTCAGAAGCTAAAAAAAGTACCCCGGGCGGGACTTGAACCCGCACGACCGCAATGGTCACAGGATTTTAAGTCCTGCGTGTCTACCAGTTCCACCACCAGGGCAACAAAGAACGTTTGGTATTCTAAAAAAAATCCTCCCTGCTTCGAGAGGAATTCTTTTGAGCGGAAGACGGGACTCGAACCCGCGACCCCGACCTTGGCAAGGTCGTGCTCTACCAACTGAGCTACTTCCGCAATTTGGGGTTGCAAATATAATAAATTTTTACAAAATAAAATATTTTAAATTTTTCAGGTAAAATTTTTTACTTTTATAGCTGATGTAAATTATACAGATGGCAAAATTATATATTGTCCCTACTCCTGTCGGCAACCTCGAAGATATTACCCTGCGGGCCATACGCATTTTGAAAGAGGCCGACGTGATCCTGGCGGAAGATACGCGCACCAGTAGTGTCCTGCTGAAGCATTACAGCATAAGCAATAAGATGTTTGCCTACCACCAGTTCAACGAGCACCGCAGCCTGCAGGCCATCGTGAGCCGCATTCAGTCGGGCGAGACCATGGCCATGATCAGCGATGCCGGCACCCCGGGAATTTCCGATGCCGGTTTTTTACTTATACGGGAATGCATCAACTCCGGCATCGAAGTGGAATGCCTGCCGGGAGCCACAGCTTTTGTCCCGGCAATTGTAGCTTCTGGCCTCCCCTGCGACCGTTTTTTCTTTGAAGGATTTTTGCCACACAAAAAAGGCAGACAGACACGACTGACATTTCTCGCACAACAGGAATACACCCTCATTCTTTACGAATCGCCGCACCGCCTGCTGAAAACCATTGAACAGTGTTCGGAATTTTTTGGCAACGAACGCAAAGCCGCTGTTATCCGCGAACTCACCAAAATTCATGAAGAGATATTACGCGGTACGCTCGGAGAATTAGCCCTGTCATTGAAAGACAAAACCGTGAAAGGCGAAATAGTCATCGTAATTGAAGGCAAACAGGACTGATGCTGAAAAAACTCTTCATATCGTTAATTCTTGCTTTGCTTGTCATTTCAGGTTTGGCACAGGAAAATATTCCCCTGCAACGCGACATTGTTTTTTCACTTGATAAATATGTGAACCGCAAAAATTCAAATTTATTCACTGCATTAAAACCATATAATAAAGCTTTTGTTGAACAGATTGTAAACCCTGATTCTGCAATGACGCCGGGCTGCAGAAAGCCTAAAGATAACGAGCGGTGGATAATTCGCAAGATCTTTCGTGAAAACCTTTTCGTTATTAATAAAGATGATTTTCATCTTTATATTGACCCGTTGTTCAATTTTGGTTACGGATATTCCTTTAACGATGACAGAAGCCTGTATTATAATACGCGGGGCATACAGTTGAAAGGCATTTTTAGCGACAAGCTTTATTTCATCAGCAGCTATTACGAAACCCAGGCGCGGTTCCCGGATTATGTCGGTGATTTCATAAAAAAACATGACGTTGCCCCCGGTTCCGGACGGGTAAAAGATTTCAAGGCCGGCGGTTATGATTTCGGAACGCCTTATGGATTGGTTTCATACAGCCCCAACCTGCATTGGAATTTTCAGCTTGGTTTCGATAAAAATTTCATTGGAGACGGATACCGTTCGCTGCTTTTGTCGGACAACAGCTACCAGTACCCGTTTTTGAAAATCTTCGTGAATTATAAATGGTTTTATTACCAGACCATTTTTACCGCCTTTCAGAATCTGAACACCGCCGGCGTGCTGGATGCGCCCTATGTCTGGTATCACGGATATCAGACCAAGCCCGGAACGTTCCATTATGCCGGATTCCGTATCGGAAAAACCGTGGAATTAGGATTGTTTGAAGGAATAATCTGGAAAGCTTCTGAAAAAAACACTAAATTTAATTTCAACAGCCTCATCCCGGTAATTCTAGTCAATACTATCCACTACTCTTTACAAAATCAGAACAATGCCGTTCTCGGCCTGACCGCAAAATATAAACCTTTGAACACCCTGAATTTCTATGGACAACTGATGATCGACAACATCAGATTAAGTAAACTGTTCGCAAAAGGATATCAAAGTAATGCTATAGGCTTCCAACTTGGAGGAAAATGGTTCGATATGTTTGGCCTGCAAAACCTGAACATGCAAATGGAATACAATCAGGTAAGGCCTTTCGCTTATTCAAACGCAAACAACCTGCAAAGCTATTCGCACTACAATCAGGCGCTGGCACACCCGCTTGGAGCCAATTTCAGGGAAATTATCTCTTTTATAAATTATCGTTACCGCCGAATATTTGCTGAGGCTCAGGTGAATTATGCCATGACAGGCTTAGACACCAATAACACCGACTGGGGGCAGAATATTTTTGTTTCTCAATGGAAAAATCAGAACGGTTATCAAACGGAAGGAAATTATATCGGGCAAGGTGTAAAAACAGAAATTCTGAATGCAGGGATCAGGGTAAGCTATCTGTTCAACCCGAAAACCAACCTTCAATTTGAAGCCGGCTACATGGCACGTCAGTTGAAAAACGATTATACAAACCGGCTGACACATTATTTTTATTTTGGATTAAAAACATCGCTAACCAATATTTACCATGATTTTTAAACACGGGTATTTTTGAGAAAAAAAACCATACATAGTATCCTTATATTTTTTGCAGTTTCCACCCTGTTTTCTGCACATGCACAGCAATTGCATCATACTGTTTTTACCGGTGCGCACGAACTTTTAAATGCTCGTTTATATTCTTACAAAACCCGCTTTCATCCGGACATCCAACCTTATTACCAAAAAGATATTGATGTGGTTGAAAACATCGACAGTGTTTTTAATTACAACATTCCGAAGGACACCAAATTTTACAAAAAAACGCTTACTAAAAACGTTTTTTATTTTCAAAAACCTAACGTACTCATTACTGCCGATCCATTGATCGATGCCGTTGGCGGGTATGATTTTTCCGGAAAAAAAGCAATTTTTGAATCCGGTATCGGAGCCCGTATTCAAACAGATTTTTTCAAAAAATTGTCTTTTGGCGGTACAATAATGTACAATCAGTCATCTTTTCCGGAATTTATTGAAGAAAAAACAACATCCGCCCGTGCGGTTCCCGGCCACAATTATGCGTATAAATCAGCTCTTGGCGGCTACAATTATCTTGATTACGACTTCTATCTTTCGTATGGCTTTCTGAAATATTTTACCCTGGAAGCCGGTTTTGGAAAAAACTTCTGGGGTGATGGCTACCGCTCGCTTTTTTTATCCGACGCGGCATACAATTATCCTTATCTTAAAATCACAACAAATGTATGGAACATCAAACTGGTGAACCTTTACACCAATTTCAAGGATATGACAGGTGTTTCTTCTTCCAGATGGAGCAATATGACCAATAAATACGGGGCTTTTCATTACCTGAGTTGGGACATTTCAAAACGCGTCAATCTGGGCTTTTTTGAATCCATTATCTGGCAAGGAAAAGACAGTTCGGGAAACCGGGGATTTGATATTGCTTATCTGAATCCCGTCATTTTTTTGCGGCCGGTGGAATTCCAGCGTGGCTCTCCCGATAATTCTCTGCTCGGGGTTAGTCTTAGGGTAAAAGTTTGGAAAAAAACCTCGCTTTACGGTCAGCTGCTCATCGACGACATTATTTTCGGAGAAGTGAAAAATGGGATACTCAATCGCTTAAAACACATTATCCATCCTAAAGACAGCTCACTGACATACGGGTACTGGACAAACAAACAAGCCTGGCAGATCGGGGTAAAATCTTATGATATCTTCAAGGTGAAAAATCTTTCGGCACAACTGGAGTTTAATTTTGCAAGGCCTTATACCTATGCACACCGCATCGTTACACAAAATTATGGACATTACAACCAGCCGCTGGCCCACCCGGCAGGCGCTAACTTTTTTGAAACGATCCTATTTCTGCGTTACAGCTATCGCCGGTGGTTTTTTGAAGCACACATGAATTATACGATCACGGGGCTTGACACAAATCATACGGATTTCGGGCAGGATATTTACAAACCCGCATGGGACACGTATGATCCGGCAATAGATAATGTGGTTTTAAAACCTTATTTCAACAAAATAGGCCAGGGCATAAAAACACACATCGGTTATTATTCAATTAATTTTGCGTACCTGTTGAATCCAAAAAACAACCTCCGCCTTGTTTTACAGTATTATTACCGCAGCTCGGAATCTGAATTAAGAAATAATTACGCTAATGTAATCTTGCTCGGCGTCAGGATGTCGGTGCCGGACCGTCATTATGATTATTAAATTCGACTTAATAAACCTCCTGTTCGGCAGCCTGTAAAACAACATCCGTATCCGTATCATAAACGTACGCAACTACTTTGCAATGCTTGTCATTCCACGAAGGATTAAGTATTTTTTTGTAGGTGCGGATAACGGCAGAATCCTGTGCTACGCCTCCTGTGGTAAGTGTTTCGCCAAAAGTGCCCACAAATTCGTCCCTCATTACATCCATGAAAACGTAATCCACAATATCCGGCGTTGTACCGACCGTGGAATTATTATTACTCTGATAACCGATGATGCTATCTTCGGAAATATAAAGGGCGATTTTAAGGTTTTGTGTGTTAGAGGACAGAAATTTTGCTTTAACATGCGAACATAATTTACGTGTAGCCGAATCATAATTATTTATGATCTGAAGGGTGATCACGGGGCTTTGCGCCAGTACCTGCTCGGCTTTTGCCTGCCATGATGAAAACGGGTTGCCATAAAAATTATGTGTCCCATCAATTTTTTCTCTGTTGAACCCGGCCTGGGGTTCGACAGGTATGACAAAATATGAATATAATTCTTCGCCATGGTTTTCGGGGCGAAGATCCAGATCATAATTTCCTACTTCGGGATCGGCCAGTCCGCTGGCATGAATGGCAAGAATAATAACCCTGCTGCCATAAGACTGTTCTTTTATCTGATGCAGATAATATGCGCCTGTGGGGCAATATACACAGCGATGACCGGTAAATTCTTCTATTAAAATTGTTTTTTCAGGTGTGGTAATATCAGGAAAAACCGGAACAGGGCAATCAGACACGTCTGTCACATTCATATAAGGTGGCTCTACCTTATCACACGAAAGAAATAATGCGATGAATACAACAGATGAAAAACCAAGGAAAAGCGCTATTTTTCTCATTTTCTTTAGAAACTACTGGTTATTGATAATGTTAATCCGTTCGCAGCAGGCACGTACCGGCAAACACCGCCCACACATAAAATTCCCGCACGCTGGCGACCGTAATTGAGCGCGATGCGTGTCGAACCAATCGCAAAAGCCGTTGCTACACTATAATAATGCAAACGTTTTTCTGTAATGCTGTTGCCGTAATTATACTGGTCGGAAACAGAAAAAAACCACTTGGGGGCAATCGTATATTCCACCATTCCATAAGCCCATGAACCCTCTCCCTGTTTGGCATACATGTGCTGAAGTTCGGTGCGGATAGAATGTTTGTCGTTTATATTAAAGGTCATATCAACTACAAAGGTATGTGAATGGATGTTGGGGATTTCATGTCCTTCAATTACTTTGGAGTTGTACATAATGTAAAAATAATCCACCATGAATTTGAAAACCTTATTAACCTTTTTAGAGAACTCGAAATTGAAATTCTCATAATAAACATCTTTCCCGATTTTGAAATAATCCGATTTGTAACCCAATGTTCCTGTAGAATCTATCGGGGTGTTTTCATCAATCTGCTTTTTATGAATAGCATTGTACCGAGAATAGGTTATTGAAAACGATGTTCCGTATTTGCCGCCCAATTTTGTTTTCTTTTTAAACGTATAGATTCCCTGCGCCTGCAGTCCGAATTCGCCCTTGGGTTGGGTTCCGTAAGTATAGATTGCCGGGAGGCTGTATGTTGTTTGTTTTGCCATCGAAGGAATATAATTTATGTTCAGATCGTTGCCTTCGGCATCCCTGTCCGATTTAAAACTCATGTTATCGGTTCGTATTGCTGCCAGATAAAGCCCCAGTCCTTTTTGTGCATAGGTAAGCTGTATGAATGTTGCATTTCCCGGTTTGTAAATACGGTTGTTGATTGTTGACGGGTCATTGATCTTGTGCACATATTCTCCGTTGACAATAAAATTCTTGTACGATATTGTTCCCCGGCCACCGTATGATGCAACATTTTTGGGGAGTTTGTAAACAGGATCATCGGCCTCCTGAAATTTGCTTACAAAGCTTCCGCCTATGCTCACCCTTAACTGTTTGTTGTTAAGTTGTGAAAATATATCATTAATACTAAATTCAGCATCGCCGCCCCTGACAACTCCGGGACCGTGTTCAAAATAAAAACGTTGTTTTCCCCAAACTCCTTTTATGGTAATTCCTTTCCAGGGATTTACGCGAATATTTACACCATCCAGCGAGTTGTCGAAACCCAGGCTTGCATCCTGCCAGGCACGGTAAACAAGCCCCGAGCCGAACTGATCATAAGAATTTCCGACAGTAATAGTGAATTTATCTTTTTCAAAAGAAATATATCTGTATGGAATCCCGATTCCTTTATACCTGGGATCATAACCCTGCAATGCATACAGATAGTTCTCAAAGCGAAAGCCGGCGGAAAAAGGGCCGTTGGTATAATTCACATTTGCAAAAGCATTCATCAGAACTTTCTGTGGCACATCGGGCGCTCCTATAGCAGAATCATCAATATAATACATGCCGTCGAACTGAAAATTGCCGCTGATCTGGCTGTTTTTAAGAAATTTTTCAACGCCCTGTGCATTAACACGGGTAAAAGAAAAAAGGAAAAGTATTGAAAAAAGTAATAGGCGGGTATTTTTAAACTTCATAATACTTCTTTAATATTGGATTTTCTGAGTTTATTCTGAAGGAAGTTTCTCTCCTTTGGCAACTTTTCTCACAATATCGATCAGTTCCAGTTCGCTTCCCTGAGAAAAAGAAGTATGCTGCCATACAATTTCCTTGTTCCCGTTCAGCACAAACGTATGGGGAATCAGGTTAACATTCATTGCGCGTTTAAAATCACTATTTACATCCAGGTAAACTTCATAATCCCAGTTTTTACCGTTTGCGAGCGGACTAACATTGCCGGAAGTTTTTGAATCATCAATGGAAATGGCAATCAGTTTCACACCGGTTTCTGTTTGCCAGTCATCATAAACATCGGCAATGGTAGTAAGTTCATTAATACATGGTTTGCACCATGTTGCCCAGAAACTTATAATGATGGGCTTTCCATCGTTGAAAAAATCTCCTGAACTGAACGTTTTATTATCAAGATTTTTTAATTCGACAGCAGGTAATTTTTTTAGCCCAACCGGATTGGTAACGGGTTCATTTTGAGCATAAGCTGAGGCCCAGAAAACTGTAACAAAAACTATTATTCCGATTAAATATTTCATTTTCTCTAATTTGACATGCAAAGTTATTACAAATTACCAAAAATCAGGCTAATTAATAAAACCGGGGGTTAATTTTTCGTTAATAATTGTAAATGGCGACTTTTTGTATTATTTTTGTAAGAAGAAGAATAAACGGTTACATATTCACGTTAAAATTATAAATTATAAAGACAATATCAAAATATAACTATATGAAAAAAATAATTACGTTCATCTGGATTACATTTTTCTTAAGCTTAGTTGTTAACGCACAGAGTCTGCAATTGTCGGCATCGGGAAATATTCTGGCAAATGGTGATACGGTGACGGTTACAGGAGGTCTGTTGTCAACTCTTTCGGCTCATGTTGATGTTAAAAATAATGCTGCAGTAACATTATCTGTCAAATGCAAAAGATTTCATGTTGATGTCGTTATGGGCTCAGAGAATTCTATTTGCTGGGGTGGCGGTTGCTGGCCCATAAATGTTTCACAGACTCCTGACTCTACTGATATTAGCGCCGGTGCAACATCCACTGAATTTTTAGGAGATTATAAAGCCAATGGGAATGAGGGCGTTTCCATTATCAGGTATACGTTTTTTGATATGAAAAACATTAACGATTCTGTTTGCTTTATTGCAAAATTTGATGGACAGGCTAATTTCGGGCTTAATGAAACACTAAAATCAACATTCATTTCTGACATCTATCCTAACCCTGCCGATAAATCGGGTATTATAAATTACGCATTAACCGAAGCAGATAAAAGTGCCAAGGTTGTTGTGCATGATATGATTGGAAATGAAGTCAGGGTAATTCCTGTTACAGAAAAAGAGGGAACTATTCGCATTGACACTTATAATCTCACCGAAGGAATTTATTTTTATTCCTTTATTTTCAATAATAAAATATATTATTCAAAAAAACTGATAATAGACCACAGATAAAAAAAAACCGGCTTTCGCCGGTTTTTTTTATTTATTTAAGTTTGAACTCTTTTTTAAGTTTATCAACATAATCGAGTTTTTCCCAGGCAAAGAATTCTACCTTTTTAAAATTTTTCACCTTACCATTTTCTTTTACTGATTTTGTCGTTTTATCCTGATAATATACTTCAACATCATCGGAGTAATATGTTCTTCCAAAGTGTCCGTAAGCTGTTGTTTTTTGGAATATAGGGTTTTTCAAGCCAAAACGTTCGACAATGGCATAAGGGCGCATATCAAAAAC
>Ga0209099_1002924_pt1 | contig 14385 bp, 14 predicted proteins | sample AD_JPNHW2_MetaG_FD_184430 | JGI IMG/M metagenome (GOLD analysis project Ga0209099, IMG submission 184430) | Active sludge microbial communities of municipal wastewater-treating anaerobic digesters from Japan - AD_JPNHW2_MetaG (SPAdes) (version 2) | ecosystem: Engineered > Bioreactor > Anaerobic...
AAACCGCAACAATATTCATCAGAACGAAAATTGTCATTAAAGTCCAAAGACTACGTTTTATCCATTTTCTATTTTTTGTCAAATCGCTATTTTGTTTGGTTGTCATCTTATTGGGTTGCCACTAACGGTTTTCGGCTTTGCGAAGTGGCGGATTTTCAGCACAAATGTTCAATTGAAAAACTGCACTTGAACCTTGCACTAAACTGTCATAGAAGCACTTAACCCGCCATTTTGCAAAACCGATGTTATAGGGCGTTTTTTTATATTCTAATCTGTCCATTTTCAAATTTGAAGCCTTCAAGTCCTATGACATTTCTCATTTTAGATATTGAAAAGAAGTCAGGATTGTTTGACATTAGATTGGCAATCAAGTTTGCAAAGATGACTTTTTCAACCCCAATTTCGTAGTAATTAAATTGTGGTAAACCTCCAAATATTCCTGTTGACATTTGGTCTCCCCATCCGCAAAGCACCAAAAACTTTTTCCCTTTATGACTTTCTTCTCTTAGTAATTCCCAAGTTATGTTGTAGACTGTCTCATCTTCACTTATTCCTACTAAGTTCTCAGTCACATCAGTTGTTAATGAAAAGTGATACTTACCTGTCGGCTTTCTTTGATTGGCAAATGACATAAAGCCAAAATCTGGTCCATCAGAAGTTTCTTCTTCCCATATTTTAAAAACAGTTCTGTTGTTTATAATTCGACTAAAACTTTGTTGGTTTAATACAAAAAAATCCAATTCAGAATAGTCAAACAATTCTTTGCGCCATAAAAACCTTAGTCTAATATCACCATCTCTCATCATTTCAGGGTCAACTAAAGCGGCTCGTTTGTTTGCGGTGAAACCTAATTTTACGATTAGATTTTCAGAGTCTGTGTTGTCTTTGTCAATATCTGCTTCTACTGTCTCAACACCCAATGACTTTAATTCTGAAATGATAAACTCGGCACTTTTCGAAATAATACCTTTTTTTCTAAATTCAGGTTTAAGGGCATAGCTAATTCTGGCATTTTTTAGGCTGTCACGAAATTCAAATGCTATAAATCCACAGGGCTTGTCCGATGAGAACAAGCCACTACCTTTTTGATAAATTATCCAAGCATAACCTGCACCATTTGAGATGTCGTGAAGCCAATAATTTATCAACTTTCTATAGTCTTGCTGTGCTTCCTTTGGAACAATATAATATTTTCTAACATCCTTGTCAGAGAACATTGTTTCAATAAATTGACGGTCTGTGTCAGAAATTTTCTTTAAAATCAGGTCGTCCGTCTTAAGTTCTAAAAATTTACTAAAGTCCATTGTTTTGTCGTTTTAAAATGCCCTATAACGCTGTGTGGCTGCTTTTGAGCCGCATTTTATATTCCGTTCCTGTCAAGATTCCCATAGCTTTCAAATTTGCCCCGAACCGTCAAACCGTCCCGCACTGCGGCTTTAAAGCAGACACGAGTTAGCAACTGGGCGAATTGTCTGGCATGTCATAGCTTGCAAACTTTTTATTAATCAAACTTCATTTTCAGGGTTAAACAATTTTTTCAGTAAGGTTTGTGTCGGCAAAGATTTAGTTTTTTAAGTGTCGGCAAAATCTTTGTCAGCAAAACAGACAAGCTCTTTGGCAGGTTTTGGTCTTATGTCAGGTTGTGCGACATGCCAATGTGCTTGCATGTTTATTTTTTAATAATTTAGAAATTATAATAACAAAGAATCCGAAACTTTATGAAATGAAGCTAAATATTTTACCAATTCATCATATATTCTAGCAAAAAATTCATTGTCTGACTCATTATCTTTTTTTGAAAATTCATCCGGATAATTTGTAGAAAGAAATATTGCAGAATTGGCAATAACATATGAAAATGCCATTTCCTTATTTGAATTTTCGTATATAAATGACATTATTAATAAAACAGATTCTACATAATTTGTATACCATTCATTTGCCAATGATTGACGTTTACAAAATAAACCTTTTTTTGGAATTTCTCCCGTAAGTTTGAACTCTAAATTTATATCACAATTAGCTAATAAATGTTTAATCCCAATTCTGAATTTTGTGGAATCTGACTTTTTAGTTGATAAAGGTGTCTTTTTTATTACTTCCAAAGCTGTATATTTGTCTCGCTCTTTAAACAAATGTAAAGGATCTTCATGCATAATTATTTCATATGTGGCAAACATAAGAGCAGCTATATTTCGCTTCACTATATTTTGTACAATTTTTTTTTCAGCATATGTTAATTCAGTATTAAAATTAGAATCAATATTTCTAAATATTTCACGATCTAATCTGTATCTATCCTCTATCGTAAATTCGCCTTTAGAGATAATTTCATCAGCTATTTTTTTTACATTTTTCATGTTTAAAAGAATATAATTAAAGTACTTTGGAGTTGTTATCAGTATTATTAAATTCGAGTAATTTATTTTTTTTAATATGTTGTAAAAGCTCTATTGCTTTCAAAATTTCTCCATGCACTGGTTGGTTTCTAATATTATTGGAGTATATATAAGACTTATGAGTGCTTGTATCAATTAACTCTATTTGTGCAGCATGACCACCTGTATATAATAATCCAAATTTTCGAAATTCATCAGATATTATCGCAAATTTGTAAGGTATAAAGACTTTTTCTCCAAAACCCACCTTAGTTGACATATGTATTCCATTTTTGTCAAATAAAATATTTGCAACAACAATATGCTTATTTTCCTCAATTTTTTTTATAGCATGAATAACATATTGTTTTACCAATACAGGGAACATCTTTTCATATAAACTGGAAGTTTTTCTAATTTGTTCCTGCTTGCTTTTATTGATCCCAATTAACGAGCAATTTACACTTGTTTCAATTGATATGATTTCATTTTTATCATCAGTTAGAATTACCAATAGACATTTTGCATAAGTAAGGAGATTAATAGTAGATATTGAATTATAGAAATAATAATCAACAATATCTTCAAAATAAATTTTTGATGAAGAATATTGAACATATTCAGATGTTAAGATTACTGGTTTTTCGTTTATAAAATCCTTTATTAAAATATTTCCCATATTATTGTTAATGGAGTTATGTTTATAAAAAATATTATTTCTCTTTTCATATTTTAATATATAATATTAAGTGAATTGGTAAATTACTCTATTTTAAAATTAAACAAAATATTATTGTGTGCTGGCAGATTTGCTCTTTTGGCTGCTTTCGTTTGTTGGCTTTGTGCGTATGCAGTCAGCCAAATGTGCAAATGTGCGATGGCTTTCCCTTTCTGTCTTTTGCGGGTCGGCAAAAAAACTAAATCTTTTGTCTTGCCTGTCAGTCAGTGTTTCTAAGTTATATTTCGTTTTCAAAATATTTTCAATCCTTTTAAGTTTGCAGTCTGCTGTCTTTTTCTCGCCTTGTTGCTAACGTTCCGGGGCTTTGCAGCGGGCGGGTTTTAAATCGGCCTGCCATGTCAACCCGTCCAAAAATTAATTAATTTTCCATTCGTTTCAAGTTTTTCCCGCACCCGCCTGAGGCAAAGCCCCTGTTAGCGTTTCGTTGGTTATTCACTCTTTTTTTTCGCATTGTAATTTGTATTTAAATAAAAAAAATCGATTGCGTCTCTGTAATAATCAAATAGCTTAAAAATCCTTGACACACCTGACACTATGGCCTGCAAGCTTGGTGGTTGCATAACTGTGCGCTCCTGAGTTAAGAGAAGTCAAGTAACAGTACCTTGCACTTTGCGCATTATACTCTGTTGCTGTCCACCATAAACCATGTATACCCGCGCCATCGTAATCCCCATTATTGTATCGTAACCCACCGGCTATCGCTGTGAAGCCACTGCTGTTATTACCAGAGCCTGGTATCCATGAAGTACTTTTTAATTTGAAACCGGCAATTGTTTCGCCACCCAAATAATCAAAAAGTACTGTCCATTCGGAATCACTTGGAATATGCCAACCTATGGGGCAAAGATTTCTGTTATCATCAACTGTATACCAATTATATAAAGCACCATAAACCGGGGCAGCTGAAGCAGAGTCATTATTCCAATAACATCTTGCACCTGTTGTAAGGACGCTCCATGCTGAATTATTTATTACATTAGGAATTTGATCCCCATTACGATAATGTGTTACATTTAAATTCTCCACCATCCATAACTGTGTGCCAATATGTACTGTATGATAAACATTACCATCAATGTCAGTTACTGTTGGTCCATAGTTTTGAGTCATAAATGAAACAGTTTCTCCATAACTTGTTCCCACACTATTTGTCGCATATGCGCGAACATAATAAGTAGTATTTTCTGATAATCCGGAAATATCACTTGTAAAACTACCAGTTTCTGCACCATCTGTAGTTTTATTTTCCTCAACTGTTGGTGTTTGATTAGTACCCCAACATACCCCTCTCGCGATAATTGCTGCACCTCCGTCATCAGAAATATTTCCTCCACAAGTTGCAGTTTTTAGTGTCACACAGGTGACTTCATTTGTTGTCAAACTGGGAGTTCCAACTTTTTTGCAACTATAAACCAAGAATGATAAAATAATAACAGCGGCAAAGTATTTTACATTTTTCATAATAGAAAATTTTTGTTTTGCCAATGACCGCAAACTTATTTATCCCCACCACAAAATACCAAATCCAACACCCATTAGCCCGGCTTTGGTTACTTATTATTGTTTTTTGTTGGTTACCGTTGACAATTTCTTACAAACATCCAAACAAATTTATAATTTATTTATATAAACCATTAAAATATCCAAAAATAATTTTTATCCGGCGCGTTTTCACACACGTACCACCATTTGCTAAATTGCTGATATCCCCGAAAATCTGTATTTTTGATGTGATTAGTTACGAATTATTTTTTATCCTTTTTATTTTTTATGGTGTGTTTAAATTTCAGCAAGGCGAAATTTAATTCCAATGTAGTTTCAGTTTCGCTTAACAACAAATCGTCATCCAATATTTCGGCAATGATTTCGCCACTTCTTTGAAGAAGATTTTTTTTACTTTCATCGTCTTGTTTTTCTGATAATTCTTTAATATTGCGCGAAAGATGTTTAATTCTTGTGAAGGTTTCAATTATAGAAAGTGTTGTTTGTGTCGCTTTTGGACCCTTAAGGATGGTTGCAAGCATATAAAGGCCTCTTTCAGTAAATGCTTTGGGGAGTTGAGGTGAGAACTTAATTCTTTCAAGGTGGTGGAAAATTTCCACCACCTTGGTTTTCTCAGTTTTGGTTAATTCAAAAATATAACCTTCCGGAAATTTTTCCGGATTATTTTTTACCGCTTTATTTATATCGCGGGTTTGAACCCCGTATAGTTCAGCAACATCAATGTCCAAAAGTACCTTCTGGCGCCTGATTTCAATTATTTTATTTTCTACTTTTTCAAGTCTGATAATGGCTGCCATATAATTTATTTATTAAAATTACCAGGGTAATAATTTGACAATAAATACAAACACATTTCAAAGATACTATTATTTGTTATAAAAAGAAACCTCACGTATTTTCAAACACCTAAATTTTGTCTTGTCCCGAAAAATTACGACCTTTGCATGCTTTTTTAAAAACCAGCAGGTTATGACCAGCGAGGAAGTTAAAATCCGTTTAAATAAAGTCTTTTGCAAGGTGTTTAAAGACGACACCATTGTGATTCATGAAAAAACAACCGCAAATGATATAAATAAGTGGGATTCGCTGACACACCTGACATTGATTTCCGATACCGAAGAAGAATTCAACATAAAATTCAAACTGAACGAACTTATTGCCATGAAAACTGTGGGCGATTATATTAAAACGATCCTGGCTAAAGTCAGCTAAAATTTTTCTCTCATGGGACACAAACCCGTAAAAGTCATCATCCTCATCTTACTTAGTGAAATCCTGCTTGTAGGATATTCATTTTTCTACAATGCTACAGGAAATCAATTTATAAAGGAACATTGCCGTTTCTTTACCCCCACATCCCTTTTTGATTTTTCATCTTCCGACGGAAACGCCATTGCCGACAGCCTGCTGCAGAACTATCTGGCAAACACCGTGAGCGATGATATGATCCTGAAACGGATCAGCCTGTCGAAGATCGGGCCTAAAAAACAAAATATTTTTCTTGTCAACCCCGAGCTTGCACCCCTTCCCGGCGGCCAACCCGGAGGCAAAGCGCTGGATAATTTTTTCAAAGCGCTGCTGCAGGAAAAAGATTCCGCGGTGATCCGTGTGGCGCATTATGGCGATTCACAACTCGAAGGCGACCGGGTTTCCAACGTAATCCGTGATAAATTCCATAAAAAATTCGGTGGCTCCGGCATCGGCTATGTCCCCATGAAAGACCTCAGCCCCGTGAGCTACTACCGAAAAAGCAGCGGCAACTGGGCGCGGTATACCGTGTTTCACGACAGGCATAAAGGGATTACCTATGGCCTTTCAGGGACCGTTTGCCGGTTTTACAAACATTCGGTAAGGCAAAACGATGATGTTGCCGCCTCCGACTCCTCAGCCGCAAAAGATACACAACCAAAAACACCTGGATTGGTATATAACAATGCCAGCGTATTTTTGAAAATGGGCAACAAATATAATTACAACACGATCTCCTACCTGTATGGCGAAAACAAAGGAAACTGTATTGTAAATATTTATAACAACGCTACCGACGATATGATCAAAAGCGATACCCTGCCACCGTGCAATACCGTAAGCTTGCATAAAGAGTATATCGGCCCGTTCCTGAACATCCGCGTGGAATTTATCGCAGATGAAAGCCCCGATTTTTATGGCATGTATTTCGACAGCGATCACGGTGTCCAGGTTGATAATTACGCCATCCGCGGGCATTCCGGCGACGGGCTGGCGCTCATCAACGACGATCAGCTGAAAAAAATGCTGAAACAAACCAACACCCGTCTGGTAATTTTCCAGTACGGCGCCAATATGGTTCCTTACGTAAGGTCAGAAAAAGCCTGTGAATGGCTGGGCAAGATCTATTATGACCTTTTTATGAAATTTAAAAAAGCCAATCCTGAATTAAGCATACTGGTGATCGGCGCGGGCGACATGGCCCATGGCAGCGAAGGGAAACTCTGTTCCTACTCCTGGCTGCCGAAAATTACCGCCACACAAAAACAAGCTGCATTGAAGGCAGGATGCGCTTATTGGGACTTATACAGCATGATGGGGGGCGCGAATTCCATACTTACATGGGCAGATAAAAACCTGGCGGTTACCAACGGGCATTTTTCATCCAAAGGACAGGAAATCGTCGCAAACGAATTGGTGGAGGCCTTGATGATCGAATTCAACAATTACACACACCTGGTACGAAAGAAAAAATAATATGCAGCTGATCCATAAACATAATAAAACACTATTTGTGTTGCTGTTGGCAACCTTATTGTTTTTTGTTTTTCAGTCGTTCATCATTTTTTCCGAAAACAAGGAAACGACGGAAGACCCGGTGCACTTAGCCATGCACGTTGACTCCCTGATAAAATACCGTGCTTATTATCCGTTTATCCATTACGAAAAAAATTATATCGAATGGTATAACGGCGCGGGCATCAGCAGTTTTTTTTCTAAGGTTTCCAAAACCGGCACACGCAAGCTTAAAATTTTACACATCGGCGATTCTCATATTCAGGCGGACATTCCGTCAGGATATATACGCGAGCGCCTGCAGGAAATTTTCGGATACGGCGGGCGCGGCCTTGTCTTTCCTTTTAAAGCCGCCGCTACGCATGCCGCATACGACTATAAGACTTCCTGTAGCGGCCGGTGGGAATACAACCGGAGTATTCAAAGCAATATCCGCTTTGATATGGGGCTTATCGGCGCTACCATTTACACCAACGACAGCGCGGCTTCTTTTAAGCTTATCTTCCGTGATGGTTTTATCCGTGAAAATTTCACCTTGCTCAAAATATACTGCAAACAGGATTCACTCAGCTACGACCTGAAAATAAAAACATCCTCGGGCGTCAATCCCATATACATTGATTGCAACGACACAAGCACCGGGAAACCTTATGTGGCCCTGAAGATCTCGAAGGCCACCGATACCCTGGAAGTGTTCATCAACAAAACGGAGGCAAAACAAAATTTCTTTGAATGTTACGGCCTGATGATCGAAAATAACGACGACAATGGTGTATTGTACAACAGCACCGGAATAAACGGAGCCGGCTACCACAGCCTGCTGCGGCAGCGGTTGTTTGCACAGCAACTGAAGGAGCTGAGCCCCGACCTGGTGATCATCGACCTTGGCGCCAACGACTTTAATTCACGGGTGTATAAAGACAAGGAAATGGAAAACAACCTGACCAGCATCGTCGATATGATCCGTAGCGGCTCGCCGGAAACAGCCATACTTATTTCGAACGCCCAGGATATTTATTACCGGAAAAAATATGATATTGTGCAGTGTAATGATTTCATGGAAATGACCAGGCGCGTAGCAAAAAAATACAACTGCGCATTCTACAATTATTATGAGGTTAGCGGCGGTAAGAGGTCAATGGATAAATGGCTGAAGAACGGCCTGGCGCGCAAAGATAAAATACACTTGTCAGCGCCCGGATATTATATCAGGGGCGAACTGTTATTAAACGCCATGTTCAATTCATACGTGATGTGGCTCCAGAATCAAAACGACACGCTCATCGCTGCCGACCATATCATTGACACGCTCACACTGAAAAAATATTTTAACGAAGACATCTGCTTTAAAAAAGAAAATGCCCGGACAGAAACACACGCCGCATATAGCAACGAAGAAACAGAACCTGACGGAAATAATGCAGTTTATTACAAGATACGTTCGGGAGATAATCTGGGAAGCATCGCCGAACGCTTTGGCGTGAAAGTCAGCCAGCTGCAATATTGGAACGGAATCTCGGGAACCAGGATCATTGCGGGGGAAACACTCGTGATATACAAAAAAAACAATACTGTCCCGCCAACCAACCAAACCACAAAACCAACCACCGTCACCCCTGTGAACAGAGCGGCCACACTGCCCACAAACACAAGGCCCACCGGCACGAAAAGAACATCCTATAAAGTGGTTTCCGGCGATAACTTGTGGTCGATAGCAAAAAAATACAACACGACTGTAGACAAAATAAAACAACTGAATAATCTGAAAACCGACAAACTGAATGTTGGCCAGATTTTATTAATACCCTGATAATAATTTATGTTTGAATTCTCACTGACCGGTTTTTTACAAAGTTTGTTATATCATCCGAAATCCCCACTGGTATTTCATTCGGTTCTGTTTATTGCGCTGTTCACCCTGTTTTACCTGGTATATGTGGCCGTTTACAAAAAAATCAGGGTTCGCAATGTATTGTTGCTGTTGTTCAGTTTGTATTTTTATTATAAGATCAGCGGTGTTTATGTCATAACGCTGGTGCTGATTGCCAGCAGCGATTTTTTTATCGGGAAACTGATGTTTTCCAAAACCGCCAAAAAATCCAAAAGGAACCTGTTGTTGCTTTCGCTTCTTATTAATCTTGGGCTGTTGATCTTTTTTAAATATACCAATTTTTTCCTGAACGTTTTCTTCGGGATCGCTACCGGAGAAGCCTCTCCCCTGGTCCTTGACCTCATCACACCTGTCGGGATTTCCTATTTTATTTTCAAAACACTTTCGTATACCCTTGATATCTACAAAGAAAATATCGAGGAGCCTGAAAAAAATTACATCAACTACCTGCTGTATGTTTCTTTTTTCCCGAACATCCTGTCGGGGCCTATTTTACGGGCGAAGGATCTGTTGCCTCAGTTCAGGCAGGCGCTGCAACTGAACAAAGAATTTATCAGTAAGGCTTTGTTGTTGATCCTTATCGGCGCGTTCAAAAAAATTGTCATTGCCGATTTTCTGGGTGTAAACCTTGTTGACCGGGTCTTTGATTCACACGTATATTTCACATCGTTTGAATACCTGATGGCCGGATACGGCTACCTGGTTCAGTTGTACTTTGATTTTTCGGGCTACACCGACATGGTGATCGGCATCGCCATGTTATTGGGATTTACCAGCGCACCAAACTTCAACAAACCGTTTTTGGCCCAAAACATCTCCGATTTCTGGAGGCGTTGGCATATGACACTTTCAACATGGCTGCGCGATTATCTTTTTAACCCGATGTCCATCCGCATGAGAAACCTTCGTAATGCAGGTATGGCCCTTTCGGTGCTGCTTACTTTTGTCATTTGCGGATTGTGGCATGGCCCTAATTATACTTTTTTAGCCTGGGGAACGATACACGGGCTGTTGATGGGCTGGGACGTTATATCCCGGCGAAGGCGTATGATGGTGCAGAAAAAAACCAATAAAACATTGTATAAAGTACTCAGCATTTTCATCACCTTCCATGTGCTGATGTTTACGTTTATCATTTTCCGCGCCCCGGACATCAGTGTCGCGGCGGATATGCTGAAGAAAATCTTTACCGGTGTGGATTTTTCACTCGCAGGGCAATGGTTCGGTTTTTATAAATATCCGTTTTTTATACTGCTGGCAGGGATAGTGTTACATTACACCCCGCTTGACTGGAACACAAAACTTACCGGCCTGTTTAGCCGGTTACACTGGACGTTGCAGGCATTCATCATTTTTATTGCCGTTATTTTTATTTACCAGTTTTTCAGCACCGAAGCACAACCGTTTATTTACCTTAACTTCTAGAGAGAATGACGCCGCGTTTCGAAATTGTAAATAATCAATACAACATCGCGTATTATTGTACACGCCACCAATGCCTGAAAGGAAATGCAGAAAAAACGGCATTCCGCTGGATTGATCATAAAGGGGAACGGGCAAATTATACGTTTCGTCAGCTTGATGCGGAAAGCAATAAAATGGCTAATGCGCTGCTGCAATTAGGGATAAAAAAGGATGATGTCGTCTTTACTTTTTTACCGAAAATGCCGGAACAGTTTTTTGCATTTTTAGGAATCCTAAAAATTCAGGCAATAGCCGGCGCCTTGTTTTCAAACTTTGGTGAAGAAGCGCTTGCCGACCGCCTTGGCGACTGCCGTGCCAAGATAGTGATCACGAAAAAAAGCATGCTGAAAAAGCTCCTGCGTGCCCTGCCGTTGCTTGATAATCTGGAAACCATCCTGGTGGTTGACGGTGATGAAAATGATGAAAAGATAATGAGTTTACCTGCCTTGCTGGAAAAGTCTTCTGATAGTTTTGAAATCCCTTTGACCAGTCCCGACACGCCGTCGGTACTGCATTATACGTCTGGATCAACAGGAAAACCCAAGGGCGTGCAGCATGTGCACAAAAGCATACTCACCCAAAGTTATACTGCTATAAATGTGCTTACCCTTAATGATGAAGATGTTTACTGGTGCACGGCCGACCAGGGCTGGGTTACCGGAATTTCTTACGGCATCATTGGCCCGTGGAGTATCGGCGTTACCCAGGTACATTATGGCGGCGCCTACAATGCTGAAACGTGGATGAAGCTGCTCGAGGAAGAAGGCATAAGCAAATGGTACACCGCTCCTACAGCCTTGCGCATGCTCATGCGGGAGGATAAAAATATGTACAAAAAGTTTTCTCTGAAAAAACTGCAGCATATTTTCAGTGTGGGAGAGCCGCTGAACCCGGAAATCAACGCATGGGCCATGGACGTTTGGGGAAAAGAAGTGTACGACACCTGGTTCCAGACCGAAACCGGCAGCATCATGATATGCAACCGTCCTGCAATTAAGGTTAAACACGCAACCATGGGCAAGCCGGTGGATATAATCAATGCTGCCATTATTTCCGACGATGGCAAGCCATGCTTGACAGGCGAAACAGGGAACCTTTGTATAAAAGCTCCGTGGGATTCCATGTTTGTCGACTATCTGAATAACACCGGTGTTTATAATGAAAAAATTAAAAACGGTTATTATTATTCAGGGGACCTGGCCTTTTGCGATCCTGAAGGTTATTACCATTTTGTCGGGAGGAACGACGATGTGATCAACACCGCGGGGCACCTGATCAGCCCGTTTGAGGTGGAAAGCTCGTTGCTTGAAATTCCTGAAATTGCCGAATCAGCCGTCATCGGCGCTCCCGACGACATACTGTTCGAAAAAGTGGTGGCTTTTATCCGCCTGAAAAATGGCATTACCTGGTCAGATGACCTGGAATTAAAGATCCGGATATTTCTGTCAAACCGCTTGTCTTCCATTGCCACACCTCAGGATATACGGATCATAGAAGAAATACCAAAAAACAAAAGCGGAAAAATAATGCGGCGGGTTTTAAAGGCCTGGTATAAAGGCGAGGACCCCGGAGACATTTCAACAATGGAAATCTAAAAATTTTGATTATGGGAACATTTGATGAATTAAATGCAATTTTTTGCAAAGTCTTTTACGATGATGATATAAAGATATCACGGGAAAATACCGCTGACGACATAGAAGGCTGGGATTCCTTGTCGCACCTGAATCTGGTGGTGGCCATAGAAAAACACTTCAGCATAAAATTCACCAATGCAGAAATTGCCAAATGGAAAAATATCGGGGAAATGTATGATTCGCTGTTATTGCTGATTGAGAAAAAAGGAAAATAGCAATTAACAGCATGGCCCTGGAGGGGCCAAACATTTTTGTATACCACCTCAAAACTCCAAACATAAAGATGGTGAACTTTTTCAATCGCGGTTTTCATTTTGGCTTCTGATCCGCCAGGCGAAATGTTCTTAATTTGTAATATTTTTTAATATCGAATATCGATTAACGATTGCAGAATTATGATCGTTATTAATCCCTTCTGTAATGATATGTTGTGCACTGTGGCCCCGGAGGGGCCGAACATTTTTGTGTACCACCTCAAAACTCCAAACATAAAGATGGTGAACTTTTTCAATCGCGGTTTTCATTTTGGCTTCTGATCCGCATGACGAAGTGTTCTTAATTTGTAATATTTTTTAATCTCGAATATCGATTAACGATTGTAGAATTATGATCGTTATTAATCCCTTCTGTAATGATATGTTGTGCAATATGGCCCCGGAGGGGCCAGACATTTTTCCATGTCAAAAAAACGTGATATTCCAGAAGAACGTTCCGCTCCGCTGGAGCGGGATGTTATGTCTTTGATGCTATTTTACCAACATCAAGCTCCTACGGAGCTGCAAGATCATAAACCAGGGGGCGGACACAAAATCGCCGCTGCCCATAGCGCTAATCGCCTGAATTAAGCAATTCTCTTTCATTCCGTAGGAATGAGATGTTGGTAAAAAACAACAACCCGTGAAAGTTCCGCTCCAGCGGAGCGGGATGTTAATGTTGTACGATTATTTCACCAACGTTTACCTCTTCAAGAGTAAAATCTTTTGAAATATCCAACACCCTCGCCTGACTGTCTGGTCGCCAGATCAGACGGGCAGGGATTAACGATCGAAGATTTACGATCTTTTCTAAAAATTCTATAGTCGATCCGCCCCGGCGGAATGTTGATAAACGGTCCCGGAGGGGCCGAACATTTTTAAAAAATCCAATCTACTTTCCGATCTTGCCCCGGAGCGGGCAAAACATTTTTCAATGTCAGAAAAACGTGATATACCAGAAGAACGTTCCGCTCCGCTGGAGCGGGATGTTAAGTCTTTGATGTTATTTTACCAACATCAGGCTCCTACGGAGCTGCAAGATCATAAACCAGGGGGCGGACACAAAATCGCCGCTGCCCACATTGCTAATTGCCTAAAAAATAGCATTGCTCATTCATTCCGTAGGAATGAGATGTTGGTAAAAAGCAACAACCTGCGAAAGTTCCGCTCCAGCGGAGCGGGATGTTAATACGATATTCTCACTATTGCCCCGAACCGGGCAAAACATTTCACCTTCATTGCTGATTGTAAAAAAAGAAAAATCCGTAACACCGAATAAATACCGGTCCTGGCAACACCTTACGGCATGATGAAAGAGATCTCATCCACCCACAACTTGCTTCCCACCTGCCCCTTGCAGTTCATCAGGTCGTTAAACCTTATATCGGCGCTTGAACATATCAGTAATGTCAGCGTATCAGGTGTGACGTCGGTAAAGTAATAATTCAGCGGAAGGTCAAGCATGGTGTAGGTTGAAACCGGGTTTGTAATGACTTGTCTTGCTAACGCGATAGTATCCCTTTTATGGGCTCCTGTGTTATATTTTGACAATAAAACAGAAAACAGCGCCGAATCTCCGCCCACAGGTTCATACTTATAATACCCCTGAAAACTCAGTGGTTTTGAAGTATAGGGCTTCCCAACAATGATCGTTCCATTGGGGATATCAAGGGAATCGGTACCCAACAGGCCTGGAATTAGAATACTGGTTCCTTGCGGGCTGAAAGAGCCAGTAACTAAAAGGGCCGCATAAGTT
>Ga0209099_1002925_pt1 | contig 14385 bp, 10 predicted proteins | sample AD_JPNHW2_MetaG_FD_184430 | JGI IMG/M metagenome (GOLD analysis project Ga0209099, IMG submission 184430) | Active sludge microbial communities of municipal wastewater-treating anaerobic digesters from Japan - AD_JPNHW2_MetaG (SPAdes) (version 2) | ecosystem: Engineered > Bioreactor > Anaerobic...
CATTATCAGGGAAGCTAAACGCGAAGGCGGTTCCGATGAAAACGGCAGAAAGTTCGTGCTTCTTGGCGACCCGGCTCTTCGTATCGCCAATCCCGAATTGAAGGTGGTAACCACACAGATCAATGGGAAGGCAATCAGTGAGGTCCCGGATACAATCAGCGCTCTTTCCGCGGTCACGGTTTCGGGAATTATAACCGATGCTTATAATGTGAAAGCAACGGATTTCAACGGGGTACTCACTTCTTCGGTTTTTGACAAGGCTACAGAGGTGACGACGCTTGCAAACGACGGAGGAACGCCATTTACCTTCAGCCTGCAGAAGAACCTTCTTTATAAAGGACATGTAGAAGTGCACGACGGGGAGTTTTCGTTTACGTTTATCGTTCCGCGCGACATTTCTTATCGTTACGGATACGGGAAGATAAGTTACTACGCCCGGAGTGACGACAAAGATGCAGCCGGGTGTTATGCTAACCTGGTGGTCGGCGGCGATGGCGAGGATGCGCAAACGGATGATGAAGGCCCCGCTATCAGGTTGTATATGAATGACCGGTATTTTGTCAGAGGCGGCACTACCGATGAAAACCCTTTGTTGCTGGCTTATATCAGCGACGAAAGCGGTATCAACACGGTGGGTACAGGCATCGGACACGATCTGATCGCTATTCTTGATGATGATTACGACAATCCGTATGTGCTGAATGATTACTACGAGTCGGAAGTTAATACCTATAAATCAGGGATGGCGCAGTTTCCGTTCGTCGGGCTGTCCGAAGGGCTGCATACGTTGACCGTAAGGGCCTGGGACGTTTATAATAATTCGTCGGAAGGTCAGACCGAATTTGTTGTGGCTTCGTCGGACAATTTTATTATGGAAAATGCCGTTAATTTCCCGAACCCTTTCAGCAATTACACCGATATTACCTTTAGTCATAACCAGCAGGGGAAAATGCTCTCGTCAACCGTTACAATTTTTACCTTGACCGGGGTGCCGGTAGTTACCTTGCATCAGCAGGGCCAGGATTTCGGCTCACGGGCTGTTCCTGTCCGGTGGGATGGGCGGACATCCTCGGGCAACCTGGCCGCATGCGGGGTTTATGTGTATCAAATTGTATCAGTAACGTCGGACGGTCTTTCGGCAAAAACATCAGGAAAATTGATTTACACCAGATAAATTTTAACAGTTAACCATTATGAACAGATCTGCCTGTATTTTAGTATTCATGTTTCTTCTACCGCTTTTAGCAGGGGCAAATGTCACGCGACATGCTGTCAGGCTGCAATGGCAAGCGGTCACCAACATCGGGAACGAATCTTCCGAACCCTTGAATGTTTTATATTTCGACGATGCTGCAAACCTTGCCGGCAAAGGGTATGCTCCCTTCTTCTTTAAAGTGTTCAGGTTTAATAATGATGAAGTCCCGGTACGGGTGTCCATCGAAAACACGGTATATGAACGGGTCGAGCCGTCCGAACTGAAACAGTTGACGTTCCAGCCGGATGTTTCCGATTCCATTAGTCTGGAATATAATTTCTGGACGGAACGCGAAAAGCCTGTGATGACAGTGTCAGTCAGCACTTTGCGGCTTCAAGGCTCCGCTCCTGAGAAACTGGTCTCATTCGACCTGATAATCGAAACGGAACCCGTAACGGAAACCGCGTTAGTGAAAAGTTCAGCCGGTTCGATAAATTCGGTGCTTGCCACGGGCAACTGGTATAAAATCCGGCTGGATAAAACAGGCGTATACTCTCTTACCTATGATGAAATAAAGGCCATGGGCGTGAATATGGCTGAAGTTACGCCGGATAATATCAGGCTTTTCGGCAATGGAGGAGGTATGCTTCCTGAAAGAAATAACAAGCCGCGTGCATCCGATCTTCTCGAAAATGCTATTCAGGTAGTGACTTCTCAACCGGGCACTTTTAAATCGGGCGATTATATCTGCTTTTTTGCAACCGGGCCCGATAAGGTTAACTATGATCAGCTTACCAAGCGCTTCGACCATGAGAAAAACGACTATAGCGATTACTCCTGCTATTTTCTGACGTTCGGCGGAAATGGAAAACGGATCGATGACATAGCCCAGACTACCCTGCCGCCTTCGGAAATCGTCACCAGGTATACGGATTTCATGTTTTATGAAAACGATCTTTATAATCTGATAAAATCAGGAAGGTATTGGGTAGGGGAACGGATGGATATGAGTTCTAACCAGGTCAACCTTCCTGCCTATACATTTCCCGATTTTGATTCCACCAGCCAGTCGTGGATACGTTTCAGGCGGGTAACCAGGTGTACTGTTTTTTCCAGTTATAAAGTGTCGGTCAATGGTCAGGTGGTTTCAAACAGTGTTGACAGCGGATTGAACAACGACCGTGAGTTTGCCAAAACAACGACCGAGGCAAAGAGCTTTTATTTAAAATCGCCGCAGCTCAATGTCAATTTTACCTATCAACCTCCTAACAGTACGGCTCAGGGATGGCTCGACTGGGTGGAACTGAACATATCGCGCAGACTTGTATTCAGGGACGGGCAATTCCTGTTCACGGATCCGGAAAGCGCAGGAAAGAATAAAATTGCCCAGTTCAGGATAGAAGGCACAAATGCCGATGTGGAGGTATGGGATGTTACAAACCCCGTGAATGTTCACCGTATGCTTGCCACGTTTACCGGCGGGCTTACCCATTTTACAACGCCGGTGGATTCTCTCAGGAAATTTGTAGCCCTGGATAAGACAAAATTCCTGAAAGCGGAGTTTGTTGAGAAAGTTGCCAACCAGAATCTTCACGGCATCTCGGGCGTTGAAATGCTGATTGTGGCGCCGGATGTTTTCCTGTCCGAAGCCGAACGGCTGGCAGATCATCACCGCAGTTTCGACGGAATGCAGACAGTGGTGGTTCCGTTGAATGAAATTTACAATGAGTTTTCCTCGGGAGCGCCGGATGCGTCTGCATTACGTGATTTTTGCCGGTATATTTATAAGGATGCCGGTGCGTCGGTAAAACTGAAATACCTCCTGTTATTCGGCGATGGTTCCTATGACAACAAAAACAGGATTGCCAATAATACCAACTTCGTACCGACCTTCCAGACGCGCGAATCGCTGATTACTACTGACTCTTACTCCTGCGATGATTATTACGGGTTGCTGGATGATACCGAGGGACAGGATGCCGCAGGCCTTCTTGATATCGGGATCGGGCGTTTTCCGGTTGATGACGAAGCCCAGGCAAAATCGGCCGTCGATAAGGTAATCTATTATTCTTCGAAAACGCCTGATGTTTTCGGCGACTGGCGCAATCAACTGTGCCTGATCGCTGATGACAAGGACAACAATATGCATATCCGGCAGGCTGAAGACAATCTGTTTCCGATCGTTAAAAACAATTACCCGGTTTATAATATAAACAAGATATACCTCGACGCTTATAAAATGGTATCGACACCTACGGGCGAGTTGTACCCCGATGTAAACCAGGCCATCAATGCACAGATGGAAAAAGGGGCGCTTATCATAAATTATACCGGGCACGGGGGCGAACTGGGACTGGCGCATGAAGGGGTTCTTACCTTACAGGATATTGCAAGCTGGACCAATTATGAAAACATGCCGTTATTCGTCACGGCGACCTGCGAATTCAGCCGTTTCGATGACCCGGGAAGGGTTTCGGCAGGGGAACAGGTGTTCCTGCATACTTCAGGGGGAGGGATCGCCCTGATAACAACAACGCGTCTGGCCAACTCCGGTTATAATATCCAGTTGAACATGGACTTGTTCGATACCATTTTTTCATCGGTCGATAAAGTATACCCCCGTCTGGGTGATGTTCTTGCCTATGCAAAAAATGAAAATAATACCCCCGGGGCCATCCGCAACTTTATCCTGATTGGAGACCCGGCGCTCAGGCTGGCTTATCCAAAATACCAGGTGCTCACCACAGGATTTAACAAACAACCGGTTTCGGCCGAAGCCGATACTGCCAGGGCAATGTCGAAAGTTGAGCTGGAAGGCATAGTTGCCGATGCCCAGGGCAATCTTTTACCCTCCTTCAACGGTGAGGTCCATGTGAAAGTATATGATAAAGCGCATTGGTGCATGACGCTGGGAAATAGTCCGGAAAGCCAGCCGCGTTATTTCGAAGTACAGGATAATGTTCTGTACCAGGGCAAGGCTACTGTTACGAATGGCAAATTTTCACTGACGTTTGTAATGCCGAAGGATATCAATTACAGCTTCGGGAATGGAAAAATTTCCTATTACGCCCAAAGTGAAAGTACTGATGCCAACGGGTATTTTGATAAGGTCATCATCGGCGGTTCCGAAGACGGCCAGATGGCGGATACCGAAGGCCCGGTAATAAAGTTGTACATGAACAGCATGGAATTTGCCGACGGTGTCGTTGTTGGCGAAAACCCGAAACTCATCGCTATGTTGAGCGATGAAAGCGGGATTAACACGGTGGGCAATGGCATAGGCCACGATATTGTGGCTGTGATGGATGAAAATGCTGATGAATCGACTGTGCTTAACGAATATTACCAGTCCGATATCGACAGCTATCAGAGCGGGAAAGTTGTGTACCAGTACTTCAAACTCGATGAAGGACTTCATACCCTGAAGCTAAAAGCCTGGGATGTATTCAACAATTCGTCGGAAGCAACCATCACGTTCACCGTTAAGAAAGATATGGCTGTGAGTATATCCGATATCAAGGCTTATCCGAACCCTTTCACCGACGAGGTGAATGTTGAATTTGAACATAACCATTTCGATTCATCCCTTGATGTGATCCTGGATGTCATCTCGGTTGACGGGCATCTGGTCCGTTCCTTACCGGCGGTTACGCTTGTTTCATCGGGAAACAAGGCTGGCCCTGTGAAGTGGAATGGTTGCAACGAATCGGGACGTAAAGTAAACGGCGGTATGTACCTGTTGCGCGTCAGGGCAACTGATCAAAACGGAAGTACCGGCGTTGAAACGGTGAAAGTGATCAAGGCCTCCAATCCGAAAATGTAGGGGCCAAATTTGTCTGCGGATGCAATAACTTACCGGGAGTGTCGTTTTACATCCGTTAAATCAAAAAGTTTAAATTTGCATTCTTTTCTTAATCTTTAAGACATGTTGAATAAAAAGTGTGTGTTCTTCTTTACATTGCTGGCGGCGATGATCTCCGCAACTATGTCGATGGCGCAGGGGCTTAATACTGTTCAATCAGCCGTTCCGTTTCTGATGGTATCTCCCGATGCCCGTTCCGGATCGCTCGGTGATGCCGGTGTTGCCTCAACCCCCGACGAAAATTCCATGCACTGGAATCCCGCCAAATATGCATTCATTGATAAACAAATGGGGGTTGCTGTTAATTATAGTCCATGGCTTCACAACCTGGTTCCCGATATCAGCCTGGCATATCTTTCAGGCTATTCGAGGCTTGATAAAAACCAGACGATAGCTGCCTCGCTTCGCTATTTCTCATTAGGGAATATCCAGTTTACCAGTCAGTTCGGAGAACCTCTCGGCGATTACAAACCCAACGAATTCGCCCTTGACTTCGCATACTCCAGAAAATTCACAAAAACCCTTTCAGGATCTGTCGCTGCCCGCTTTATCCATTCAAACCTCACCCTCAGGCAGGATGTCGGGAGCCAGTCAACAAAACCCGGAAATTCGGTAGCTGCCGATGTTTCGGTATACCAGCAACTTCCATTGCAGTTTAGCAGCACGGAAGGACTGTTTGCCTGGGGCGTGAATATTTCAAACATCGGGGCCAAGATTTCATACAGCAACGATAATATACGGAAGGATTTTATTCCTACCAACCTGCGCATCGGGTCATCGCTGACCCTTGACCTCGACGAGTACAACCGCATGTCGTTCATGCTCGATTTTAACAAGTTGCTGGTACCTACCACCCCGGAGTACAGCGATACCAATTCAACGGTAATTGTCAGGGGTATGGATCCGGATGTTTCAACAGCCGTAGGGATGCTGCATTCGTTCTATGATGCCCCCGACGGCTTCAGTGAAGAGTTGCGTGAAATAAATATTTCAACCGGGGTTGAATATTGGTATAACCAGCAATTCGCCGTTCGCGGCGGGTTCTTTTATGAAGATCCTACCAAAGGCGACCGTACCTATGTGACCCTTGGCGCAGGCCTCAGGTACAATGTTTTCGGGCTCGATGTTTCCTATCTGGTACCCCTGGCAACGGATAATCCCCTGGAAAATACCCTCCGTTTTTCATTGCTGCTGAATTTTGAAGCTGTCAGTGGCGGGGGAAAGAAATAACCTTCTCAAAGAAATCTGATCCGGGCATTCTACCCGGATTTTTTTTGCCCTGTCAGAAAATGGCGGAAACCTTATATTTGCAGAAAATCACAGGACTATGAACCAGCGGATAGGTTTTGGCTACGACGTTCACCGGCTGGTAGCCGGACGTGAATTTTGGCTCGGAGGAGTCAGGATACCGTCTGAAACAGGCGCTGATGGACATTCGGATGCCGATGTGCTGTTGCATGCCGTTTGCGACGCCCTGTTGGGGGCGGCCGCATTGGGAGATATCGGGAAACATTTTCCCGATACCGATCCGTCGCTCAAAGATATTGACAGTAAAATTTTGCTCCGGAGAGTTTCGGATATGCTGAATTCCTGTGGTTACAGTGTTGTAAATATTGATTCCACAATTGCACTCCAGGCGCCAAAGGTTGCGCCTTACATTGACACCATGCGCCGTATCATTGCCGACATCCTTGGCATTCCGGTGGCTGATGTCTCGGTAAAGGCAACTACCACTGAGAAAATGGGTTTTGAAGGCAGGGGCGAAGGCGTGTCGGCATACGCCGTGGCAATGATAAAATAACCCGATTCCCCGGGAGCGCTGTTATTGCCTTCTACTTTTTCATCGCTTCAGAAAAGCGCCTCTCTACTTCGTCCCAGTTGATATGGTTCCAGAAAGCATTTACATAATCAGCCCGCCGGTTCTGGTAGCTGAGATAATAGGCATGTTCCCATACATCAAGCGCCAGTAAAGGGATTCCCTGAACCGGCGCAATATCCATCAGCGGATTATCCTGGTTGGACGTGGTTGTGATTTCGGGTTCTTTATCCTTATTCAGGATGAGCCAGGCCCAGCCGCTGCCGAAGATTGCTTTGGCGGCGTTTCCGAATTGTTCCCTGAATGCGCCGACCGATCCGAATTTTCTGATGATGGCGGCTTCCAGGTCGCCGGACGGCATATTTCCGGTTGTAATCTGCATGTTTTCCCAATAGAGGAAATGGTTGTAATAACCGCCGGCATTGTTCCTGACGGCAACCGGTTGCCTGCTGATCTCTGCGAAAATTTCTCCGATGGGCATGGTTTCGAGTGGCGTTCCCTTTATGGTGGCGACAAAGTTTTCATAATATCCCCGGTGGTGCCTGTTGTAATGAATGGCTACCGTAAGGCTGTCGATAGCAGGCTGCAGCCCGTTATAGGTATAGGGCAGGGCCGGAAACCGGAAGCCGGTTTGATGCCCGGCGGCATCCTGGGCATATATTTTTAAATCTCCAGTTGTAAGCATTCCTGCCTGGTTGCCGTAATTGTACTGGGCTGAAGCCGAAATGCACAGAAGGAACGAAAGGCTGAGAAAGGTTATCTGCGTTTTCATGGGATCTTTAGTTTTAGGTTTGAAGTTAGGAATAAATTTTGAACTTCATTGTTGTGCGGGAAATGGTAAATACCTGCTGACATGGTTTATTATGATCCATCAGCTATTAAAAACCGGGAGATGCCGCAGCGGCGGCATCTCCCATAGCAACCAACCAAACAAACACAAATCCGTGTTTTATAGAGTAAGCAAAACCTTCTCGTAGTTTTCATTCACCTTTTGCCAGTTTACGATATTCCAGAATGCTGAAACATATTCCGGGCGGCGGTTCTGATATCTGAGGTAATAGGCATGTTCCCAGACGTCAAGCGCAAGAATCGGGATCCCGTTACACTCAGAAATATCCATCATGGGATTATCCTGGTTGGGACTTGAGCAAACGCAAAGGCTGCCGTCGGATTTCACGCTGAGCCAGGCCCATCCGCTGCCAAACCTGTTGATGGCGGCGTCGGAGAAACGGGCTTTGAATTCATCAAACGTGCCAAAATGCTTTCTAAGACTGTCGGCAAGTTTGCCTGCAGGATTTCCGCCACCTGTTGGCGACAGCACTTCCCAGAACAGGGAATGATTATAAAACCCGCCCCCGTTGTTGCGGACAGCGGCAGGCGCCTTCCCGGCGTTGCGGATGATCTCTTCCAGAGGCTTTCCGTCAAATCCGGTGTCTTTTACAGCGGCAAGAAATTTGTCGAAATAGGCTTTATGATGCTTCGTATGGTGTATTTCCATGGTCATCCTGTCGATGTATGGTTCCAGGGCATCATATGCGTATGGTAATTCTGGGAATTGATATATCATGGTAATGGTGTTATTAAGTTTTAATATAAATAACATTTTCCGGACGAAATAGTTCGCCCGGTTGGATGAAAAAGATAAAAAATCAGGAATTTGTCAGCTTTCCGGTTAAGGGCATTCAGACAGGCTGCCGCCGGATATTCACGTTCAGACAGCCGGGCCGTTAAAATTCCACGGAGAGCTTGATGTTTATCTGCCTTGAAGTCAGGTAATTGGGTACGCCATACTGATTTCCGTCGAAATCGCGCACCCACATATAGGAAATGGTATTGTTGATTTGCAGCAGGTTAAGAATCTCTGCGGTCACCCACATGTTTTTAATGTTTCCGAAAAATTTGCGGGATGATTGGCCGGCTTCACGACCGATGATCTGTTTGGCGAAACCGATATCAACACGGCGGTAGGCAGGCATGCGGAAAACATGCTTGTACAGCGGCGTATTCGGCGCGCCGGTAGTAAGCCCTGTCCCGAAGTAAAGCCCGAGATTCATTTTATAGGTAGGATTCATCGGCAGAAAATCCTGGAAAAACAGCCCGAATGTAACCCGTTGATCAGTAGGACGGGGGATATATCCCGGTTCAACCTTCACGGAATCGGTAACCGTTTGGTCCGTGGTTATACCGGCAATTATTTTCTCCCCGGATTGGTTGTAATATTCGTAATAATAATCGTCGTAAAGGTCTTCTTCGGTGCGCATGATGGAAAGGCTGGCCCAGGATTCAACCCCTTTCACAAATTCGCCGTTTACCTTCATATCGATGCCCGCTGCATATCCTTTCGAATCGTTGTAACCGAGATATCGAATCCTCACATTTTCAACTTCGTAGGGGATGAGGTCTTTCAGGATTTTATAATATACCTCGGTAACAAATTTGAAAGGGCGGTCCCAGGCCTGGAAATTGAGGTCGCTGCCGAGAACGAGATGGATTGATTTCTGTGCCCGGACTTCCGGATTAACCTGTCCCTCCAGGTTTCGCAATTCGCGATAAAAAGGCGGCTGGAAATAGTATCCGGTCGAAAACCTGAAAAGTATATCGCGTTGCCAGTTAGGCTTAAAGGAAATTGTCGCCCGCGGGCTGACCAGAAATTGCCTGTTATAGTCCCAATAGCTGAACCGCAGGCCTGTTGTAAGTGTCAGCTTCGTGGAATCGCCGTCGAGGTCCCGGGTGTTCTGGATAAATCCCGTATACCTGTTCGAAGTGATATCGGCCGAGGTCTTCAGGCAGGAATATAACCGGAGGTCAGTCAGGTTGCCCGCCATTCCGGGTATACCCGGAGAATAGGGGGTTGAAAATCCTGCAGAATCGACGAGCATCCACTCGTCGATTTGGTCCTGGATGATTTCATGCTGGTATTTTACGCCCCACTGGGTATTGCTGTTGTCATGGATCAATGTATAACGGTTCTCAATGTTAAACACATCCATATTCAATTCATTGCGGGCATGGGTAAGATATGATCCGACACCTTTATTTTCAACCACTTCGATAGAGTCGGGGGCGTTTTCGAGCAACTGGATCCAATATTGCCCTAAGATGTCAAATGATTCATTTTCCTGCGACCGGTAACCGGATACTATCCATTTTATATTCAGATGCTCTGTAGGTTTGTAGGTAACGGTTGTCGCTCCCAAATAACTGCGGTAGTTATCGGCTTCGCGTCCGTCGAAATAAACCTTCAGCCTCAGCGCGTCGTACATGGTCCCGAAATTTGTTTCCCGTGATTGCGGTATCAGCGTGTAATCGTTGCGGGCAATATATCCCAGGAAGGATACTTCGACCTTGCGGCTGACATTGTAAGTCAGGAGGCTCTGAATATCGAAATACCTGGGCTTGTAATCTCCTTTAGTCTCAAGCGAGTTAAGCAGATACTGGTTGGATTTGTAACGGACGCCAGCCAGGTAGGTGAACCGGTTGTTTTTCGAAACGCCTTCGATATGCCCGGTGGCGCCCAGCAAGCTGGCCGAGGCCGAGCCTGCAAATTCCGAGGGTTTCCTGTACCGGATATCAAGAACACTTGACATTTTATCGCCGTATTTAGCGTCGAAGCCGCCGGCTGAAAACAGCACCGATGAAACCAGGTCACTGTTCAGGAAACTCAATCCTTCCTGCTGTCCCGACCGCATCAGGAAAGGGCGGTAAATTTCTATATCATTGACATATACCAGGTTTTCATCGTAATTACCGCCGCGGACAGAGTACTGCGAGCTCAACTCATTGTTCGACACCACACCGGGCATCGTTTTTACGAGCGATTCAATGCCGGCTGATGCCGAAGGGATCATGGCTGCTGTGTGCGGATCGATGCGGCTCAGGTTTGTATTTCGCAAGGCTTTGTCTTCAACAACCAGGTAGGGCAGAAGCATGGCGGTCTGTTTCAGAACCTTGTTGGCCCGGAAATTTATATTGGCATCCAGGGTAATGCGTAATGTGTCGCTTTCATAGCCCACGAATGAGTATATAATGATAAGCGGTTTCATGGCAGGAACGCGAAGTTCGTAAGCGCCGTCTTTCCCCGATGTAACTCCTCCCGGATATCCTGATACAGCAATATTTGCCATTTCAATGGCATTATTTCTTTCATCGGTTACTTTGCCGTAAATTTTGGCAAACGTTTGGGATTGCCCGGGCAGATAAAACCCCAGGAAAAGAATCAGCAGGAGGGGTGAGAAGTAGCAACGGTTCTGATGAAAATGTTCCCGGTCCAATGTAATGAGTCAGTTATAGGGTTGGTGCTGGTTGGATTACCTTTATTAACGGTAGTTACCGGAATATCGTATGTTACCGTAGCATATGGAATCAGTATTTTTTCTTAAAGTCGCCCCGCTTCCAGGCTTTAATGAATTTTAACCAGGCAAGCGGATCCAACAGGCTGTTTGGCATTGCCTGACCGGCATAATACATTTTGTTGGTATAATTGTCAACATAGTTGCGGTAGTTCATGGCAGCATCCATCCCGTACAGGTCGGGATTGTAATTTTTATCTCTCCGGTCGCGCAGCTCAAGGTAAGCAAGATTTTTGCGCATGATTTCAAGGTCGTCGTCCGGAACGTCAAGTTTAATGAATGCCTGGCGGAATTGTTCTTTGGTCGGCCAGGGATAGATGACGGTTTCGGCCAGCATAATGGTGTCGCTGGTCATAACCTGGATAAGGGAATAGCGGTTTTCGCTGAGGGTGTCGGGGATACGGAATTCTACCTTCTTGAAACCAACAGCCGAAAAATGAATAATATCTTTTTTATGAACGACGATGGAGAAAAAGCCAAAGTAATCGGATGTGGTTCCCCTGTTTGTTTTTTCGACCAGAATATGGGTAAATGGAACAGGCCGTAAACTGTCGGCTGTTACAATGACACCAGAGAACTGCACCAGGCCGTCATCGCGGTGTTGTGCCTGAGCGCAGGCAGTTGCCATCAACAGCGCAATTATAAAAGCATATTTCCTGTTCATTGACTGCAAAGATAATTTAAATGTCGTTTAATGAAAATAGTCACGGAACTGAGATTTAGCGAATAAGGAAAAAGTTTGAACATGGCCGGGTGAAATCGTGTCCGCCGAATAGTAAATAGGATGGTGATGCCGCGTAACCTGCTGAGGGTTAGCCGGTTGTTCCGGCGTAAATAAAAAAAGCTGCTCCCGGGAGGGGGAGCAGCTTTGCGCAATGAATATCGTTGAGGCTACAGGTAGCCTTTTTCGCTGACTTTTTTTAACACGGCGCTGATGCCTTTTTTGTTAATGGTGCGGATGGCAGCAGCCGAAACCTTTAAGGTAATCCATTCGTCTTCTTCAGGAATGTAGAAACGTTTCGTCTGAAGGTTCGGATAAAACTTACGTTTTGTCCTGATATTTGAATGGGAAACGTTGTTCCCTACAAGAGCTTTCTTTCCGGTAATTTCGCAAACTCGTGACATGGCAATGGGGTTTTCAAAAATGGAGTGCAAAGGTCGTAATAAAATTTGATTATCCAATAGTTCGGTGAAAATATATTTTATCGGCTGTCTGATCATTATGCCGGAATCCCGATACTCATAGTATTCTTGTTGAATACGAAAAAATACTAACGTATTTAATATGGTAGTACACCATGTTCAATTGCGTATTGCTCAATCTTCTCAACCTCTGAGTTGTCTAAATACTCTATTTTTCTATTCCTGACGATTGCTTTCCAGGCCTGATGTTGACAGGGAAATTTTTTCGTATCCGGTTCACTTGAAATAACAAATCCTTTGCCTTTAATGGCATCTTGTAATTGATTCAAATCAAAGTAATCATTTTTTACATGATTTACCTGCCTCTCGAAGTCAAAAAACTGTGCATATACCGGCTGATTATTTTTACCAAAGAAATCGATGGTTACAGGCATGATAAGTTCAGGGTAGTCTTCAGGTTCCACTTCCCTTTCGAACGAAAAATACTGCTTTACCCGGATTTTTAACTCTTCCCTCGTTTTAAGCAACAGATGTCTGCCTTTCAGTTTTGATGGTTTCTCATGGATCAATCTCGCAAAAAGCTTCTCAATAAATTCCTCATTTACAGGAATATCAATATTCACAGGGTCTCCAAAAGTCAGCAAGTTGTGGTTATATCTGTTGAGGTACGAAACATATTCTTCGCTCACTACCAGTGGCGCAGTATTTTCAAACTGCAAATCCAGTTCTGAATTACTATATCGACCATGTTGAGTAGCTCCGAGGATGCCTTTGACATATTTCTTAATAAATTCGTGCTGGGGCGCAGGCAACAATTCGCCAACAACAGACAGTTTGGACCTGGAATATCGGAACAACGATTGTTTTCCGTCGCTTAATAATACACCGAGCGATAACTTTTCTGAGGTTTCAGGGGTTATCAGTACATATAATATGCTATAGAAGGCGTTCATCTTGACCTGTGATTTAAAGAAATTTGGAGAAATTCATTAAAAGTATTTATGCACCCTTTTATCCATTCGTCCGTGAACAGATAAGACATCCTGGCAGCTAAATACTCTTTATCAAGCCGCCATTCGGGAATAAGGTCCTGCAGAATATCGGGCAGGTTGTCATGGCATCTAAGGCAGTTAAGTTGGAACTTAGTTGTTGTATCAGAACGTAGGTTCTGAACATTTGATTGCAAAATTCGCGAAAATAATTTCGCGAACAACATTGAGTTAATGATGCTCTCATCAAAGGTAATCAATGCAGGCTCCTTATCCAAATTATTACCGCTAAATATCTGTACATGATCGATCGGTAAAAATATGCGATTTACGTAATCATACAGAAGGTTGTAGTTGTTTTGTGTCCTGTCTTCATTACTTAACCAAATATCAAAAAGGGCTATATCCAGAAAGGATATTCTTGTATTGTCATATTCCGCCGATGAGAAGGCTATTTCTGCAAAAAATGAATCTGCTTCCTGTACATTTTCCATTTTCTTTGAACCAAAGCAGGGAATGTCAAAATATGAATATGGAAGATTAGTAACACCTGTATGACGAGCGCTGATATTAACAAATGAAAATTCCGGGGCTGCGATCTCTGAAATCATAAGGAACCTGGAGGCGATAAACTCATTGAACAAGGAATAGGCAGGGCCAATACCTTTAAAGTATTTGCAGATATAATAATTAAAATCGTTGCACAGCACCCGCAACGGCTTGCTGCCATTTGTCTGCAAGCAATCGTCGGTAGTCAGCTCAGCAATGCTGTTTAAAACCTTTAAACTCATATCAGATGATTAAAAGTTGACTATCCATCCACTCCATCGCCCTATCTTCTCCCTCCTCAATGGCCATTTCTACAGCGTGCTTAGCAGTTTCCAGCAACTGCTCCGATTTTTGTTTTAGTTTAAAGCTCTCAACAATAAGGCCTGATACCTTTTGTTGAACATCCATTTTTATTATAGGTACAGGGATTTGTAAAAATTCATTTTTATTAATGGCCGTCAAAATGGTTCCTGAACAGCTTC
>Ga0209099_1002927_pt1 | contig 14382 bp, 10 predicted proteins | sample AD_JPNHW2_MetaG_FD_184430 | JGI IMG/M metagenome (GOLD analysis project Ga0209099, IMG submission 184430) | Active sludge microbial communities of municipal wastewater-treating anaerobic digesters from Japan - AD_JPNHW2_MetaG (SPAdes) (version 2) | ecosystem: Engineered > Bioreactor > Anaerobic...
AAGATGGAAGTCCCATTATAGCTTGCATTTCCTTCGAAATTGGTATTAATACGATAAATCAAAAGCCCTGAACCCGGGAGTGCTGTTTCAAAGCTATTATTTTTGTTTCTATACTCTAACACAAAAAATTCGTCTGGATTGGAAGAAGCAATTTTGTAACAATTATGGGTAGAAGAGGTGCCCAACGGGTAAAGGGAATAGGTTCCGCAAGCGATAATTTCCGGAATTTCATCTATCCATTGTCCATATTTGAACTTCATATATGCGCCCATGTGTTGCGGTGGATTGGCATTTTGTTCCATTAAGTCCCACCCTCCGACGGGAGCTAAGTCTGTTCCATCATAATAGTGATACAAATCGGGAGCACCCAAGCTGTGATTCATTTCGTGGCAAAGCGTTGAGGCATTAAAATAAGAAGTGGCATCTGCAAGTTGAAAATTGAAGTCCCACACGCGCATTCCATTGATGGTTGCATTTTCGCCATACAACGACCAACGATGTGGCCAGAGTAAATCGCTCCACCCACCAACATTGCCTTTTACCACAAAACAAACATTATCAACATAGCCATCATTGTCATTGTCAAAATCGATAGAGGTTGGGATTAGACTTTCGACACCTTCTACTGCACGTTTCAGCAGTGAAAACTCGCGAGACTCGCGTTCACTATCATCACTATATCCGTTTGTATTGCTGGCAGAATATGGTTGAAAATAGCTCCGTGCGTATGTATCTTGATATGATAGTATCGAATTCCCGCTTGGAGCCGGATAAAAATAGGATTCAATGTCTAACTGACCATAAGAAGCCGATTGGAAATAGTTATGCATGGAAACGGCACCTTGGGCATCATCATTAAACATATTATCCACTGTAGTGAAAGAATTGGAAAAAGCACCATCGTCAGAAAAACGGACAAAGATGACAATATTGTTTAATTGACCGGTATTGCTCATGCGGGAGTTTGTATTTCGCTGTGGCACAGCTTGTTCCCAAGCCTGACGTTTTGCCATTTTTTTCTCGGCAGAAATATTAATTCCGGGTGTCAAGCCAACCGTTGCGGGATCAACGCGCCCCGGAATAAATGAGGTAGGCACTAAATCCTCGCCCACTCTATCCGCATACACGAAATAACCGGTTTCAACATTCAGCACAATTGTGAAGTCATTATCATCGTGCAACCAGTGATAATACTCGTCACCGGTGGCGAAGCATCGCAACGTGTCACCATTCGGCTGTACCAAGGTTTGGGGAACATTGCGCAAATATGCCGCATTTGCCACGATAAGCAACCCCAAAACCATACACAGGAATAAAACAATTTTTTTCATATAAGTATAAGATTATTAAACAATTACAATATAATGGATTTTCAAAACTTAACACAGCAAAAGTACACTTTTTTTATCAAATATATCTTTATCACTAAAAAAAGCTATTGCAGTATAATTTTTTGTGCATTCATCCCCTTTTCAGTATAAATCTGCAGAAAATAGACGCCTTTACTGAAAGAAGATATATCGAATAATTTATTTTCAGCCTCATTACTATTTTTAAAGAAGAAGGTCTTCAAGGTTTGACCATTGATGCCAATCAATGCACAAACCAATTCTTCATTCATATCATTTTTAAAATCTAAACGGAACTTGCCGTTGGAAGGATTTGGATATAGCTCAAAATCAATGTTTCCCTCATTTTTTTGCACATAATTATGGATATTGACAGTTTCTTCCAATGGATTTCCACTGAATCGAATCACGTATGCTGATATTCTGTAGTGAGGGTTGTAGCTGTCGTTGCAATCGCTGCAGGTCACGCCGCTCACGCAATCAGGATTATTGGGGTGGCAGTTATCCTGGTAAGAAGTTTGAAAGATGTACTGTAAATTGAATGGGGTTTTCCACAAATAAGGCGATAAGTCATAGCTGAAAGGGCGTGCGATTAGGCCCGGGCACCAGCCGGCGCGATTATACTGCCATGTTCCTTGTTGTCCCGTACAGCCATCGGGATTTGGATTACAAATTTGCCATAAGTCTTGAACAAAAGCATTTTCACCATTTACTTTCAGATTATGAACAGCGTGATAAAACTCGGCAGCGTTACCGGTATTGTTGTTTCCCCACCCGTGACCGGTAGTCACCAAACGGAGAGTTGCTTTTTGAACATCGTGAAAAATGCCAACCGTAGCGGTATCCATCGGTTGCAGGTTAGCGGGGTCCCCAAAATTGTATGTTCCTTGCCATAATTCTTCAATGTGAGAATACGGATATTGCGGTTCACCGGCAGCATAGTTGAAAATCAAATCCATTTTCCAACCTCCGGTACCCCACGTTTCGATATAAACACGAAAATCGAGTTTGCCTTGTAACAGCGATTCATAGTCGGTAACGTCAATGCTGTGGTCACAAGCCACGCCATAAGGAGTGATGTATCTGAATAATTCCACCCACTTGCCGGACGGGTCTTTCACTTGCACCCATGCAATTCTGTCCCAATCGTCGCAGTTTCCAGGCACATTCGGACAAGTCACATCGAAATAGGCTTCGATTTCGTGGAATGCACCAACAGACTGCGGCAGCTCATAACTTCCATAATACCATTGTGAACCAATCGTCCCCACATCAATAACGGCATCTTCCAGCGTTTGAACGGCACGGTCTTCAATTTGATCAGTTACCTCAACGGTGATACTTTCGGTAATCATATTACCATTGGAAGCCGTAGCGACAATATCAATCGTATGTGTTCCAAAAGAGTCGGGTGTCCACCAAAACTGATAATCGCCATTCACATTCACGGCGGCACTGTCCAAATTACCAACACGATAACGAACGGAGATTAAGGACAAAGAATCGGGCTCCTCAATTGTTACATTTGTATGAATAAGATAGGGCATCAAACGCGGCATCTGAATCGGGAAATTACTTGTCAATTTGCTGGTTATTATCGGGTTAAAATCTTGCAGATTGGTAACGGTAAATGACAAATCGACTGAAATGGGATAATAAGCTGCATCGCCGGCTTGCGAAATTCGCACCGCCACAACTCCACCTTCGCCCGTCAGTGTAATCATGTTATCGGAAATAGCAGCCGGACCGCTGAGAATTTCATACTCTAACGGCAAGCCGGAAGACACAATGGCATCAATCACGATGGGCGGATTGGTTGAGTATTGGCGCGGAATTTCCGTCACCTGAATAGTCTGGTTGTTTTGTCCGGTGGGTGGGCAAAGAGTATCTTGATACACATTCAATTCGGCGACCATGGCGTGATTTCCGTTTTCCATACTTGAGTTCGCGATTAATCGGATATATCTTCCCGAAACGGTACCGAAAAAAACGTAACCGATTTGTTGCTCACTGCTCTGCGGATTGGGATAAAGCATCTGCCCGATTGATTGCGGATTGCCCCAATTGTTGGTGTCATTGGTGATATAGAACATATAATCTTTAATTCGTCCATTCTGACTTGAAGCACGAGTCAATAGGCTGAAGCCGTTAATGGCAAACGTATCTCCTAAGTCAATTGAAATTTCATGCGGATAAGTAGAAGCAACATTTTGCCATTCTGTATGCCAAAAAGTAATAGAATCCCCATCAAAACAATGAATGGCATGACCGTTATTGGCACCCTCACCCGTTAATTCCTCACTATCAACATCAACAACCGACCAAGTTGACTTGTTGATGAGTGTTGTATCACATGCAAATACTAAAACATTGATAATCAATATATTTACAAGGAAAAGAAACCATTTTTTCATAAAAAAAATTCTAATATTTAATGTGGCAAAAATAGTACTTTTTTGCTGAAAAATGTTAGAAAAAATGGGGCAATGAGTAATAAAGTTATGAACAGAGCCATATATCACATTTTTTTGTATATTTGCCGATTCAATTTGCACCTAAATTATACATATATGAAAAAAACGCTATTTTTATTTGTTCTAACACTAATTTATTGTGGTTCAGTGTATTCGCAAGAGCAGAAGCCAACTAAAGATTCTACGGGACAGCGGGAACAAGCAACTGAAGTTACCACTTTTGATAGTGAAAATTTAGATGATGAAGAGACAACTACCAGTGGATTTGTTCCCGGATTACTCCATTCATCAAACGACGTTTACAACAGCAATACTTCCTATACATTTGGTATTGCGTATTTTAAATCACGCGGCATCGATTCTAAATACCAGACGATTGCCATGAACGGCTTGGAAATGGAAAATTCCGTTACCGGTCGTGCAAGTTATTCGCAATGGGGCGGTTTAAACAATATGTTCAGATACCCCGAAAACGTGCTGAACTTGAACCCCGCTTCATTCGTTTTTGGAGATTTGGGCGGCGCAACGAATTACAATGTCCGTGCCTCTTCTTACCGTAAGCAAATCAAAGCCAACTACTCATTGTCCAACAGAAGTTACAACAACCGTCTCATGCTTACGTACGCAACCGGTTTAATCGGCAAAGGATGGTCTATTGCAGCCAGCGCATCCGCCCGTTTCGGGAGCGCACTTTCTTACGTGGAAGGCACCTCATACACCGGTTACAGCTATTTTTTAGCAGCCGAGAAAAAATTTAACCAAGAGCATGCTTTGAATTTAGCCGTTTTTGGCGCACCTACCATCCGCGGGTTGCAATCCAACTCAACTCAAGAAGTGTATGACCTGACTGATAATCACTATTATAACTCCAATTGGGGCTGGTACAACGGCCAAAAAAGAAACGCCCGCGTGAGAAACGTTCACGAACCCGTCATTTTACTGACACACTATTTTACCCCAAAAAGTAATAAATATCAGATTATCACAACTTTAGGTTCCTCTTTTGGAAGAAGTAGTACCACATCCCTGAATTGGGCTGACGTTCCCGACCCACGCCCCGATTACTACAGAAATCTGCCCAGCTACTACGCAGAAGATCCCAACAAAGATTTGTTTGCTTTCTATACCAACGCTTGGCAAACCGACGAATCCTTCAATCAAATTAATTGGGATAAAATGTACGAAATCAATCAAACTGCTGCCGCCTTGGGCAATCGCGCACAATATATTGTTGAAAATAGAATCATTGACCACGTACAAATTTCCGGAGCTTCCAACATCGTTGCCAACCTCACCGACAACATTAAACTCTCTGCCGGCATTGACATCAGAGGCTTCCACCAAAGAAATTTCAAAACTATCAACGACCTTTTGGGCGGTTCTTATTGGCTGAACGAAGACAAATTTGCCGACGGCGAATCCCCTGAAAATCCTGATTTATTGTATGATGACTTAGATAATAAAGGTAAAGAATTGGGCGTTGGCGATAAATTCGGTTACGACTACGCCTTTAATGTTTACAGACAAAAACTGTGGGCAACGGCAAATTTCACCTACAACCATATCGACTTCCACATCGGTTTGAGCGGTACCACCAGCGAAATGTGGCGCACGGGCTATATGCGCAACGGTAGATTCCCGACAACATCACAAGGAAATTCCGAAATTAAAGTATTCCCCGACTTCGGCGCAAAAGCAGGGATCACATACAAAATTAACGGTCGTAACTACTTAGTATTGAACGCTATGTATCAAACCGTTGCGCCAAGTGTATTGGAATCCTTTATCAGTCCCAGCATTCGCAACGACTTCACAGAAAATTTGGTCAGCGAGAAAAATCTTGCCGCCGATTTCTCCTACATTATGAACTACTCCGGTGTAAGATTAAGATTATCGGGATATTATGCTAAATTTATGGACGTAACCGACCTCTTCAGCTTCTATCATGATGATTACGGCAGCTACGTGAACTACTCCATGACCGACATCGACAAAGAAAATATCGGTATCGAACTCGGTATGGAAGTAAAAATCGGTGCTATGTTTACCATTGCATTAGCCGGTAACATCGGCGATTATCGCTACACCAACCGCCCCAATGTTACTATCACCGCAGATAACGGCTACGATGTTTTAGGTAACGGCAGCGCAGAATACAGCGAAACCGTTTATTGGAAAAACTATCACGTTGCCGGCACCCCACAAATTGCCGGAACATTGGGTTTGAAATTCAACCACAAATACTGGTACGTCAATATCAACGCCAACTATTTCGACAAAATTTATTGCGACCTGAATCCCGAAAGAAGAACCAGCGAAGCACGCGGTACATTAGCCGAAACATCTGAACTTTATCAAGCCGTAGTCGCACAACAAAGACTAAAAGGACAATTTACATTAGATGCTTCCGTGAGCAAATCGTGGAAAGTGGGCAGAAATACGATCGGTTTTAACGTTAGTGCCACCAACATATTGAATAACAAGAATTTAGTTACTACTGCTTGGGAACAACGCCGCTTCGATTACAGGGAATACAATGTCAATAAATTCCCACCAAAATATTACTACGCATTAGGGACAACTTTCTATGTGGGCATCAATTATACTTTTAACTAATCACGTAAATTATATTGAAAATGAATAATATCACCAAATTTATTAAGAGCAGTTTGCTTGCCGTTCTTCTTATCACGGCTGCATCATGTGAAAAAGAATTAGACGTCGCTCCGATGCTGACTTTCGATGGAACTGCCAATATGACCATCGCGGAATTATTGACTTACCATGATATCGGTTCGGTAGATTCTTTCGATTCTATTCCTGCTGGAACCATTATTACCGGAACCATCGTTTCTAGCGATGAACACGGAAATTGTTACAAATACATCACCGTTCAAGATGCCACCGCCGGTATTCAGATTAAATTTGAAAATACATCTTCTTATCCGAAATACAAAATCGGACAAAAAGTGTATGTCAAATGCGACGGATTAGTCATTGGCGATTACCGCAAGAACCCACAATTGGGTTGGTGGGCAAATGGCGCAATGGCAGGCATTTCCACCGCCAAAGAGAGCTTATACATCTTCCGTGACGGCGAAGCCGGCCCAGAACCCGCCCCCATCGTTATCACCTCTAAAAATGAAATTGATCCCGCTATCCACTGCAACCGACTTGTAAGATTAGACAATTGTCATTTTGAAGATGCCGGCATCGCCACCTACGCATCCGAAAATTCTTCGGAAAGTCGCAACATCGTCATGGGTGACGGCACTATAATAATATTAAGAACAAGCAATTACGCAGATTTTGCCCTAACAACACTGCCCGAAGGTGTAGGAAGCATCTATGGAATATTAACCGCTTATACTTCATCCTATCAACTTACCATCCGCTCATTGGGAGATGTCAGATTCTTAGGTCCCGTATATAGCGTCGATTTCTCACAAGACCTACTTCAAAACGGTTGGACTAACCAAGTAATCAACGGTGCTGCTTGGAGTTACGGAAGTTTCCAAGGAACTAATTTTATGAAAGTAGAGGCAACCGACAGCGACAACGACAGCTGGTTAATTTCTCCCGCCATCAACCTCACGTCATACAGCAATGTGACCCTTTCTTTCGACCATCAAGCCAACGTTGCCAACACCTCTAATCTTAAATTATACTATTCAACAACTTATACAGGCGGTGAAATTAATTCCGCAGAATGGACAGAAATTGCCATTCCCAATTATCCGATTTCAAGCGCTTCTACCGACATCTTGTTAGATAACAGCATCATTGCCAATCCAAACTTAAGATTTGCTTACCGCTATGCTGCCGAGGAAGGAAATTGGTACATACAACGCATTGATTTTAGAGCCATTGTTGCACAATAAATATATTAAAGAGATGAAAAATATAAAGACAAATAAATTAATAGCCCTGCTTTTCACGGGTCTGATTATCATTTTCGGGTCATGCAATAAAGAGTATGACGCACCCGAATTTGAAGTACCAACCTACACCGGCGCACCTGCCAATAAGACCATTGCGGATATTATCGCCGTTTATAACGATGCCGGCAAAATGGACTCCATCTGTCACTCCGGCGAAAGTTTCATCGTCAAAGCCACTGTTGTCAGCTCTGATGAAGGCGGCAATATCTACAAAACCATCTATTTACAAGACGAAACCGGTGCCATACAAATGGGTATCGACAAATCCGGTCTTTTCAACATCTATCCGGTCGGTCAAATCGTGTATATCAATTGTCAAGGTCTGTTAATCGGCAATTACCACGGCATTTACCAAATCGGCTGGATATACCAAGGAGCCATCGGACGCGTGAACGGTGCCTATATTGACCAATATTTGTTTAAAGACGGTCTCCCCAAAGACCTTTCCAACACAATTATCGATATCAATTCCCCCAGCGACTTAAACGCTAACAATGTGGGCAAATTGGTTCGTATCAAAAATTGCAAATTTGCCGACGATGCCATTGGACAAACATGGGCAACAGACGACTATACTACTAGTCGTAATATTGCCTCCATCAATCACACCGCTGTCAGCGATTTTGTTGTCAGAACATCGCAATATGCAAAATTTAGAAAACTTCTTGTCCCCGGTGGCGAAGGCGACTTAATCGGAATTCTTTCCATTTATAACTCAACGTATCAACTTTTACTCAGAACAATAGATGATGTTCAATCATTTGGGGCATACCAAAATGTATATCCGATGACTTTCAACAGCGGTTCACTCAGCAGCGGCGGTTGGTCGTTTGTTGACAAAGATGGTGACGTTTCGACCAAATGGGAATACAAAACTTGGAACGGAAGTAATTTTATGCTTCACGAAGCGGCTACTGATAATTGCGAAGATTGGCTTGTTTCTCCGCTCATTCCTATCGCAACCGTAACGGGAAGTACTATGTACATTGAACAAAAATTAGATGTTAGCAATACTTTAACCGATTATTACAAAGTCTATTACACCACAGATTACAACGGCGATGTGAATAGTTGCACTTGGGTTGAACTTCCTATTACCGTTTATCCTTCGAATTTTGGTTTATCCAACGCCATTGCTGTTCCAAATCTGTCATCAGATTTTAGAATTGCATTCAAATACAACAAAACCAACACCACCGACGGCACGGAGTGGTCGATTAAAAGCATTCAATTCAACAAACTCATTCAACAATAAGCTAGTATGGATATAACATTCAATACGATAGAAGAAGCCATTGAAGATTTTAAAGCCGGCAATTTTCTAATCGTTGTAGATGATGAAGACCGAGAAAACGAGGGAGATTTTATTATTGCAGCAGAAAAAGTAACTCCTGAAAAGGTAAATTTTATGATGAGTCACGGGCGCGGGGTACTTTGCGCACCGTTGAGCAGTGATAGATGCCGCGATTTGGACTTGGAAATGCAGGTTTCCAACAATACCTCCCTGCACGAGACACCGTTTACCATTACGGTTGATTTATTGGGACATGGTTGCACAACCGGCGTTTCCATGCACGACAGAGCTTCGACGATTGCTGCGTTAGCCGACCCCACTTCCCTATCCTCCGACTTCGGACGCCCGGGACACATTAATCCGCTCCGCGCGCGCGATGGCGGCGTTTTGGTCCGTGCCGGTCATACCGAAGCCAGCATTGACCTGACCAAGTTGGCAGGTATGCAACCCGCCGCCGCCCTCATCGAAATTATTAACCCCGACGGCACCATGGCACGCCTCCCGCAATTGATCGAAGTCGCTCAAAAACACCATATCAAAATCATCTCTATTCAAGACCTCATCGCCCATCGCGTTAAAACTGAAACCCTCATCAGAAAAGAACAAGAAGTGAATCTCCCAACTCTATGGGGCAACTTCAAACTGATTGCCTATACCCAACTCAACAACAACAATACGCACATGGTGCTCAAAAAAGGAAACTGGGAAAAAGATGAAGCCGTCCTCGTGCGCGTTCATTCTTCCTGCGCTACCGGAGACATTTTCGGCTCCTGCAAGTGCGACTGCGGGGCACAACTTCATCACTCCATGGAAATGGTCGAAAAAGAAGGAAAAGGTATGGTTATATACATGAGTCAGGAAGGAAGAGGCATCGGACTGGTTAACAAATTGAAAGCCTATCACTTACAAGAACTCGGACGCGACACGGTGGAAGCCAACCTCGAATTGGGATTCCGCGCCGACGAACGCGACTACGGAATCGGAGCGCAAATCCTCAGAGACCAAAACGCTACTAAAATCCGCCTCATTACCAATAACCCCACGAAACGCGCCGGGCTGCTCGGTCACGGAATCGAAATCGTTGAAACCGTTCCCATCATTATTGAACCTAACGAAAATAATCTCATCTATTTAAAAACAAAACAGGAAAAAATGGGACATAACTTACATTTAAAATAGTTTTTTATGAAAAAAATCTATTTATGTTCAATTTGTATCATTTTTTTACTCACATCATGTCGGAAAACTGAAATTCATCAGTTTTCCGATTATGTTTTTGGAACTTACTACTCCATTTCATACACGGGCGAAGAGAATCCGAATCTCCCCCAACAAGTGGATTCAGTTTTACGAACTATCAACCTGACTTTTTCCGTCTTCGACAGCAACTCATTGGTTTCCAGAATTAACCGAAATGAAATAGTCCAAGCAAATGCAGACTTCGGCTATCTGTTTGGTTTATCAAAAAAAATAAGCGAAGAAACCAACTATGCTTTTGACGTTACGGTGGGACCCATTATTGAAGCATGGGGGTTTGGCAATACGCACGATTCCGTATTCCCCACACAAGCCTACATTGATTCGCTCCGCTGCTTTGTCGGAACTGACAAAGTGGAATTGCGCAACGGACAAATTATCAAAAAAGATTCGCGCATTGAGTTTGATTTCAACGCAATAGCCAAAGGATATGCCGTGGACAAAGTGAGTAAATGGCTCCTAAAATCAGGTTATCGCAATTTCATTGTCGATATTGGAGGCGAAGTGGTTTGCAGAGGTAAAAAGATGAACAAAACGCCGTGGCGCATTGGGATTCAGATACCGACAGAAGACAAAGACGGCATCATAGAATCGGATTATACCTTTGAATTGGGCGACCGCGCCATTGCCACCAGTGGAAATTATCGCAATTACGTAGAAAAAAACGGCACACGCTTTTCGCATATCATCAATCCACAAACGGGCATACCCGAAAAATCGTCATTGCTCAGTGTTTCTGTCATTGCACCGGATTGTACCACCGCCGACGCGTATGCCACTGCCTTTATGGTGCTGGGAATTGACAAATCTATGCAAGTATTAGACAAGAATCCGCTTTTAGCCGCCCATTTTATCTATTATGAAAATGGGAATTATCAGTATAAACAAACTGCAAACTTCCCTAAATCAATAGATTAGCATAATTTAAAATATATTTTTACAGCCTGTAAAAAGTAAAAAAAAAAGTGTAACTTTGCAGCCTCAAAAAATCGGGATATAGCGTAGTCCGGTTATCGCGCCTGCTTTGGGAGCAGGAGGTCGCAAGTTCGAATCTTGCTATCCCGACAAAAGGTTCCGTAGCTCAATGGATAGAGCAACTGCCTTCTAAGCAGTAGGTTGTTGGTTCGATCCCAACCGGAATCACACTAAAGATTAAGCACTTTCATGAAAATGACAAGTGCTTTTTTGCTTAAATAGAATTGATGTTCAACGAATCAAAATATAATTCATTTTTAACCTATTAAGTATTTTCTCTTGCTTTTTGTCTTGATAAAAAAATATTGCTGCCCGATAAATAATAAACATTTTTGATTAATCTATTAGTATTGAGTAAATTACAGCGGTTCATATTTTGTCAGGCTTACATTTTAGAAAAATGTATAATGCATAAAAATCCGAAGGATTACTTCGGGTTAAAACAAATATTTCCCATTTTTTCTCATGTCTAACGCACGACCGTGCATCTCTATATTTGTGGCGTACCTACGGTACGCCACATTCCATGTTTACGAAACATACATTACAAACATACAAATCCTACGGGGTCGGACGCCACCACTTTACAATATTTACCGGACAGCAATAAATTATAAATAACGACACAAAAATGTTGCAAATACAGTCGAGCTAAACATGACAACACAACATAAAAAAACGTGGAACTTAACTAATATACCCGTCTTTCAGGAATCTGGAGTACCCTCGACCGAATAATGAAAAGCCCACGTTATAGGAGCATTTCCTTTCGTCTTAGTCGTAAATTTTCCAGATTTCGAAAGATAGACAAAAAGCAAAACTATGAATGCTTAAAGAACCTGATGTGGCTAAAAAGATCCACAAAAACTTCGGCAGCAAAGTTACAACTAATTTTTGAACTACAACTTGATTTTTGAAAAATAAAAATTTTTATTGCTGACCGATAAGAGAATAACGGAGAATGTGCCCACCGCAAAACCCAATTAAATAGTAATTGATCGTAATAAAAGGTGACCTTCAAAAAAATCGAACTTATACCCATCATTTTATTGGAGTGCAAACAATTTTTTGTTATTTTTGCATGCTAAATAAATCAATTATGAAACTTGATCGAGACACGTTGCTAAAGGCAATACGAGAAAGACATTCCGTCAGGGCATACGAGGACAGACCTCTCGACGACGACTTGATTCGCCATATTCAGGATGAAGTCGATAACTGCAACCGTCAAGGCGGATTGCATCTCCAACTCATAACTGACGAGCCAAATGCATTCAACAGTGCCATCGCACACTACGGACATTTCTCCAATGTTTCCAACTACGTAGCATTGATTGGGAAAAAATCCGAAGACCTTGACGAAAGACTCGGCTACTATGGGGAGAGAATCGTGCTGCTGGCACAAGCGTTAGGACTCCGCACCTGTTGGGTCGGTATTTCATTCAGCAAACGCAAAGGCAGATTCGATATCAAAGAGGGTGAGAAACTGCGTGGCGTCATCTCTCTCGGTTACGGGAAATATAACGGCAGACAGCACAAGTCAAAACCCGTGCATGAATTCACAGACTGCGTTGAACCGTTTCCGACGTGGTTCGCTGACGGCCTTGACGCTGCTATGCTCGCTCCGACGGCGGTGAACCAGCAGAAGTTCAGATTCATAATGCAGCCTGATGGCGTGACTGCGAAAGCAAGTTGGGGATTCTATACAAAGATGGATCTCGGCATTGTTAAACTGCACTTCGAGATTGGAGCCGGGAAAGAGAATTTTAAGTGGGTGTAATGAGAAAGAAGCGGAATCAAGCAATCAAAGAGATACTCAAGGCGGTGAAAACGAAGCAACGTCAGGAAGAGATTGACACATACGGCAAAACCATCTGTCACAGCAATGTGGTAAAGAGTAAAAAAGCGTATTCGAGAAAGGCGAAGCACAAGAATAAGGAATCAATTGTAAATGAGTAGATAATAAGTTCAATTAGTTAAGTTATGATAATATGCTCCCAAAAATATAACCAACACCAAAAATAATTTCTAACTTTGCCCTCACAAACCCCACCCAATGAAGCACCCAATTCACACCAACAAAACCGATAGTCCGCAGAAACAGCGCATGTGCGTTGGCAATGCCGAAACGCGATGCGGACGAGCTGTGAATGATGTTTTGTTTACAGCGGTGAGCAAAGGCGCGCAGCGCAGCGGAAGCGACCGCTTGCCACCGATGTTAACAAAATATCAGAGCGGGGAGCGTTCGTTTCGGCTGTACTTTCTTTTGGTTCGTTTTCTTTGTACAAGCAAAGAAAATGAACAAATGAAAATCCCCGAAACACCTAAGTTAAGTTTTGATTGGTCTGATGCTGTCTATTTTAAAGGAGGAGGGCATAAATAATGAAACGTTGTTATATTTTGGTTGTCATATTGGTATTCCTGTCAATTATAATGTTTAGCATATATTATTTTGTCCCTCGCCACGTTGATTTTGAACTCATTAAAACTATTGAGCAGCCCGATCCCTTTTACGACAGAACAGAATACAAAGGTTTTGATTATATCTATAGTCAAGATGATTTATGGTTTTGGTTAAGAGAATGGTATTCTACAGATCCTATATTATGCGATAGCATTGTTGGTTATGATTCGACATTTATTGCACAATTGACAAAAGAATTGGACTGCAATAATTATGATTATATCATCACATACCAGAAAAAATTGCTCTTGTTGAATTATTCGCCATATCTTACTCAAACAAAAGATAGGATATATTGGGATAAAAAGATTCCGTTAATCCCGTCTTTTGATACGATTTTTACAGATAGCGTCTATATTTATAGAATAAAAAATTACAATAATAAATTTCGTCACCCGGGACCATAAAAGGATTCTATTTATAATAATATTTTCCCAATATAAACCAAAGCAAATAATTCCTATTTTTGCCCTCACAAATCCCACCCAATGAAGCACCTACTTCACACCAACAAAACCGACAGTCCGCAGAAACAGCGCATGTGCGTTGGCAATGCCGAAACGCGATGCGGACGAGCTGTGAATGATGTTTTGTTTACAGCGGTGAGCAAAGGCGCGCAGCGCAGCGG
>Ga0209099_1002929_pt1 | contig 14379 bp, 17 predicted proteins | sample AD_JPNHW2_MetaG_FD_184430 | JGI IMG/M metagenome (GOLD analysis project Ga0209099, IMG submission 184430) | Active sludge microbial communities of municipal wastewater-treating anaerobic digesters from Japan - AD_JPNHW2_MetaG (SPAdes) (version 2) | ecosystem: Engineered > Bioreactor > Anaerobic...
AAGACCGTCTTCATCTCCACCCATCAGATGGATGAAGCGGAAGAGCTCTGTAACAAAGTGGCCATTCTGGATGAGGGTAAAATCAAGGCTCATGCCAGCCCGGATGAGCTTAAGGGCAGGCTCTCTGCAGATAGCAGCTTGCGCGATGTCTTTTCTTTTTACACTGGCAAGGACTCTGCTCAGGAAGACTCCAACACCATGCCATTCTTCATGAGCAGAAATGGGAAGAGAGGTCACGGACTGGGCATGGGCATGAAGAGGAAAGGATTCTGATGTCCTTTGAAAAGGTGCTATGGTTTATCAAGAGGGGCTATTTGCTGCAGATGAGCTACAGGTTCGATTTCTTCTTAAGAATGTTCTTCATGCTCTTCAATATACTGACCTACTACTTCATAGCCAAGATGATGGGCAACGCGGCTGCTGCATATCTTGAGCCCTATGGCGGGGACTACTTTTCATTTGTGCTCATAGGCATGGCCTTCTCCGGATATCTCATGATCTCCCTGAGAAGCTTTTCGGAGAGCATTCGCGATGAGCAGATGATGGGCACATTGGAAGCCATGCTGGTCACGCCCACCCCTACAACCAGCATAATAGCCCTCTCCTCCCTCTGGAGCTTTATCTTCGCCTCCTTCCGGGTCCTTCTCTACCTGATCATAGGCATACTGCTGGGTGTGAACATGACAGCCGCCAACATTGGTGGAGCGCTTTTAATACTGATTCTCACCATAATATGCTTCAGCAGCATAGGCATACTATCGGCCAGCTTTATCATGGTATTCAAAAGGGGAGACCCCATAAATATGCTGCTCATGGGCACATCCGAACTATTCGGTGGTGTGCTCTTCCCCATCGAAGTCTTCCCGCAGTGGCTGCAGAGCATATCCCGCATCCTGCCGATCACTTACTCCGTCAACGGCATGAGACATGCACTGCTACAGGGATATTCTCTGGGAGAGCTGACACCTGATATTTTGACGCTTGCCCTCTTCTCAATCGTCCTGCTGCCTCTTAGCCTGTTGATCTTCGAGAGGGCTGTCATGAAGGTCAAGGCGGAGGGGGGACTGGTGCAGTACTAAATTCCAAAAATTTTTTAACTTAAATAAAAAAATTTAGAATTTGAGTATATTCATATATTTTTCATAACGAAAAGTCTTAAGTATTATATGATATTTAATACGATTAGCGTAAAAATGCATATTGCTGTATCATCAAAGAGGGAATGAGGTAAGTTTAGTAAAATACTGGAGGAAGATAAATGCATAAATGCTATTTGCCGAAAAGATCGATGGTAATATTATTAATATGCTCTATCTTTTTATTGAGCTTTACCGCCCTGGCCACCTACCCAAAGACTATCACCGACACCCAGGGCCGTGAGATCACCCTGGATAAATCCCTGGAGAGGATAATCACCAGATCTCCGGACGAAGCCAGGGTCGTCATCGCCCTGGGTTATGGCGATAAGCTGATCGCCGGAGAGCAGGCCACCAAATCATGCCTCTGCCCCATGACCTTCGACAATACCGCAGAAGGGTGCGAGGGGTGCTATGAGAGCATCATAGATGGCCGAATGCCCGACCTTCCTGAGATCAGCACCAGATACGACATCTACTTCGAGGAGATCGCCAATCTCCAGCCCGACATCATTTTCTGCGGAAGCCTGAAGGATGCCGAGGCCTTTGAGCAGAAGATAGGCTGCCCGGTGGTTGTTTTGGGCGGGCAGGGATGGAACTTCGACGACGATGGCTACTATAACAGCATTCGTGTGGCCGGCCAGGCCCTGGATGCCGAGGACAAAGCCGAAGAGCTGATCTCCTTTGCCAAGGGCAAGGTGGAGATGATTAAATCTGTAACTGACGGAATTAAAGAAGAAGATAGGCCCACGGTGTACTTCGCCTCACGCGGCGCAGGAGCCGGATTCTACGATCCCAAAGAGGGCAGGGACTTCACCCGCACCGAGCCCGCGTACGACCCCCTGACCATCGCTGGAGCAGTTAACGTCGCCTCAGAGATCAACGGTTCGACGGTCAACGTTGCCCTGGAGCAGATCATCGCCTGGAACCCGGACTTCATTTTCATATCCAACAGCGATGCCGGAAACAACACCGGCCTTGACTTCATCAAGAACAGCCCGGAGCTGTCCTCGATTGAGGCCATAAAGAATGCAGATGTCTACAACTGCTTCTATCCCCACTGCCGCGGCACTCCACCCGATAGAAACCTCCTGAACATGATGTATATGGCCAAGGTCATGCACCCCGAGGAGTTCAAGGACCTGGACCTGGAAAAGGAGGGCAATGAGATATTCGAGGCCTTTTTGGGAGTGGACGGCGTCTTCTCCGAATATGCCGACTACCTGGTCTGGCCCAGAGAGTACCTTGACAGCCTGAAATAGGTGGATGCATCAATGACGGGAATCATCAACTGGGATGAGCTGTGGAAGGCCACTCATTCAGGCGGCTTTCACCATCATGGCAAAGACCTGGCGGCCCACTGGGACGCCAGAGCCCAAGAGTTTAATAAGCGAGTCATGAAGAACAAAGAGAGGTCGAATAGCCAGGTGGCAATGCTAGACCTCACCTCCGGCGAGACCGTGCTGGATGTAGGAGCTGGCACCGGCCGGCTGGCCCTGCCTATGGCCCGCCTGGCCAAAAGTGTGACCGCACTCGATCAGTCTGTAGGGATGCTCTCCTGCCTGCAGGAGAATCTGGCTTCTGAAGGCATAAAGAACGTCCGATGCATCCAGAAGAGCTGGCAGGACGTTGCTGATGGAGAGTTGGAGCAGCACGATGTGGTCATCTCCTCAAACTCTCTGGGTGTTTATGATCTGAAGGCGGCCCTGGCCAAAATGGATTCTCTGGCCAAAAGAGCGGTCTACATCTTCACCTTTGCCGACGACAAGAGGGACGACGGCTTTAGACAGTTCCTGAAGGCGGGAAAAGATGGGCTGGAAAGGGAACATATCAGGCACGGCCGAGATGAGATCGGTCCGGCTGGCTATCTCATTATCTACAACCTGCTCGCCGATATGAATATTCTCGCTGACATCAAGGTTATGCAGTGGCACTCCAAAGAGCAGTACAAGAACCTCGATGAGGCAGTGGATGGATGGAAGAAGATGCATGAGCTGCCGGCCGAGAAGGAGGCGGATCTGAAGGAGTGTCTCTCCCAGAGGCTGGTCAAGGAAGGAGATGGACTGTGCCTGAACCGCCATCATAAGCAGGTCTTGATCTCCTGGCAGAAGGCCCGACCGCCCTTTTCTGCTTAGGAGGAAAAGTCGATGGTATCCATTTCCCTTCTGGCAGGGGCGGCTCTTGTCGCCATCCTGCTGGCCTCCTCCTTCCGTGTGGTCAGACAGTACGAAAGAGCGGTTATATTTCGCCTTGGAAAAATCAAGAAGGAGAGGGGCCCGGGCCTCTTTCCCCTCATTCCGCTAGTGGACAAAATGGTTCGAGTGGATATGAGAGTGAGGGAGCTGGATGTTCCCAAACAGACGGTGATATCCAGCGACAATGTCACATTGGAGGTGGATGCAGTCATCTACTACAAGGTAGTTGAGGCCACCAGGGCCATAGTCGAAGTGGAAGACTTCGAGGCGGCAACCCTTCTCCTCGCCCAGACTACCCTGCGAGACATTCTGGGCCAAAACGAACTGGACACCATACTCTCCGATAGAGACGACCTGAATAAGAGGATAAAGGAGATTTTGGATTCGACCACCGAGCCCTGGGGCATGCATGTGGTGATGGTGACGATGAGGGATGTGTCACTGCCAGAAAACATGCTGCGCGCCATTGCCCGCCAGGCAGAGGCGGAACGGGAGAAGAGGGCCCGCATCATCCTGGCGGAGGGAGAGTTCCAGGCCTCCAAGATGATGAACGAGGCCGCAGATATGTACGAGGACAAGCCCAGCGCCCTCAAGCTGCGGGAGTTCCAGACGCTCACCGAGATTGCCAAGGAGAAGAACCTGATAGTGGTCTCAATCGGATCGGATGGCGGACAGAAGGATTCAGATCTTCCACTTTTTATGGGGCTGGCCCGGGCGGCTGCGGTCAACAAATGATGGATGAGAGACGAAGGAAAGAAAATGACGGGCTTTAAATGACTAGCTTTCGCACATTATTCTTCCGGGGCAAGCCCGATGCCGGCTTCGCCCGGTCCCGGAGGGCAGGCAAGAAGAGCAGTTCGGAGATGGCCCATGAAAGGTTCAAGTTCATCAGGATCTTCTTCGTACTGGGCATTGTCGGACTCCTCGTCCTGCTCACAGGATTCATCATCACACTGGGCCCACTCAACATATCAGTGGGCGATTCCTATGCAGCGCTTCTGGCCCACTTCTTCCCCGATCACTTCACAGTGGATGCGCTCACATCCAGGGTTGTCTGGAATATCCGTTTTCCCCGCATCCTGGGCGGAGTAATGGCCGGTTTCGGCCTGGGGATCTGCGGATGCGTTATGCAGGCTGTTCTCAAAAATCCTCTTGCCAGCCCCTTCACCCTGGGCATCACCGCCGGAGCGCAGTTCGGCATATCCATCGCCGCAGTTTTGGGCTTTACCCTATTTGGCGGACCCTACTTCATAATAGGCAACGCCTTTGTCTGCGCTCTGTTCTGTTCACTTTTCATTATCGGCCTTGCCGCCATCAAGGGAGCCACATCTGAGAACCTGGTGCTGGCGGGGATAGCAGTGAACTATTTCTTCACGGCCATAAGCCAGCTTCTCAAGTATTTCGCCAGCGACGAGCAGCTCCGGCTCATGACCAACTGGGGAATGGGAGACCTCGCTGCCTTCTCCTGGGCCAACTCCCAGATACTTCTGGCCGTATTTTTAATCTGCATACCCCTGCTCATGAGCAAATGCTGGGACCTCAACATCATGACCGCCGGGGATGAGACAGCCAAAAGCATCGGAGTCAATGCCGAGAGGACGCGCATATTCATAATGGTGGTCAGCAGCCTGCTCGTGGCCACAATAGTCTGCTTCATGGGGACCATCGCCTTTGTGGGACTGGTCGCACCTCACATGGCCCGCATGGTCATAGGAGGAGATCACCGCTTCCTCATACCGGCTTCCGGAGTGCTGGGGGCGCTGGTGCTGATGTCAGCGGATGCCGTGGGAATGAATCTGATGGCTCCAACCATCATACCGACAGGGATAATGACCTCCATCGTTGGCGTTCCGTTCTTCATGTATCTGATGATGAAGGGCAAGAGAAAGGAGTTTTGGACATGATGATAAAGCTGCAAGCCAGGGATATCGTCTTCGGCTACAACAGCAATCCCATTCTGGATAACGTGAACTTTGAGATCGCCCCCTCCAAGCTGGTCACCATTGTGGGGCCGAACGGATCGGGCAAGTCTACGTTGATCAAGTGCATAGACAGGATAGCTTCGCCCCAGGGAGGGAGCATTCTCATCGACAGGAAGGATGTGACCAAGATGAGCAAGATGGACATGGCCAGGTATCTCTCCTATGTGCCGCAAAGCTCGGTGCGCATCTTTCCCACCAACGTCTTCGACACCATTCTGATGGGCAGGAGGCCGCATATCGGATGGCTGGGAAGCGACGGGGACGAGAAGAAGGTCTGGGAGACACTGAGGCTCCTTGATATCGAGAAGCTGGCCATGAGCAACTTCTCGGAGCTGTCCGGGGGCCAGCAGCAGAAGGTGCTGATCGCCAGGGCTCTGGTTCAGGAGGCAGAGGTGATGCTCCTAGACGAGCCCACCAGCAACCTGGACATCTGGCATCAACTGGATGTCATGAACATAATCCGGGATGTGGTGAAGAAGAAAGAAATCACCGCTATCATGGCCTTGCATGACCTCAACTTAGCCTCCTACTACTCAGACCGCATCATTATGATGAAAAAGGGCAAAATCATAGCAGCAGGCGACCCACATTCTGTGATCACCGAGGAGAACATAGCCTCTGTCTACAGGGTGGAGGCGGCTGTAAGAAGCCTCGCCGACCGGCCCATGATCATGCCCTTGCGACAGATCCGGGGTGTGAAAGCTTAAGAATACATATCAGCACCTAACTTCAAAAGAATAAAGTGATAATTATCCTCAGCAGGCTGCCAGAGTCTGCGCCCGGATCTCCTCCATCTTCTCCCTGCCGGCCAGCACCTCCACCAGCTTGAGGGCGAACTCCAGGGCCGTTCCAGGAGCGCGGGAGGTGACCAGATTTCCATCCACCACCACCCTCTCCTCTGAGAAGTGGGCGCAGGCCTCTACCTGGGTTTTTCCGGATGGGCTCACCGTGGCCCGCCGGCCCTGCAATACGCCTGCTTTGATGAGGACTGATGGGGCAGCGCATATCGCCGCGACGACCTTTCCAGCCCGATCCATCTCCCGCGCCATGTTCAGGATTCGCTCATCATTTCCCAGGTTGACAAAGCCCGGTGCCCCGCCGGGCAGGACCAGGCCGTCGAAGCCCCTGAAGTCAATTTTGCTGAGGGCTGTATCCGGCTGCACCGCAATTTTATGAGAACCTGTGACCATGCCCTCTTTCAGGCCGACAGTGACCACCTCGATCCCAGCCCTGCGCAAAATATCGATGACATTGACCGCCTCAATCTCCTCAAAGCCCTCCGCCAGGGGCACCAGTACTCTTGACATGATTCAATTCCTCCTCGGCAAATAATTGGCCTGCATATTTTAAATCTATTACTATTACCGACCTCAATAGTTAATTTCAAAAATTTTTAATTTTCATAACTTTTATGAACGGGGCTCAATAATCTTTATATAATTGCATGAAGGGCATTGGCGCAGACAAAACAACAGGTGGACACGGACCATGCAATTGAAGAACTCACAGAATATGTATATGATGATGATGTATGTATATCTGAAAGCATATCATGAAGCCCTCCAGGACTTTGAGCTGGCGGTCAAGGACGCCAACTTCGTGGATATGGCTTTGATGTCCGTGCAGCAGAAGTACAAAGAGAAGATCGAGCGCTTTGAAAGAGAGATGACATAACCGCAACATAAATTAGCCCGTCCCGCCCAAAGGATATCATGCTCTGCCTGCGCTGCGGACGGTGCTGCATCCATCTTGATATTTTTATAATAAAAGCGGATACCTCAGGTCGCTGGACGGCTCTCCACAGCCATGAGATAGCCGATGGCCCTCTCCGCCAGAGGATACCTTCGCACCAGGGCCTTGAACCTCTTGCCGTGATTGGCCTCCAGGAGATGGGCCAGCTCATGCACAATCACATAGTCCTCAACCCATTGGGGAAGGCCAGCCAGCTTGCTGCTGATGAGGATGCTCCGGGTCAGGCAATTGCAGGAGCCGCGCCTCCTCTCCTGATTGGTCGAATACCGGATGCTGTTCCAGGTCAGGCTGCCCTGAAAGTAGCGGCGGTTTAACAGGCCCGCCCTCTCCTGCAGATGGGCGTCATCCTTGGGATAGACGCGCTTCTCCAGACGGGCGCGCAGCTTTTCGATATGCCCCTGCAAAGCGGCATTTGAAATGGAGGCCGGAGCCAGCACCTCCATGCGTCCCCCTATCATCCGGGCCTGGATGGTCTTCTTTCGTCGCGCCGACCTCTTAATCACTACCTCCACAGCCGAAACCTCCCGTCCGAAAAGCCATTGACTTCAGGATTATTAATAACTTTCTTTCCGAAGTTGAAGCTGATGATCAAGAGCACGGCAGCCAGTCCACACTGATCTCGCCAGGGGTACTTCCCGACCAGAGCTGAATGAACTTTTCAATGGAAAAGACACCGGTCAGGTCTTCGACGCTCCTGCCGATTAAGGGATGACGGCCGTTAATGGTCGTGCCAGGATCGAATGACTGCCAGGCGATGTGGGCCTGGCCGATGACATTGGAATTGATGCTGGCCTCCAGGCCTCCGCCTGACATGCCGGCATCGATGCTGCCCAGGCCGCCGCTCCCAGCAGATCCGCCGTCTGCTTCTGCTCCTTCTGAAGATCCGGCTGACTTTGAAGACGAAGACAGCCCACCCCAGGAGGCGACCGTCGTCTTCCTTTCCAGATGCTCCAAATCGGTGTACTCCTCTGCCAGGGTTGCTCCGGTATCGTAATTTCTGACGGCGAGCACGTCCTTTGCGCCGGCGTTGTTCATGGCCGCGGCAAAGCTCAAAGGCATCTCGCCCTGCACAGATGATATCAAGAATGCAGCCGATGCAATCAAAGCGAGTGCAGTCAGTTTCATTGCCATCTACTACGATGATTGACGTAGTTTTATTTTAAGCTGATGCTCGATAGGGAAATGGGGAAAAGGAGAAAAAGGGGAAACCGAGATGCCAGGTGCCAGGCATCTCAGGAATCGATGAGGATCTGAATCAATTCATATCCATGGTGCTTTGGCTTGGGCTGCTCGCAGCAGTAGAAGCAGTAGTTCCCTGATCGAGATCCTGCAAGGTGTACTCCCTATTCTGACGGGCGGTCTCGTAGGTCATGTCAATGGTGAGAGCTTTGTTGAAGCAGGTCAGAGCATCCGAATATCGTCCCATCTCCCTCAAGACCACTCCTTTATTATTCCATCCGGTCTTATCCTCGGGATTTATCTCCGTAGCCTTATTGAAGCACTCCAGAGAGCTGTAAAGATTTCCCTGATGGCCCAGAGCCATGCCCTTTCCAATCCAGGCATCGAAGTATGAGGAATCGATCTGCAGGATCTGGTCGAAAATGGCGATCGCCTCATCGTATTTACCCAGCCCCTGGGAGAGGGCAGTTGCCTTCAAGTTTAAGGCCTCAAGATTTGAGCCATCAATGGCCAGAGATCTTTCAAAGCTGGCTATGGCACTGTAAAACTGCCCCTGGTTGGCGAGAGCTTTGCCCCGGTTGTTCCAGAGCATTGTGCTATTCGGCTCAAACTCTAAAGCCCTCTCGTAGCTATTCGCCGCATTGCTGAAGTCGCCGGAGAGAAAGTAGCTATCCCCTTCATCGGAAAATCGCTGGGCGGAAGCACTGGCGGCAGCAACATTCTGAGCAGCAGACGGGGCATCCGCAGATGGGCTCTCAAGAGAGAGGTTTTCAGCCGACTGGTTCTGTGCCGACTGGTCCTCGCCAGACTCGCATAGCGCCGGCATAGCAAGGGCTGCCAGCAAAGCGATAATAATAGTAGTAATGATATGTCTCATGAGGCAGCCCTCTTATGCGAGGTGGTAAATATCTCTACCCCTCGAATGAGCTTGCAGAGCCCAGGGGGAAAATGCCTTTCTTCAAGCTGATCCACCCGTGCTCTTTAATTCATCCATGAAATTGTTCCATCTCTTGGCATCGTCAACCTTGCGGCGAATGTATTCGTCTCTATTCAGGCCGCTCCTATCTTCGCGGCCTCTTCCTTTGAGAAGGTCCCTCAAGTCCAGAATCGACCTGATTATGCTTGCCGCCTCATCATGCAGCTTTACTGCCTGCTCTTGGCTGAGCCTTCTTGAACTGAGATAATCCTCATCCATCTTCTTCTTTTTCTCCAGAATATCGATCAGCTCGGCGATCTGCTGCCTCTCCGTCTCAGTTATCTCCTTTTCGTTGATGAGCCTCCAGATGAGGCGGTGCAGCTCTACTTTTCCCAGCTCGGCATGTAGCTCCGGCGGAAGGTCTTTTTCAGTCTGGTGAAGCTTTTCCATCTCCACACTCAAATCGGCCTTATCAATCTCCAGCATCTCAGGCTCTTTTACTCCCACCCAAACCAGAGCATGATGCAGGCTGGCCACCAGCTTTTTGCGCTCCTCTTCGGTCAGGCAGTCGCCAATGCATTCCTTATCATTCTTAATTGAAGGCATAGATATCCAGCACAGTTATGTGCGGCCAATGCTCTTTAGGATTGCTACACAACGATGTGAGGAAAAAAGCCAAAAAAAAATTGAAAGATGGCATGGGCCGGTCAGCATCTTTGATAGATTCATCAAGAGCCCAAAAGCCCAAAGCAATGATTCGCTCTTCTTCACTCTAAGATCTCTACCTCGCCCGAATCCAGGTGGTAGCGAGCGCCGACGATCATGACCTCTCCGCTCTCAACCTTTTCAGAGAGTATGGGCTGGGAGGACTCGAGCTGCTCGACGATATTCCAGACGTTGTTGTCGATGGAGCTGTCCAGCAGCAGGCTCTCATTTCCTGCCTCTCTGGCTTGCTCTACCGCCGGCTGGATGAATTCCACGAGGCTGCCCAGGTGGCCGGGAACCTCTCCACCCTGAACCACCGCAGTGACCGCGCCGCAACTATCATGCCCCAGCACTAAGACCAGCGGCACGCCCAGATGCTCCACGGCATATTCTATGCTCGCCAGTGAGGCGTTGTCTATAACCTGTCCGGCTGTACGGATGACGAATATGTCTCCCAGGCCCTGATCGAAGAGCACCTCAGGGGCGATCCTGGAGTCGGAGCAGCCCACGATGACGGCAAAGGGGTGCTGGCCGGCCAAAAGCTCGGCGCGGCGCTCCATGGACTGATCGGGATGGATGGAGCTATTGGAGGCAAAACGGGAATTGCCTTCCAGGAGCTTATTTAAAGCCTCGTCTGCGGTAATCGAATTTCCAGATTCGGATGCGGCTGTTAGAGATATCGGAACCGATAGCATTAGAGCTATTGCCAAAAAGCTTGAGAATTTTATGCTAAATTCCTCCGGGATAGGCCAGGGGAATCCATAAATAAGAATCTTTTCATCTTTTAAAACTGGAATACATTACTATCATTACTTAAAAAAGTTCCTCTATGAAGACTGGCAAATCTGCAATGCCGATATCTTTACCTACCATAAATCACGTCCTCCGGCTAAAGGTGATTTTATGTTTCCGGGACTTGGAGGATTGGGCGGAAGGGGCGGCATGAGCCCCAAGAAGATGAAGGGCATGCTCAAGAACATGGGCATCAACATCGAAGAGCTGGAGAATGTCATCGACGTAGTCATCCGCATGCCCGACAGGGAGATGGTCATAAACAATGCCTCTGTCGCGATCATGGATGCCCACGGTCAGAGGAGCTATCAGATATCCGGAGATGCTTCCGAGCGACCTCCCAGCGGCGCGGCTGCTGCTGCTACTTCATCTGCTGAGGGAGTGCACGCAGCGGGGCAGGCGGCAGGCCAGACCGAGGCAGCTCTGGAGATCCCCGAATCGGATGTCGATCTGGTGGCAGCCCAGACCGGCGCGCCGGCGGAGAAAGCCAGGGAGGCCCTAAAGGAGGCTAAAGGCGATCTGGCGGCGGCTATAATGAACCTGGCATCCGGGGCGTCCAGGTGATATTGCAGGACATAATCAGCAATTCATAGAAACGACTGACCACAGACTGATGATAGACAATCCCGGCTCCCTGCGCGATCCGGTCCACGGGGCGGTGGCCGTTGACGACCTGGAATGGCAGCTCATCTGCTCGCCGCCCATGCAGCGCCTCCGGGGCATCAAGCAACTGGGGCTGGTGGAGGCAGTCTACCCCGGAGCCGGGCATACCCGGTTTGAGCACTCGGTCGGGACCATGCACATGGCCGGGAAAATCGCTCAACACCTCGGCCTCCCGGCTGAAGATGTGTCTCGCGCCCGGCTGGCGGGGCTCTTGCACGACCTGGGCCACTCCGCCTTTTCTCATGCCGTGGAAGGGGTGCTCAGCCGAAATCCGGATATTCAGCCATTGCTTGACGGCAGGAAGGCTTCAGGGCACGAGCAGTTCACCAGCTTCATCATCCGCGCTCACCCCTTTGGTGAGAAGGCACTTGCTGCAGCCGACGAGAGATTCGGCAGTGCGGAGAGGATCTTCTCCGAGGTCGCGGACGTGGCCAGCGGAAGACACCACCCTCTGGGCCAGATCATCGTCGGCGATCTGGATGCAGACAGGATAGATTTCCTCCTGCGCGACTCGCACCACTCAGGAGTCGCCCTGGGCCTGGTGGACGTGGACCAGATCCTGCAAGCTCTGACTGTCAAGGCGGGGCGCATAGTGCTGGCCGGAGTGGATGACTACCAGGCGGAGATGTCCCGCACTGCGGCGGAGTCAATGCTCATTGCCCGGGCTCACCACTACAATGCCCTCATCTACCATCCGAGCGTTCAGTCCATGCGAGCCATGCTGCTCACTGCCCTGGAAAAAGCCCTCTGCCTGATGAAAGAGGATGAGGCGAAGAGGAGCGTGGAGCTGTTCTTCCGGCAGTTTTCAGATCCCGATCTGATCAACTTCATCACTGAAAAGGGAGACGACGCGGCGAGGAGCCTCCTGGCCCGAATAAAGTCCGGGCGAAGCTATCCCCTTGCCGGGAGGTTCGACCACAGGTCACTGCCCCCGGAGACGCGCATGGCTCTCTCCACCATCTCCCGGCACGGGCGCATGAGAAAGCTCTTTGAGGATGCCCTGGGCAGGAAGCATGCTTCCCTGGTTGACATCACTGTGGGAAGCGGCGTTCCCCGATCCACCCGCACCCAGTCGGACGGGTTTCTCTACGACGAGTCGGCCCTGGCAGCAGGCCTGGTCAAGTCCCTCACCCGGCAGATCGCCATATCCTTCTTTGCAGACGGGCGGCCGGCGATCTCTTTGGATGACATAGCCTCCCAGGCATTCAAGCTGCTCTCCTTCATCCGCTCGGAGAGCTATCTGCCCATCGACGGACTGCTGCTGCTCTTCTATTCCCTGCAGAGGATGCTCTCCGAGACCATTGGCAGCAAGATACTGGTCCCCAGAATCAGGAACATCACCTGGCTATATCGAACGGTGGCCAGGCTGAAGGAGACGGGCACGGCGGGCAGCTCCGGGCTGTTTGATTACGCTTTTCAGGATGACTTCGGATTTGTCTACAGCGAGAGGCTCTTTGAGGATATTCAGATACTGGTGGCTATGGGCATGATCTATCAGGACCAGAGGCACTATGAGAAGGCAGGACGCTGGCTGCAGAGATATGAGTACATGCTCACGGCTGAAGGCATGAAGTATGCAGAGAGCATTGCTGCCTCCTACAAAAGGGAGGCGGAGTGGCTGGCCGGGCACCTGCGCCAGGAAAAGCACGCCATACCCTATGACCTGGTGAGCCTGTCGCTGCCCAGGTACAGGGGTGAGAGAGGATGAAAAACCGGGGGCAGCTAAAGTTCTGCCTATGACCGGCCGGTGCAGGATGTCAGGATCACAGAGGCTAAGATGGTCCTATGAGGTTGGACAAAATCCTAGAGAGAGCAAGACTAATTATATATGAAAAGCATAGACTAGCTCAGATGAAGAAATTAAGCTACCATGTGATGCTTCGATGGGAACCGGATGATGAAGCATATACCGCATGGGTTCCATCTCTTCCAGGATGTGTTACCTTTGGCAAGACCATTGAGGAAGCCTTGGAGATGTCGAAGGATGCCATAGAACTGTATGTTGAAACCCTAATCTCTATCGGTGAGACAGTTCCTTCTGATGAGTCTGTAATAGATTGTACAGTAAATATCGAAGCCTATGCCTAAGTTGCCTTCGATCTCTCCTCAGCAGGTTGTCAGAGCTTTAGAGAGAGCAGGATTTATTCTTAAACGAACTTCAGGAAGCCATTTCATTTATTATCATCCTGAGACGGGGAAAAAAGTGTGCCTATTCATAAAAAAGATATGCTGAAAGGAACTTTGTCAGATTAAAAGAAGAATAATTTGGAGATGATTAAAATGACCGACGAAGCAGCAAAACCGGGGGCAGCTAAAGTTCTGCTCAAGACCAACATGGGCGAGGTCACAATTGAGCTGTACGAGGACATGCCTATCACCGCAGGCAACTTCAGAAAGCTGGTGGAGAAAGGATTTTATGACGGCACCATCTTTCACCGGGTGATCGACGGATTCATGATTCAGGGAGGCGACCCCACCGGCACGGGCCGGGGCGGGCCGGGCTATGCCATCAAGGACGAATTCACCCGCAAGAACAGGAACGACCGGGGCACCATCAGCATGGCCAACGCCGGCCCCAACACCGGAGGCAGCCAGTTCTTTATCAACCTGGTGGACAACAACTACCTGGACAAGGCCCATCCGGTCTTCGGCAAGGTGGTGGAGGGGATGGAAGTGATTGATACCATTGCCAAGGTGAAGAAGGGAGCGATGGACCGGCCGGTCAAAGAGATAAAGATCGAGAGCGCGAAGATGGTCTAACCGCGCGATAAAATTAGCAATATTATTTTTTTAATTTTAAGATAATCTCATTCTCTCCGGAATCTGCCGGACAAAGGGCCTGTTGGCCAGCAGCAGCCACAGCCCCAGGCAGGCCAGCCCCACCAGCATGTTCATGGCTGCCAGCACCCTTATAGTATCGCCCCATTCCTGGGAGATGATGGCCATTCCCAGGCTGCCCATGAGTATGGCTGAGCAGGCCATGAGGGCGGCGGCAGATCCGGTGTCCTCCTTTTGCTGCTCCAGCATCAGATTGGTTCCCGGAGTTCTGATGCAGCTTC
>Ga0209099_1002932_pt1 | contig 14368 bp, 14 predicted proteins | sample AD_JPNHW2_MetaG_FD_184430 | JGI IMG/M metagenome (GOLD analysis project Ga0209099, IMG submission 184430) | Active sludge microbial communities of municipal wastewater-treating anaerobic digesters from Japan - AD_JPNHW2_MetaG (SPAdes) (version 2) | ecosystem: Engineered > Bioreactor > Anaerobic...
CTTCTCGTTATCGGTAAGGTAATTTAGTACGATGTCGCTTAGATTCATTGCCCTGTTCCTCTTTGTTTCCAATTCACTGTTGGATACAGGGCATCTTCACATTTTACAGCACTTCGGGTACACTACCGTCTCATCGTGTATTAATGCGTTGGATCTGTTTTCAGTTCGTGAATAATTTCATTGATTTAAAAAAAAACAACCAAAAGACACCGGCGATGGTTGAGAAAATTTCAGATCATGTCTGGACATGGGGAGAATTTTTGTCACACCATATCCAGTTGAAGGATAGGTCACTACCGAAAAATGGATTATTATCAGGAAAAGTGCGGAACCGTGGTAATTATTACTTCAAGGTTTTCGAGTCCTGCAACCGGATTTTTCTTAAAAGGTTCAAGTTCTTCTTTAAAATCGCAAATGATAAATTGAGCTTTTTCCTTATCTGATACAAAAAATTCAAAAACGATTCTGTTTTTAGTAATATTCAGCCGTATTGATTCGATTGCCCGCTGCCCCTCCCAGTGCATTATGGAGACAATATTTTCATCGCACAACATTTTTTTCCTGATTTTTGAGTATAATTCTCCGGCATCATTTTCCCGTGCCCTGCTTTTTGTCTTGTCAAGTGCGTCTGCTATACGAAGAAGGACACATAATTTCATCAGCCTTTGATTTTCCGGAAGCGGCTTTCTTTTCCGGTGTCTCAGACACAGATCAGATATATCCTTGAGATCTTCAGGAGTAATTACCCCCTTAAACATGCCTTCCGCCTCCATCCCTTGCAGAATTTTAACAGTATATTCTTCGTGTTTAGCCCGGGCTTCCTGAGGATCTGTGACCTCAAGATCGTACCTCTCTTTGTACGACATTGCCGCATTCCCAAGATCATGGAATAATGCCGACCAGTTCAGGATGGCCTGATCTCTCTCTTCCAGATTGGTGAGATATCCAAGCAGGCGGGTATTTGCCAGAACAGTTTCCACATGGTTCCAGCCATGCTTTGTCAGATTGTATGCTATGGGAATATCCTTGAAAATCTGCGAGATGTATCCAATAGCATCGGCTTCGGGATTTGGCGTATTGGGCTTGATGATTTTTTGGGAATTTAATATTGCAATAATTTCTTTAAACCGGTCTTGTATTTGTTCACACGTCGTGTCATTAAACGCTATAACAATCCCCATATCATGACCAAATGCCTGCCGATACTGGGATAGTAGCAATGCTACAGGAATTGCATTTGTCTTCCAGTAATTGATGACATGAATTGTCGTACATTTATCATTAATTCCGATACCATACGTTGTTCCTGTCTTTGAGCAGATATAATCCAGTTGTTTAAATCCGCCCAAATCCGTATCTGGCTCCGATTTCAATCGTTCGACAGCGGTCACGGATCCCTCCTGATAATGATTGAGATCCAATGAAGGTTGGGGGATTCTGGGAATAAACCGGTCGTCGTCAATAATCTTTTTCAGGAGCGACGGGACATTCTTTTTTTCCTTATCCAGCCATTCGGCATCATGTTCTCTGCTTTCAAACGGACAAAATTCTTCTTTTTCAAGGGGAAGCTGAGAAGAATCGCGGTCACAGATTGCACCTCGCGATCCCCAGAAGTGAGAATATTCATCCGGCTTTCCATAATGGCAGAACTGTTCACCTCCGATAGAAAAGATAAGTTCAGCACCGGCACTAATCGCTTTACCGTAATGGGTGATAGCACGTTTATGGTGGTCAACAAGAACAACCCGGATTCCTTTCGAAGATAATTCTCCTATCTTCGTAATCGCTTCATTAGCAGCCGAATAATTCAGATTTACCTGAATTGGAAGTGGGATATCAACAATTACAACAAGTGCAAGGTCTGGATCATCAAATGACGTCCGTAAGAATGTATATCCCCAAAAGAATTCTGCGGACCCGGTGCCACATCCATTAGGGCACTCACGATCAATTCGTTCTTTTGAGACATTTTTATCCCCGCGAGGAAGCTTTTTTATATGCTTGCATATATCATCCAGTTTAAGGGCAATATCATAACCTTCACTGACGAGATTTTTGTAAGAGATCGCAGTCATCGTGATACCATGACCGTCAGTTCCGCCAAATAGGATTGCTTTCGTCTTTTTCTTTTCTTCAGATGTCATTTATTTCATCTCCTGCACTAGAAAAATTGGTAAATTCCTACATACGCATTTTTTTTGGTATTATACTAGAGGGATCTCCCCTTTTATCCTCCCGGCATCTCCACCGGCACCATCTCGATCTTCTTTACTTCCATGAGCTTCGCCCCCGCCGCATCCATCTCCCCCGGTGTCATTTCCCGGTCCCGCTGTGCAAGTGAGACTTCCGGCATCACGAGCAGGTAAAACCGGCTTCCTGCGTCAAGAATCCGCTGGATCATTGGCAGAGGGAGTACACCGATGTAGATGTTCCCGGGAAGGATCGTGTCTCCCGTAAGGTGAGAAACGACCTCCCCCGAAAAGCCGTTTGCCTTGAGCCATTCGATGGCGCCGGTATGCCGTGTCACAATCACTATCATGGATCAACCTTCCGATTCTTTTTATTTAAATGATATTTTTTCATCCGGGTGAAATCCGGTTACTGATGAAAAAATCCCGGATTGAGCCGATACCAGTGACTTCCCGTTCATGATGGGGGATACGAGTGCCGTAATCTGGTCAGAGCCGGATGCAGATACCGGCAGCATGATCGTATCATTGCCTTTATGACCGGCATTTTGTTCGTTCGTGATATACGGATATACAATATAGATCATCACGAGTCCCAGCAGGATCAAAAGAATGACCAAAACTGCAATCAGTACAATATAGACATACGTCAACTCCCTTTTGTCAAGACACTGCATACGCTACAAGCCTCATGGTGTTAAAAGGTCCATACCTCGATCAGAATAATTACCGCGTTCCCTCAAAAACCTGTTAATTTCTGCGGGACTACCTCGTTGCTACCCGATTTTTATGAGCGTAAACCCGTCGCAAAATAGTTTACCTGAAGAATCCGTTCTCAATAAGGACCCTAATACGTATCGCTGTCCAGACGGGTGACGAGCTGGTTGTTTCCTTTTAGCCGTCCCCATTTTCCTTTGATGATCGTTCCCGGATTGGTGAAGGTATACGTTCCGTCTGCATTGAATTCATATATGATCATGTTCTTTCCGGTCCATCCAAGGGTTATTGCATCACCCCATTTCCCTGCGATACCCAGATCGCTCCCGGAGGGCGTCAGGATCTTACGATCCTCCTGTTGAGCGGCTTTTTCCAGGTTATGAGTGGTTTGATTGATTATGGGTACAACCACAAGTAGCAACACAAACCCCACGAGGACAACGGCAATGCTCAGGGTCCCGATAATTATCAGGGTCTTTTCATTTTTTACTCCAGTCTGTCATAGTGAGAATCTCCTTTTTGGTTTTTCACAAGATTCCTGAATTTTTCATCCAGTGGTCGCAATGCGGTACATCTCATTGAGGAATTTTTTTAAAAATGGGAACTGCAAGGGATTATTCTCGATACAGTTCGGCATTCCCGGGGAGGGGATGAATTTCCTGTCGAATTTTTTATAAGACCCGCGAGGGGTTCTCCCTTCAGAAAAAAGATCATTTGCCGGATAACAAGTTTTGGTGAGTTGCTCTCCTGCCAGAACCGATCGTAGTTACCTCATCATGGTAAGAGGGTATCGCGACGCTGTTAGGGATTGCAGGGTAAAGACACCTACGAGAAAACGGATCACCGGGTGTCCTGCCACTAGTTTCCCATGATAATATCACGGAAAAAAAGTCTGAGTCCTCCGGCAGGCTTCAGGCAGATTCATCGATGACCCTGAAAAATCCCGGTCAACGAAGCAAGGAACCGGGGATCAGTAAGGGCCAGGTATACAATGAGAATACTTATACCGATAATCATGGGTATTGCAACCGCCAGTATCGCACGGGTCGTTGTAACTTTCTGGAGTTCCCGGATACCCAGAACTTCAAGCACGAGTCCCCAGATCGTACCGACGATTATTCCCATCGGCATTATCCATCCCAGGAGAAGTACCGGGGTCATGGAATTTCCAACTGCCCTGAAGGTATTTTTCAGTCCCTGGCGGCCGCCCAGCAGGTAGACCCAGAGATGGAGCCATGCCGTGCCTGCCAGGAACGAGAAGATCATCTGCCCCAGCATCGTCAGGAGGAGGACAACGATCTGGTTGTTCATCATCAGGTACATGCCGAACTGGGATAAGGTCAGGGAAAACAAAATCCCGTAGACTGCAAGCAGGATAAAGAAGTAAACGAAGGTAAACGAGATTTCATCGTTTGCCGCTGTTCTTAATGTCTCAACTGGTTTTAGGATCATTCCTTTTATTCGCTCAAAGATTTCTTCCAACATTTTTTCTACCTCATGTTTTTTGATGGTTTTTCACAGTTCCGGTTTTTTAAACCGGGATAACAGGTTCTGCTCATACCGGATTACATGAACCGGACGCGGCAAATCCTACAAAACCCTGTGCATTCGGGATATGCATCCACAGGGTCTAAAAAAATCTGCATGAAGTCAAAGACTTCGCACCAAAGCAATGAAAATTTTGTACTCCAGACTCAATTTCCATTAGCCTGCGCTATTGTCTGAAGTTTTCAAAATTTTCATGACAAAAATTCCCGGTATGCCTGCGGGAAACTAAAATTCCGATCTTTTTACGAGGATATAAAAGCGGGGTTGCCGCTGTGAGGGTTCAACCGATCGGACCTTTTAAAGACGGCTTTCACTTGACGGCGGGCCGCCGGATCTCCGATACCAGCAGGCAGCCTGAAAGAAGTGCGCCGAAGATCGCAAAGGCCGTGATAATGAGGGTCATTATCACCCTGTTGAAGATAAGATCCGGTTTTATCGTAACCAGAGCAGGAATTGCCGTGAGCGGATCATGCGGCAGGAGAAACAGGTTTGTAAAGCCGTCACTTATCAGGATCATAATGCCCGCTATATCGGCATTCTGATACTGGTGTCCATCGACAAAGACCGGCTGTGCGTCGATCTTGGTTAGCGTTCCATAGAGGGTAAATGTACCGAGGATCGCAATCGCGATACAGAGGACAAACACCACACTCGTAATCATCATTGTTTTGTGTGCGTTCATTTTTTTACTCCAGGGTAAACCTGCACATTATTCCCGGGAATCGCGGGCATGCGCATTTAGACAATTTGTTTTCTCCACATTGTTCCCGGGCTTGTAATTATAAAAGAGGACGGCATCTGCGTGATGCCGGACCGGTCCCCGAAACCGGGGATCGTGAAAAAACATTCCGTGGTGCTCAACCCGGTTTCCCGGGTATCATTACACGCTGGGACATGCAGGAAGGCATTTCAAATGCGGTCTCTTTAATTCACGATAAATGACAAAAAGCAATGACTCATCGCGTTTATGGGGAATTTGTCCCGGTTAATCACCTCTGATAAAATTTTCAGGTGATTCCTCAGTTTGAGCCACCAAAAAATGCGAATACGTTACAAAGGTTATGAAAAAACTCGTGTATTCTTCAATTTGAAGACGTTCCCGGGTGCATCGCCCCCGCCAGGGCACCTCCCCTGCGTATCAATACGTCACTTTCCAGTGCACATCAATATTATCTCCCGTACAGGTCTGAAATGCCGATGTCACATCCCAGGTAGCAGCAGGTGTTTCAGACTCTGATGGGTACATACACAAAACATTATCCATGTAAGGGACAAATTCGCACGTATCATACATTTTAAGTTCAGCGTGTTTTTGCAATCTTGTGAAAAATTCCTGGGACTTGGGATCGGAAAATACAAATTGATATTCATTCGTACCGCTATTGCCGGGATAAATAATGTGAGAAGTCGTTCTTTTATCTCCTGTACTGACTATTATGGAGTCCATGAAGCCAGACTGAGAAATACCCATCAAATCTCCCTCTGAATCTGATAAATACACCCTTCCTGCGGCCCCGGCTATGGCAGTATTAATGTCTTTCCAGACCTTATTATCGGGAGATTTCGTATTTTTTACGGTAGCGAAAAACTGGATATTTTTTGTTTTCCATACTGTTTGCTTGCCAATTACCGGATCGGTATCTGTAAGAGTATTCGCACAATGACCAGAGGTCAAAGTAACCTCTTTATTGTTGGAAAGATGAGCGGTTTGTCCCAGGGAGAGAGTTCCCAACGGTCCCGTTCCGAGGTTAGACAGGGAATTTTTGAATGGATTATCGGTAAAACCGATGACAACTCCAATGGCAATTACTGCAATTATCAGAATCAGGATACTGTACTGTGTCTGGTTTTTCATAACAAATCACCTTTGTTTTTTTTTTAATGCCGGGAGATCGTGCAGCTTGCACCCTCTCCCGTGTTCGCAATCATCAGGTCAGCAGCCGCATGGCGGCCGTTACAAAAAGTTCGGGTTTTGTCCAGGGGAGATCCCCAAAAAGAGACGTTATGTCATACAAACCTCCGGATCGGGTACCAGGATATGCGGGGCACGCGGACAGCCCGGGCTCCTCGTGTTACGCCATTATTCCCGAAGCCCTTCATTTGGAAGGGATCGGTATGCACTGCATTTTGCAGCCCGCTGCAATCCAGATACGCGATAATCCGCCGCAGGATCTTTGAAAATCAAAAGTTCCCGTCCGGGAAATTCATACACTACGGGCATTCTGCGGGGAGAATGTCATGAGTTCCCCATAATCCCGGACTGGTGATCATGGTTTTTGTTCCATCAAATCAGTCTAACGAAATTGCAACGGATGACAACCGGATATGCATTTGACTACAAAGATTCGGTGAATCTTTCAGAATTTCAAAAGTGGATTTCAAGAGCCAAGGCTCTTTGATATTTCACACTTTGCACTCAAACAATATAAATGTTTTGTAGATTTTCTGATCCGTGGTGCGATCTATCCTGGTCTGGCAGACATGATCGTCACCAAGGAATTTACACGCCGTAATATAACTATATGCATTTCTGCGGATTTATATGAGAAACAGGGATGGATTATTCAGAAAATTAATACTCAAAATTCTTCTTTTTTCCGATTGTGATAATTTCGATAAGAAGTATCTCGTGAAATATGAAGAACGTCGCCCGGTACTCTCCGATCCGGATTCGGTATCGTGGTGCAACCTTTGGACTGTCCCTGACTTTTACCACATCGTGCTGCTGTCCCGGGTTGGCTGAAAACTTTTTCAATGCGAGTTCAATGTGGATCCGGTGTTCCGTTGGAACAGCCAGCAAATCTTTTTTTGCTCGTCGTGAAAATTTGAGTTGATACACGCGATCACAGTTTCCGCGCTTTAATTATTTTATCATCGCCGCATTCTTTCATAATCTCATCAAGCGTAAAAACCCGGCCGGCCTTGATATCGGCGATTCCTTCTTCCATCGCTTTGATCTCTTCCGGTGTCATGGGCTCATCATCATACGCGGATTCAGCTAAACGGCGGACAACATCGTCATATGTCTCCCGGGGATTCAGTTTCAGATCATCGAGGAGCGCCTTAGTATCTGTTCGCATCCTTACGGAGGTAACTTCTGGCATATGCTGATGTATATGGGAGCATATGATAATAAGGCTATTCTTCCGACTAATGGCGACCTTAATCTTTAATTCCCCACAGGGGAACAACTTCAGAATCCGGCCGGCTTTCCCACATTTTTGCATCTTCTTCAAGCCGACGCTTCTTACATTCCTCAATCATATCCGACCGGAGCTCTGCATAGGTCCGGCCGGCAGAACGCATCTCTGAAAGATCTCCTTCCAGACCGGATCTTTTACACTACCTGAATACCCCCGGTATCAGATCTTCCGGATAAAAAAATCCGATTCCGGGCACCCCCATATTTTTAATTCTCCATCGCACCCCTCGCAGTAGCATAACTGCGAACGATCATATACGGTCCCTTTCGTGGCAATGCCGCCACATTTCATGCACCGGATGTCTTCGTTTGTTTCAAGTACCAGTTGTTTCATCTCAATTCCTTCTTTCTGACCTTCAGTTCTTTTCGTTTCCCCATTTATCCGGCCCTCTTCTGCATCGGGGAGTCACGTCCATTCCTGATCCCACGTAGTGATGCACCATGCAGTCATGCCTGAATTCCGGCAAGGATAAAACAGGATCATTCCCTTCTCATTGCGGGTAATACGCATTCGTGAAAACTCAAATGGAGAGACGAGGACCGACTCAGTTTTCATACCCTTCTGATACCGGGTGCTGAGTCAACATGTATGCGGTCGAGCTAGTACCCAAAGATATGGATATTTTCATACCCTTCTGATACCGGGTGCTGATTCAACCGTTCGCATTTTTGTCCTAAATATCTTTTGCTTTGAAATGCAGCCCCGGATTTTTTGGGAATCTATGCGGGTCTCAAAAGTTCCCGGGATTTGCGAAAGACCAGCACACACCGGAATGAAATTTTTTTAAATCTCCTCATATAAATTGTGTGAAAACACTTCGTGAGATCCCCTCCTGTTTCCCGATACCATTCGACGAAACGATCAAATCTGCACCGTAACGGCACTATAGAACAATCCCCCACGTATCACTCTTTTTAAAAAAATTCTTTTGGAATATCTTACAGGTAATCGCTGATGGCCCAGCGGATCTTTCCGGTTTTATCCCAGCCTCGGACTCCAACGCCTCCCGAAAAATATATTCCGTTCCCGGTTTTTTTGTTGGCCCCGTTGGATGAGCTGATGTTTCCCTGATGTTCTGGCAGGGTGTTGGATCTGATAACTGAAGAGAGGAGGAACAACTGCTCGCGACCGGCCCGGATCACCCGTTCTTCCGGTACCATCAGATTCCGAAAGATCTCTACCGGCCGGGTTATCTGTCCTGAATGGAAAGTCCGCCACAGGTATTCCAACCGGTACCGGATCAACGCATCAAGCGAACGAAAGACCGGTTCTGCATCGGTATCCCGGTGATAATACGCAAAGGCCCGGAGCAGGGGGTTCAGGAGCCGGATCGGATCGCCCGGAAACGCGAACCGGAAATTGTTGAAGATCTCCCCGATCCGGGTGTGCATGTGATCTACAGATACTTCTGAAGGGGTGACAGAAACACCGGGGCCCGAACCTGCAAAATGCCAGTGCAGGAAATCAAAACCATCATCAGCGGAGACGATCCGGGTCTTTGTTCCTGAAAGCCACAATCCCCGTCGCGAGAGAAACGTGCTGATGCGATCATAGGCATCCTCAACAAGTCTCTTCGATTCCGCCAGGACAATGAAGTCGTCTGCATACCGGACAAACCGGATCTCCGGCACCGGACCGGGAGAAGAAGTCCTGCGGGAGTCTGGGGCCTGACTCCACCCCTCGTCAAGGATCGTTTCCAAGCCATCGAGCGTCATGTTTGCGAGGATCGGTGAAATAATCCCGCCCTGTGGGATTCCGCCGCTGACCGGGTGGTACTCATCGTCGTACACGTACCCGGACGCGATCATCTTTTTGAGGCAGGGCCGGTCCAACGGGATGTTGCGCAGGAGCCAGCGGTGGCTGATCCGGTCGAAACAGTCTTCGATATCGGCATCGAGGACCCAGACCGGTTTTTGCGCCCGGGTCAAGTACTCCCGGATGACCCGGCCCGCATCTTTTGCCGACCGGGACAGCCGGTACCCGTAAGAATGGGGATCGCCCCACGTCTCTGCGACCGGCTGGAGTGCAAACGTAAAGAGCATCTGCATCGCCCGGTCGTTCATCGTGGGAATCCCTATCGGGCGCATTTTCCCCGGCTCGGCCCGGGGCCGGTAGAACCGCAGGAGCGGCGAGGCCCGGTACCGTGAGCGGTCAAGGTGGAGGGCCGCATACATTTTTTCCGCCGGCGTCGTCCAGAGTATCCCGTCAATCCCGGGGGTGTGCCGGCTTTTCTTTTTGAGGATCGTACGCACGGCAAGGAGTTTTGCTTCCGGTAAACCGGTGAGCCGGTGTTGCAAACGGGCAATCTCAAGGAGCCGGTACTTCCCGGCGGCGTGAGCGATATCGTTCTGGAGAGCGGCAACCGTGTCGCGAACCTGCGCCCACGCGATCCCGTTCCACATCTCGGCAAGATCCCGCTCTGACGCCAGAGCATCAAAGACGGTAAATTCATCGGGTTCATAGGTCTGGAACATATCATTTCCTCCACGTAGTTCTGGTCCCGGGGAGAGGGGGATTCCCCGGCAAAAAAGTTTTAAATTCCATTACCCGGCCGTAGATTTGGGTTGAAGCGGTCGGGCGAATTTTTTGGCCGGAAAAAAAAACATTTGGGTTTTTACTCAATGACTGCATGTGCAGCACAATGCAGTCCCAGGTACTGGATAAAAAAGGAAAACCATTTTGACGATTCTGAAAACTGTACGCGGGATTTTGATTGCGGTAAAAGTGGAAATTGAAAATTTTGCACATCGGGTCGGGGAAAAAATTTCATGCCCTTCTGATAACGGGTGCTGAGTCAACAATGACTGCGGAGGCAGTTATGATTGAAGAAAAGTGGGTTTTCATACCCTTCTGATAACGGGTGCTGAGTCAACGGTATTTCGATGTACGAAAGAATTGGAAAAAAACTGTTTTCATACCCTTCTGATAACGGGTGCTGAGTCAACAAGAGTGACCCGAATGGAACGCAAGCAGGCAATTTGTTTTCATACCCTTCTGATAACGGGTGCTGAGTCAACAAAACGTATTGGAAACTTCCCGCCGGGGAATCATTGTTTTCATACCCTTCTGATAACGGGTGCTGAGTCAACAAAGAGAAAGTTGCTCCTGTAGTCAGTACGATCATTGTTTTCATACCCTTCTGATAACGGGTGCTGAGTCAACAGAAGATATCGCAGGAGATTACTTTCGACGACATTCGTTTTCATACCCTTCTGATAACGGGTGCTGAGTCAACATCTTCGTTGAGTGATTTATCTAGAGGGATGAATGTTTTCATACCCTTCTGATAACGGGTGCTGAGTCAACAGGAGGTATTGAAAGAGATCACCTTCGAGGAAATTCGTTTTCATACCCTTCTGATAACGGGTGCTGAGTCAACTCAAACAGCGGTGTTTTTATGTATTCGTACAACAAGTTTTCATACCCTTCTGATAACGGGTGCTGAGTCAACTCTTATTGCTCCGACGAAGTGATGGCGCGATTGTAGTTTTCATACCCTTCTGATAACGGGTGCTGAGTCAACGCAATGGCCCATGATAAATTAGTTTCGCTCAATTGTTTTCATACCCTTCTGATAACGGGTGCTGAGTCAACACCAAACAGTGGCCAGAGCCCTGTCAAACAGACAGTTTTCATACCCTTCTGATAACGGGTGCTGAGTCAACGGATCAGATTTCGAACCTGAAAGTAACGGATGGAGTTTTCATACCCTTCTGATAACGGGTGCTGAGTCAACGATCCTCCCTTTTCTTACCGAGGATCCAGATCCTGGTTTTCATACCCTTCTGATAACGGGTGCTGAGTCAACTAATAAAAGAAGAGGAGAATTATTGTGGAAAAAAGTTTTCATACCCTTCTGATAACGGGTGCTGAGTCAACTAAACACAACACTTGGCAAATACATCCCGACAAGTTTTCATACCCTTCTGATAACGGGTGCTGAGTCAACGGGAGAATGGGTGCTCAAATATTCGTCGATCATCTGTTTTCATACCCTTCTGATAACGGGTGCTGAGTCAACGCAAAGATGATATGTATATGACTGTCATGCGCATCAGTTTTCATACCCTTCTGATAACGGGTGCTGAGTCAACAATTTATTCAGGTGAAATTTATGGTTGATAACGAAGGTTTTCATACCCTTCTGATAACGGGTGCTGAGTCAACTTAAAAGGGGAAGGAGGTAACATGGCAGAAGCTTCGTTTTCATACCCTTCTGATAACGGGTGCTGAGTCAACAGAGGGAGCGGGAAAAGTAGTTCATTTTAAAATCATTGTTTTCATACCCTTCTGATAACGGGTGCTGAGTCAACCGGACTACAACCGTAGCCAAAAACAGTTTGAAGCGGTTTTCATACCCTTCTGATAACGGGTGCTGAGTCAACGCATTTTTGCCAAGTGATGGAAACGGAGTTGAGGAGTTTTCATACCCTTCTGATAACGGGTGCTGAGTCAACCAAAGAAATTCGGCCCTATTATCGGTTCGTAATCGTTTTCATACCCTTCTGATAACGGGTGCTGAGTCAACAACAGCGGAACAGCGGGCAGAAGGTATAGCAGATCTGTTTTCATACCCTTCTGATAACGGGTGCTGAGTCAACACACAAGAATTTAGAGGGAAAATCATGTTAACATTAGTTTTCATACCCTTCTGATAACGGGTGCTGAGTCAACACCACCAGAAGGCGGTCGTGGTGTTTATGGAAGAAAAGTTTTCATACCCTTCTGATAACGGGTGCTGAGTCAACGCCACATAGGTCGAGGTATGAAGATGAAGATAATAAGTTTTCATACCCTTCTGATAACGGGTGCTGAGTCAACAGGTGAAACGGGAGGTATGGAAAATGTCGAAGCCAGTTTTCATACCCTTCTGATAACGGGTGCTGAGTCAACCGCAGGAGAGGCGCAGATGTTTGTGAGATTTTTTGACGGGTTTTCATACCCTTCTGATAACGGGTGCTGAGTCAACCGTTCGCATTTTTGCCCTAAATACCTTTTGCTTTGTAATACAGTCCCGGATTTTGGGGGTATCTGTGCTGACCCCCCGGGCCCGCCCGGGGTTTATAAAGGTCAGCACACTCCGGGGTGAAATTTTCGAAAGTAGTATTTGAATATTTTTAAACGGCCCTGATTTTCACACAACAAAATACGAACGGGCTTCCGTCGTAAAGGTCATATTTACACAATTCAACTGGGATATGCAGGTCCGGCACAGCGGCATGATCAGGATCCTGTTCTCATCTCCGGCAAAATTATCCTGTATATATTCCATAATCCGTGAGAGACGAAGGGTGGGGATCATCCCGGAAAAAACACTGTACTGAATACGCGAAAATCCGCAGGCAAAGAGGAGATGGATCAGCCGGTTCCGGACTTTGGTATCCGGAATATCATAACAGACAATCACAAATTTGGTTTCCATAATAACCGCCAGCCCTCCGGAGGTATTCTGTCAGCGGTACTCGAAGGGAAGATACGGACTCCCGTTCAGTAACGCATCTGCAAGAAGTTCTGCCTGCCGGTCAATCACGGCAGAAAACGGTTGGGGTTGTCCATAGAACTCGTAGCGTGCATCCAGCCTTTCAAGAACCGCTTCGGCAAAAACCTTCCGGAATTCCGGACGAATCAGACAACCTTCACGGGATATAGTGAAATTATGCATATCGATCTGGTGCCGGTTGATCATGGTCAGTACAACCCGGTCAACCAACGGCTGCCGGAACTCCTCGATAAAATCATACACAAGCGCTTCCTGGTTTTTATAGTCTGCATGAAGGACACCGTAGAACGGGCTGAGGTTCACCCTCACCAGCGCTGTACGGATCACCGCATAGAGAATCCCGTACCCGTAACTGAAGAGAGAATTGACCGGATCCCGTGGCGGATGCCGGGTACGGCCGGTAAACCCGAACGAAGCCGGGATGAGCTGCCTGAGTGCAAGGTAATATTCCCGGGTTGCCGACCCTTCAACGCCAAGGAGCGAGGCGACCGACCGGGTCACGTCCACCTGCCGTTCGAAGTCCTGCAATGCAACCGCAGCCGGGGACAGTTTGCCGGAAGAATTCCGGATCATGCTCCGGACAAGGGAGAACTTGTTGTGGATCGCCTGTTTCACGATTGCCCGGGCGACAGCAAGTGCCTTTTTTGCCGGCAGGTTCCGCTGGCGTTCTGCATTCTCAATGACCGGGCTCTTCCTGCCGGGCAGGAGATAGCCGGCCGGCCTGCCGTACCGATCCAGCAGCACGAACTCGGTGCCCTGTTCCAGCAGGAGCCGGAGTGCGCTCGTGGTCAGACCGTGGTCTCCTGCAATCACGACAAGCGAGAGATCGGCCGGCGTGACCACCACTTTTTCTGATCGCTCACCTTCGCCGGGCGGGGAGGTGATCGCAATCACCCCGTTCTCCGCCCGGACTTTTTTCCCGTAACCGGTAATGTAACAGATGGACATACGTATACCACCACTCCGTGATTTCTGAAAGGAAATTGAGAAAGGGGGGGTAAATTTCAGTTACTGCCATTTCACCCAAAAAAACAAGAATATACCTGAATGAATCATCAAATATTAGAAGTGAAAATTTTAAGCACCAGTACTTCTCTAATTTTCCTTTGCAAACATCAGAATTTTTTAATAGGACTGGCCGAAGCGATTCCCGGTCCATTGGGGGTACCCCCTCCTGCCAGCCCGGGGTGGCACCCCCCACTCCCAAAAAG
>Ga0209099_1002934_pt1 | contig 14366 bp, 12 predicted proteins | sample AD_JPNHW2_MetaG_FD_184430 | JGI IMG/M metagenome (GOLD analysis project Ga0209099, IMG submission 184430) | Active sludge microbial communities of municipal wastewater-treating anaerobic digesters from Japan - AD_JPNHW2_MetaG (SPAdes) (version 2) | ecosystem: Engineered > Bioreactor > Anaerobic...
GAATCTGTGGCTGAAGGATATATTACTCCTTACATCATTGAAGAGCGTCCAATGAATATCACACAATTAGACGTGTTCTCCAGATTGATGAAAGATCGTATTATCTTCCTTGGGGTGCCCATTTATGACGATGTTGCGAATATCATTCAAGCTCAGTTATTGTTTTTGGAATCTCAGGATTCTGAAAGAGATATTCAAATTTATTTGAATTCTCCGGGGGGTAGTGTGTATGCAGGATTGGGCATTTATGACACAATGCAATACTTAAAACCTGAAATTTCAACTATTTGTACAGGGATGGCAGCATCTATGGCAGCCGTTTTATTATGTGCAGGTACAGCAGGCAAAAGATTCGCATTGCAACACTCCAGAGTAATGATTCATCAACCTATGGGCGGTACTCAAGGTCAAGCTTCCGATATCGAAATTGAAGCTCGTGAGATTCAAAAATTGAAAAAAGAGTTGTATGAAATTATCGCTCATCATGCCGGAAAAGAGTACGAACAAGTATGGAAAGATAGTGATCGTGATTATTGGATGATCGCTTCTGAGGCGAAAGAGTATGGCATGATTGATGATATCCTTAAACAAGAAAAGAAGTAATGGCCAAGGGAACTCCAAATAAAAACACTTGTAGTTTTTGCGGTAAACATCTTAATGCCAAGGAATTACTGATCCATGGGTACGAAGCAGCTATTTGTGAAGAATGCGTTGAAACAGCTCATAATATCGTAATTGAAAATCAGGTTAACGTTAGAAAGAATGAGGTTTTTGCTTTAAATTTGCTTAAACCAATTGAAATCAAGTCAAAACTGGACGAGTATGTTATTGGTCAGGATGATGCTAAAAAAGTTATTTCGGTAGCGGTTTATAACCATTATAAAAGACTTTTACATGCTCAAAAGGATCAAAAAGAGGTTGAAATTGATAAATCAAACATCATTTTGCTTGGCGATACAGGCACTGGAAAAACGTTAATTGCACGTACCATTGCCAAATTGCTGGATGTCCCATTCTGTATCGCTGATGCTACTGTTTTCACAGAAGCCGGCTATGTGGGAGAGGATGTGGAGAGCATTTTAACCCGTCTGTTACAAGCTGCAGATTACGATGTAAAAAGAGCCGAAAGAGGAATCGTTTTTATTGATGAGATCGATAAAGTGGCTCGTAAAGGGGGCGATAATCCTTCTATCACTCGGGATGTGTCAGGTGAAGGGGTGCAACAATCTTTACTTAAACTTTTAGAAGGTTCTGTCGTGAATGTTCCACCAGCCGGTGGAAGAAAACACCCGGAACAGAAGTTTATTGAAGTGAATACTCAGAATATCCTGTTCATCGGTAGTGGAGCTTTCAACAGTATCGATAAAATAATCGCTGAAAGATTGAATACCAATGTGATCGGTTACAATCAGAAAAATCGTGTTCTGGATAAAAACAATATGTTGCAATATATTACAGCACAAGATCTGAAAACGTTCGGGTTAATTCCCGAATTGTGTGGAAGGTTCCCTGTTATCACTTATATGTCAACACTGGATCGGGATGCTTTGGTTAGAATCCTCAAAGAACCTAAAAATGCCCTGATTAAACAATACGAACATTTGTTTGATTTTGATGGTATTAAACTCACTTTTACTGATGATGCTGTCGATTATATTGTAGATAAAACAATTGAGTTGAAATTGGGCGCGCGCGGACTTCGTTCTGTGATGGAAAAAATCATGACACATGCGATGTATGAATTCCCATCAGCCAATATTAAAAAAATTGCAATCGATAAAAAATATGCCGTAAAACAGTTTGGAGAAGAGCAAGTTTAGGCGATTTCTTAATAATTGTTTACAGGCGTTTAAATTTAAAAAAAATGAATTATCTTTGCATCTTCATATCATCTCTATGAAGATGCTTTTTTTAGATTAGATGGATAAAACACCTACTGTTGCTAAATGGATGTGGTTTCGCAAGATTTTTTTCTTTGCTTTCCTTTTCATACTACTTTTTATACCCCCGGTGCATTTCCCGGGACTTCATTTCAAATTTCAATTGATCGATTTTATTATTCCATTCATGCTAATATGGTTGGTTTGGAAAAAATGGAGCTCTTTTAAATTGGCTTATGTTAAAAACCTTATCGTTTTTATGGGAGTCATCATCATCAGTATCTTGTTTAATTTCAGACATAATTCGATGAATGACCTTTTTGAAGTGTATGATATTGTGAAGTATATCGTTGTTTTTCTGTTTTTTAAGGAGATCTACCAGCCTAAAATTAAACAATTGGCGATTGACATTGCTTTTGTGATTTTGATTGTGCTGAATATGATGCACTATCATGATATTTTCGGATTTAATGAGCTTGTTATGCCTTTATATTGTGGGGAAAATAGTATTCATTTGATCACTTTTGGCTACAACTCAATTGGAGAACCTGCAACTAAAAGAATGTTGGGTTTGATTGGAAATCCAAACAATAATGCCATCCTTTTCATGATCTTTTTGATCCACTATCTTCCAAAGAAGGGTTGGTCAACCAAAGAGATGTTATTCTTTTACGTGGCAGTTATTGCTGTTTCAGCTTGCCAATCCAGAACAGGAATCATTGCATTTGCTGCGATTTTTGTGATCAATTTTATCATCGTGAAATGGAAATGGTGGAAAATTACTATCCATACCTTTATTGTTGCCCTCCTGTTACTTCTTTTCTTTAATCTGGAAGCGTTTTCAGAATATCTGCATATCGATTTTCTGACTACTAAAAAGCAAAACAAAGATTATATCATGTCTTTATTTAACGATGAAGCGTTTCAAGGCAATTCATGGCAAAAAAGACTCGATATTTGGCAAGATTTATTAAAAGAATCTTCTCATAAACCTATCTTGGGTCACGGGCCTCAGAAAAATCATTTCTATGATTCCCAACTATACTCAGAAAATGAGTACGTTTTGATGCTATGGAGATTTGGACTGGTAGGATTAGTCGTTTATTTAATGATTTATTTAATACCATTAAAAAATGCTATTAAATTGGCTCGTAGTGATATCGACTCGAAAAATGTGGTACTTTTAATTACCCTTTTTATGATAGCCTCTATCACGAATGTACCACTATCGAATACCATGTTGTCACCATTTTTCTTCATGATGATGGGATTCTATTATTCTAAATATCAGGAAAATACAGATTTAGTCTGGCTAAATAAATTCATATTCAAAGGTTTTAAAAAAACTAAAAATGAGCTTTAATCTTATACATTCGATTCGCTATCGGATACATCGGTTTTTTGCACAACTAAGCAAACCCACTATGGTTTATGGTTATCGCTCTTCGGATGGCACAAAACTCAAAAACACTAGAATAAGTACTTCCACAGCCATTATTTGTCCGGAAACTTTGCACATCTGTGATAATGTTTTTATCGGACACTTTAACTTCATTGAAGCCAGCAATAACATCTACATCGGTGAAGGGGTACAAATAACCAATTACGTTAGTCTAACAACCCATTCCAGTCACAATTCTATTCGATTGTACGGAAAAGATTACCGCTCAACGACTAAGGATTATGGCTATGTCAAAGGTTCTATTGAGATAGGTGCCTATACATTTGTAGGTCCACACTCATTGATATTACCGGGGGCTAAGATTGGAAAAGGATCTGTTGTGGCTGCTTACAGCAAAGTGAGTGGTGAATTTCCCGATTATGCTATGATTGCCGGAAACCCTGCAAAAGTAGTGGGAACTACTAAAAAAATTGATCAAATATTATTAGAAAAATACCCTGAATTGAGAAAAAGTTATTACGATCAAGAATCACTTTAAAATGGGAAATCTCATCAAGTCAAAGCTTAATTCCGAGTTTGCGCGTAATTCATTGACCATCTTTTCAGGAAATGTGATTGCTCAAGCGATTCCTTTCCTCGCTGAACCGGTATTAGCTCGTTTGTATGATCCCGCAGATTTTGCCGTTTTGGCTGTTTATTTGTCAGTTGCCAACCTATTCTCGATCATTGCTACTGCACGTTATGAGTTGGCGATTATGTTGCCCAAAGAGGACCGAAAAGCAGCCAATGTTCTGGGATTATCTGTGCTGATAAGCTTTGCAGTTAGTGCTTTGTCATTTTTAATCATTCTGCTTTTTAATGCCAAAATTTGCAAAATACTTAACAATCAAGATGTTTCGTCCTATTTGTACTTAGTTCCACTTTCAGTTTTATCGGTTGCCTGGTATCAAATTTTTAATTATTGGAATTCCAGAAAGAAGAGATTCCGTAATGTGATGTTTTCTAAAACCACTCAAAGTGTTTCTACTGTTGGATTTAATTTAAGTTTGGCCATCAAATCTTTAGGATTGGTGCTAGGTCAATTTTTGGGATATCTTTTCGGTAGTTTTGTCCTCATTTTCGCTTTTTGGAGAAAAGATAAAGACAAAGTGAAGATGATTACTAAAAAAGAGATGAAAGAGGTTGCCATTGAATATCAGGATTTTCCTAAAATCAACTCATTACATGCTTTTTGTGATGTGGTGAAACAGAGTGGGGAAGTGTTCTTGCTTTCTTTTTTCTACCTCAAAGATAAAGTGGGATTACACTCCAGAACGCTACGGTTATTGTTTGCTCCATCTTCCATGATTGGGAGTGCTGTTGGACAAGTTTTCTATCAAAAAGCTTCAGAAACCTATCAAAACGGAGGCGATTTAAGAGCTTTACTTTTAAAAGTATTGAAAATCATGGCGCTGATTGCCCTTCCTGTGTTCGCAACTATTGCCATTTTTGGAGATGATCTTTTTGCCTGGTTTCTAGGTGAACCTTACAGAATGGCAGGTTATTACGGCAGATTTTTAGCCCCATGGCTGTTTTTTAACTTTATTACGATGCCGGTTTCACAGATCCCGTTGATCGTATCTAAACAAAAAACTGCTTTTTTACTTAGTTTATGCGGTCATACGTTATATTTGAGTGCGGTGATCATTGGTGGGCTAAACAAAAATATCTTATTAGGTTTTACATTGTTGAGTATTTTCTCCTCTTTGTACTATATCTTCATCCTTTCATGGTTTATCAAAATATCGAAAAATAAAAAACCGGAGTCATTATGAAAAAACTTTTGTTAATTGGGTCCAATTGTGTTCATACCTTCAATTATTTTCATCTGGTGAAACGCTACTTTGATGAGGTAGTGTTGGTCACTGATGAGGAACATGATGTATTAGATTCCAAAATTTCCAATTGTTATTACGTTAATTCCTCTCTCAAAGATGTAAAGAATTATTCTAAAGCGATTCAGTCGTATAAAGAGATTCTTAAAACAGAAAAACCGGATGTAATTCATATTCAACAAATTAGCACCTATTCCTTTCTGATGTTGAGAGCGTTAAAGCGTTCACGACTCAAGATTCCGGTTGTATTAACAACCTGGGGAAGTGATGTTTTGATTCTTCCGGATAAAGGATGGGTTTTTAAAAAAATGGTACAGTATGTTCTAAATCATTGTGATAGATACACTACAGATGCGCAGTTTGTGGCTGATCGGATGCAGCAACTGGCGAAGAAACCATTGAATACCATCATTGCCAATTTCGGAATTAATATCGTCGATATTGAAATTGAAAAAGAGAATATCATTTATTCCAACCGTTTACATAAACCACTATACCGCATTGATAAAATCATTTTAGCATTTCATCAATTTGTGCAACAACATCCTGACTGGAAATTGGTGGTTGGTGCATCAGGAACGGAAACGGACTCTTTGAAAGAGTTAACTCATCGATTAAATTTAGATGAAGAAGTCACTTTTATCGGCTGGGTGGATCCTGCCATCAATTCCAAGATGTATGCTAAATCCAAAATTTGGGTTTCAATTCCTGAAAGTGATGCGACATCGATTAGTTTGCTAGAGGCGATGAGCTTAGGATGTGTTCCGGTTGTCATTGACTTACCCGCCAATCACGAATGGATTCAACATCAAAAGAATGGAATTATTGTTCAAAATATTGAAACCAACTTTTTAGAAGAGGCTTTGACATTAAATATCGAGGAAGCTGCCAGCATCAATGAACAGATCATTCGTGAAAAAGGTACGAAAGAGGTAAACCGAATGATCTATTTTGGAATATACGATCAGTTGTTAATGTGCTAATGTGCTAATGTGCTAATTTGCTAATGTGCAAATACAATTAATTTATTTGTTTATTTACAAATTTGCTAATTTGCTAATTTACAAATTTGCTAATTTTTTATTATATTTGCAGGTTAATTTTGAAATGATGGTACAATCCCTTTTAGAAAGTTTTCAACATGCTAATGTGCTGGTAATCGGTGATGTTATGATTGATGCATACCTCAATGGTAAAGTAAATAGAATCTCACCCGAAGCACCGGTTCCGATTTTGAATGTCAAAGATCGTGATTATCGCTTAGGGGGCGCTGCAAATGTTGCTTCCAATATTAAAAAATTAGGTGCTAATCCAATCCTCTGCTCCGTCATTGGAAAAGATGATAAAGGGAAACTCTTTTTGGATTCTTTGAAGAAGCAACAACTTGATACTATAGGTATTATTCAATCTACCGAAAGGAAAACAACCATCAAATACAGAATTATTGGCAATCGGATGCAAATGCTTCGTATTGATGATGAAGATGAGTTTTTACTTACTAAAAATGAAAATGATCTCTTTATTGAAAATATCAAGCAAATTTTCAATACACATACCATCCATGCGATTGTTTTTGAGGATTACGATAAAGGAGTTTTAAATAAAGATAATATCCATCAAATCATTCAGTTAGCTAATGAAAAAGGGATCCCAACCACTACAGATCCTAAAAGAAGAAATTTTCATTTCTATGATGGCGTTACCCTTTTTAAACCTAATCTGAAAGAGTTATGCGATGCGTTACACTTAAATCAAGAGGAAGTATTGATTGAAGATATTCATTCTGCAGCTAAAAAATTTGCTGAATTACACCAAATTCGTTATATAATGGTTACACTATCGGAAAAAGGGATCTCCATTTACGATGCAAAAGAGGATTTTTTCTTCCATCAACCTGCATTCCTAAGAGAAGTGAGTGATGTTTCCGGAGCCGGGGATACTGTTATTTCTGTAGCTACACTTTGCATTTCTCATGGGCTTAAAGCTCAGGATATTGCTAAAATCTCTAATATTGCCGGAGGTATCGTGTGCCAATATGTGGGAGTTGTTCCTATTGATCCAATACTTTTAGCTAAAGAAATGGAAGTTTTATACTCTAGAAATACTAATTCTGCATCCTAATCGTTCATACTTGAATACTTAAATTATGAAGAAAAAACAGATCATATTAATCCTTTTATTGATTGCTATATCATTGACATCATTTGGTCAAAAAAGATTTGGAGTTCCTAATCTGATTAAATATGATAGACAACGTTTCCATTTTGGTTTTATGATTGGATTGAACAATTTCGATTTTTCAATCCGCTCTAAACCTGATTTAGCTGAATATGATTCATTGATGAAAATCGAATCAAAAGGGTTGACCGGTTTTAATCTCGGTATTGTGACTAATATGAGGTTGGGAGAGTATTTTGATCTACGATTTATTCCGGGGCTGGCTTTTGGGGATAGACAACTTAATTATTACGTAAGGTATTTTGATGGAACCGAATTTTACACAAACAAATATGTAGAATCTGTCTATTTAGATTTCCCTTTAATGGTTAAATTTAAGTCTTCCAGAATGCATAATGTTCGTGTTTACGTAGTTGGTGGTGCTCAATACAGCCGGGATTTAATATCGAATGCCCGCAAACAAGCCTCAAATCCCAGGGAAGTTTATGTTAAAATATTTCCTAACGATTTCCAAGCACAAGTGGGCTTCGGTTTCGATTTTTACATGACCTATTTTAAATTTTCTACTGAGTTTAAAATGTCTTTCGGGATGAATAACCTCCTAAAAACGGAACCTAACATGTATGCAACTAGTGTGACTAGTTTGAAGTCCAGATTGGTTCAGATCTCTTTCCTTTTTGAATAGATTGTAACAAAATAAATATTTAATTACTAATAGATTATGGCAAATAACGACGAACTCTTTAAACAAATTATCTCACACGCTAAAGAATATGGTTTTATATTTCCTTCCAGTGAAATATATGACGGATTAAGCGCAGTATACGACTATGCGCAATTAGGAGTTGAACTTAAAAATAATATCAAACAGTATTGGTGGAAAGCAATGGTTCAATATAACGAGAATATCGTGGGTATTGACAGTGCTATTTTTATGCACCCAACCATCTGGAAAGCCTCAGGCCACGTTGATGCTTTTAATGACCCTTTGATCGATAATAAAGATTCTAAAAAAAGATATCGTGCTGATGTGCTTATTGAAGATTACATCCAAAAATTGGAAGATAAAATCAATAAAGAGATCGAAAAAGCGAAAAAGAAATTCGAAAACTTTGATGAAACTTTATTCAGACAAACCAATCCGAATATTCTTAGAAATCAAGAGAAAATGGATCAGATTTCTAATCGTTTTGCTGAATTAATGAACAATACCGATTTAGTTGGAATTAAATCTCTTATCGAAGAATTAGAGATCGTTTGCCCTATTTCAGGAACCAAAAACTGGACTGACGTTCGTCAATTTAATTTGATGTTCTCTACACAAATGGGCTCCGTCGCAGAAGGTGCCGATACGATCTATCTTCGCCCTGAAACCGCTCAAGGTATCTTTGTAAACTTTATCAATGTTTACAAAACAGGTAGAATGAAAATTCCATTTGGAATTGCTCAAATTGGTAAAGCATTTAGAAATGAGATTGTTGCAAGACAGTTTATTTTCAGAATGAGAGAATTTGAACAAATGGAAATGCAATTCTTTGTTCGCCCGGGTGAAGAATTGAAATGGTTCGAGTATTGGAAAAATGAACGAATCAACTGGCACAAATCTTTGGGTATTGATCCTGCCAACTATCGTTTCCATGATCATGTAAAATTAGCACACTATGCTAATGCTGCTACAGATATCGAATTTAACTTCCCATTCGGTTTTAAAGAATTGGAGGGAATTCACTCCAGAACAGATTACGATTTGTCACAACATGAAAAATTTTCAGGTAAAAAACTACGCTATTTTGACCCTGAAACCAACGAAAGCTATGTTCCTTATGTGATCGAAACATCCATAGGTGTGGACAGAATGTTCTTAGCCGTTCTAGGAAACTCGTTTGACGAAGAAACACTTCCTGATGGTTCTACCAGAGTTGTTTTAAGAATACCTCCTGTTTTAGCTCCCTATAAAGTGGCCGTTCTCCCTTTGGTAAAAAAAGATGGACTTCCTGAAAAAGCGAAAGAAATTATGGAGATGTTGAAATATAAAATGATGTGCCAATATGATGAAAAAGATGCTATTGGTCGTAGATACCGTCGTCAGGACGCAATTGGAACCCCTTATTGCATAACTGTGGATAATCAATCAATGGAAGACAATACCGTAACCATTAGAGAAAGAGATTCTATGCAACAACAAAGAGTTTCAATTCATGATATTTTGAAAATTATAAATTTATAAATAACCTACCAGAACTCATCTACTCCTTAACGCTTAGTTATTCATTATTTAAATAATAATACTATGAAACGTTTTTTTATTTTTTTCATGATGCTGATGATGGTTGGCACCCTTTCTGCACAAAAATTAAGTGCATTCTTGACCTATCGTCCCTATTGTACCGCAGAATTAAATCCTTACGTTGAATTTTCTTTTTTAATAAAGGGAAATTCTGTACACTATGTTAAAAATAAGTCGAATAAATATGTTGCAGATGTTAGAATTACGGTGGATATTCTGAATCGTGAGCGTGACTCATTGGTGAAAAAATTAGACTATATCCTAGGTAGTGTTGAATTGGATGATACTGCAAAAGTCGAAAAAGATGATATTTTTGACATAAAAAATATAACTCTCCCAGCCGGAAAATATTTTCTTCATTTTTCTCTTAAAGACATGAATTCAACCGATACAAATGTGGTTTATATCGATTATATTGAATTAAATTTTAGTGAAAATATAGTTTCCACGTCTGCGATCTCTCTCTATAGAAATCTCTATACTATTGACAAACCGGATCCAATTTTTGATAGATATGGTTATAAAACAGTTCCTTTTTTTAATCCATATGTGAATGATAAAATTAATGTGATCTATTATTCCATGGAGATCTACAATTCCAATAAAGTGGTTGGCCCCGATAAATTTTTATTTGTAAGAAGTTATTTGATGAATGATCAAACTAAAATGGTCTTCCCTGAATCCATTAGTATTAAAAATATTGGTACAGGAGTTGCTAAAGTTTTGATCAATCAATTAGGAGTTGATAAATTACCGACAGGTAACTATAGCCTTATGGTTGAAGTTTTTAGTTCTGATTCTACGCTTCTTACAGTTACCAAAAAATCATTTTATAAACACAATCCGGGATATGTTATTCCTGTTGAAACTTATGAAAATTACTCTTACGCTGGAACATTTGTAGATAAATATTCTGATTTGATACAAATGAAAGAAAATGTTTCTTGTCTTATCCCTATTGCCAATGTTAGTGAAAAAGAGTTTATTAAAAATAATGTTAATACTGCAAAAATTGAAAATCTAAAGAAATTCTTTTATGGTTTTTGGATTAAAAGAAATCCTTCTAATCCGGAATCGGAATGGGCCAAATATAATAACATAGTTCAAGTAGTAAATAAAGAGTACGGGAACTCCTTTATTAAAGGATATTCTACTGATAGAGGTCGTGTTTACTTACAATATGGACCACCTAATACAACTTATGATTCTCCTTACGATTCTCATTCCTATCCCTACGAAATATGGCATTACTACAAGATTGAAGAACAATCAAATATTAAATTTATTTTCTATAATGTAGATATGGTTTCCAATAATTATGAATTACTACACTCTGATATGAGAGGAGAATTGCAAGATCCATTCTGGAAAATTAAATTGTCAACTCGAAATACACCAATCTATAACTTTGATGAAAAAGATATTGAAGATTATTGGGGAAGTAGCGCCGATGATGATTGGAAATATTTTAAATAAACAGCTCAAAATTTATGGTTATTCGTTTTTTTGATCTCTTATTTGCTACCATTGCTCTGGTTTGCTTTTCTCCGGTACTGATTATTATTGCACTCTTTATCCTTTTTGAATCTAAAGGAGGCTCATTCTATAAACAACTTCGTGTTGGGAAAGATAATAAAGATTTTTATCTTTTAAAATTTAGGACCATGAGGGTGGGCGCAGATAAAAAAGGATTACTTACTGTTGGTGATAGAGACCCCAGAGTCACTCGCTCCGGCTTCTTTCTTAGAAAATATAAACTCGATGAACTCCCTCAATTAGTAAATGTTTTTGTAGGTGATATGAGCATAGTAGGTCCTCGTCCTGAAGTGAGACGATATGTGGATCTTTATTCTGATCATCAAAAGAGAATCTTACATGTTAAACCGGGAATTACGGACTATGCTTCCTTTAACTATATCGATGAAAATGAAATTTTAGCTCAATCTACAGATCCGGAATACACTTACATTCATGAAATTATGCCGGCTAAAATTGAATTAAATTTTAAATATATTGATAATCAGTCGATTAAGGAATATTTTAAGATCATATTCTTAACAGCCAAATCTATCCTTTTTAATCGAAAATAACCTGTTCTAAAATGCTGCTTTTGCCTTCATCATTCAGAAAAGCTATAACCTTACCGGTTATTGTATTCTCTTTTTTATTTTTAGTTCCTCAGATGAGTATTGCTCAGGATAGTCTTTATCTTAAAAGGATCATTTGTGACCTGTCAGCGCCTGAAATGTTTGGCAGAGGAACACCCTATCAAGGAGATCTGAAAGCAGCTATTTATATTCAGAAAGAGTTGGAAAACATTAATGTTCAATCACTTGGAGATACCTATTTTCAAAACTATCCTCTCTATGGTTACGATATGTCCGGACCTGTTTCCCTAACACTTAATGGAAAATTATTAAAGAATTTTTTCGATTATCGACTCCCCTTTAACACCCCATCGATTAACGGAAACTATAAATTGATCGAAGCACCATTGGAAATTCTCGATTATGAAGATGAAAAGGGAGTTTGTACCTATTCAAAAAACGCAGAGAAGAAATTGAAAAAATTTCAAAGAAAATATAAAGAAGAGGTCAAGAATCAAATTATCTATTTTAATATGGATGAAATTTATAATTTGAAAGTTGACACTGTAACCAAATTAAGAATGTTATCGAATCTTAATGATTGGAAGATCAGTAATTCTAATTGTTTCGGATTTTCAAAAATTGCAATAGGTACCAAAAATCTACCCGGTTTTGGTACCAGACCCTATCCAGGGAAAGATTTTGCATTCTTTTATATCAAACCAGAATATTTAGCCACTAAAAATTGTATTGAGATCCATTTTACCAATAAAATGGCCTGGAGAACCTCCCAAAATGTATGCGGTTTCATTGAAGGAACACAATATAAAGATTCATTTATTGTTTTTATTGGACATTATGATCATCTAGGGCTTCTAGGTGATTCATGTGTTTTTAATGGTGCATTTGATAATGCTTCCGGAACAGCTTATGTGTTGGCTTTTGCTAAATATTTTAAAGAAAAACCATTGAAATATTCAACCGTTTTCATTTTGGCAAGCGGGGAGGAGAGTGGTCTTCAAGGTTCTACTTATTTTGTTGAACATCCGCTGATCCCTTTGCAAAATATCAAACAGGTACTAAACTTTGACCTTCTATGCGGAGGTAATGATGGCGTTCTTTTTTTCAACGGAATTGACTCATTATGTGCACCATTCCTTACAACCATGGATTTAGTCAATGAAAAAGAACAATGGGTCCCAAAAATTGAGAAAAGGAGAAATATACCCAATAGTGATCATTATCCATTTACCCAAAAACAGATCCCCGCTTTGTTTGCTCTAACGATGGGCGGTTTGAAACCTCCTACACACCATCCCGATGATAAATGTGAATCTTGTGGCGTGGATGCCTCTGAAAGAATATTAAAATTATTTATCCGTACTCTCGAAAATTTTTAATCATGAAACTCTATATTGTACCTACTCCAATAGGAAATTTGGAAGACATCACTTTGAGAGCACTTCGGATTTTAAAGGAGGTGGATTTTGTTTTATGTGAAGATACCAGAACCACTAAAAATCTCCTGAAACACTACGAAATAGACAAAAAATGTTTCCCCTACCACATTCATAATGAGCATCAACAGGTGAAGAACTTCATCCAAATGATCAAAAACGCTCAGGCGGTAGCTTTAACTTCTGATGCAGGAACACCCGGAATCTCAGATCCCGGCTTTCTTTTGGTTCGGGAAGCGATTGCTGAAGGGATTAGTGTGGAAACATTACCAGGAGCCACAGCATTCGTTCCGGCTTTGATCAATTCCGGATTTCCTTCCGACACCTTCTATTTTCATGGTTTTCTTCCCCATAAAAAAGGAAAAGAGACCGCATTGAAAATGTTGTCTCAAAAAGAAGAAACCGTTTTATTCTACGAATCTCCTCATAGATTGCTCAAAACATTACAAATGATGATTCCCCATTTTGGCCCGGAAAGAATGATCTCAATCTCTAGAGAATTAACCAAAATCTACGAGGAAAACTTCAGAGGAACAGTGGAAGAAGCGATCACTCATTTTTCATCTAAAGAGGTGAAAGGGGAGATCGTTGTTGTAGTCAATGCCACAGAAATCAAATAGATTTATGACAAAATGATCTGAAAAATATGACAGTTTGTCATTTTTAGTGCTCACTTTTCATTTTTTTTCATTTTTTTTTCATTTTTTTTCAAAAATATATCGATTCTTAATTTGGTACGGTTGTTGCAATTTATGGTCGTAACATTAAATTGAACAATTAACAATTAGTATTAATAATAATATTTTTAAGAATTATGGGAAAAATTATTGGAATTGACTTAGGAACAACCAACTCATGTGTATCAGTGATGGAAGGTAGCGAACCGGTTGTTATTCCGAACAGTGAAGGAAGAAGAACTACTCCATCTATCGTCGCTTTTGTCGGTGATAATGAACGTAAAGTAGGAGATCCTGCTAAACGTCAGGCAATTACAAACCCTAATAAAACGATCTATTCTATCAAACGTTTTATGGGTGAAACTTTTGATAGAGTAACCTCTGAAATCAACAGAGTTCCATACACTGTTGAAAAATCTTCTAATAACTTACCAAAAGTGAAAATTGATGATCGTCTTTATTCACCACAAGAAATCTCTGCAATTATCCTTCAAAAAATGAAAAAGACTGCAGAAGATTATTTA
>Ga0209099_1002936_pt1 | contig 14356 bp, 13 predicted proteins | sample AD_JPNHW2_MetaG_FD_184430 | JGI IMG/M metagenome (GOLD analysis project Ga0209099, IMG submission 184430) | Active sludge microbial communities of municipal wastewater-treating anaerobic digesters from Japan - AD_JPNHW2_MetaG (SPAdes) (version 2) | ecosystem: Engineered > Bioreactor > Anaerobic...
AATCTTGGTATCCTCGCTAACCGGAAAGCAGCATTATCTCCAAAGCAGGCAAAAAGTGCCTTACGCATCATTAAGCAGGCAAAGGAAGAGGGTTACAAATAAAATAATCTATGTGTCATTTCCTCCCGGAAAAAGAGAAATTATTATTATTAATATTTTAAGTTGTCAAAAGAAAATACAATATGCACAAATTAAGGCATGAAGGCCTTAATAAATTGTATTTTAAGCAGTAAACAAAACATTAATTTCACAGTTTTCTTGTGTGAGGAATTTTAGATGTAAAAACTATAATGTTTTATTTTTGACAGCTTCAAAGAACATTTCGCATGTTAAAAAAGAAATATTATTATCAATTCTTCTACTGATACTAATTTTATGTGAAGGTAGACTTGCAATATCAGCTGCCACATATGCTTTATATGAAATATTTGACACAAATACAGCTTTAATTTTAAAATCTGTAGGGTTAAAAAAATAATTATAAAACGCGGGATCAATATTGTAAAAACCAACAATTCCTAAAATAATAAACACACTATCTATTATTTTATTTTGAAACCCATCAATCCTATTTTTTATAAATTCAACAATACTATAGCCTCCAGTAATGTCATATTTTTTCATTTCAATTAATACAATTTTATTTTGGCTTGGTATTATTTTTAAAACATCCGCAGATTTTAATTTGTCATTTTGGGATAACCCAATATTTGTATAAAACGTATCTTTTATTAAATCAAAATCCAAAACATCTGTTGTTAAATTTGAACAACATGTGCTGGGTATTCTTCTTAATTCTTTATTTAAATAAAGACCATTATCCTTTAGTATTTTATTAAAAATGTTTAACATAATTACATTATAATAAATCCTGCATCGGCTTAGCAATTGCTTTAAAAACTGGCTCTAAATCTTCAGTTACATCTTTAAAAACAGAAGTTCGTTTTTCAGGACACTTTTCGCCATAATATATTTTTGTAATATTTTGTGTCTCATATTTATCAACAAAATATGGTATTGCTTGCAATAAATAGGGCGAATGTGAACTTATTAATATTGGTATACCAATCTTACTTAATGCAACTATTATTTTGGCATATTCGACTTCCCATTTAGGATGCAAGTGTACTTCGGGTTCATCAATTATTAATATCGTGTTTTGATTTATTGTTCCCCCACTTAATAAAAGTTGTATAATTCCTAATGACTTTATCCCTGACGCGATATTAAATGTTTGGATAGAAGTACCATCATTCTTTTCAAACACTATTCGTCTTTCATTAATTTTAAATGTCAGTTGTCCATCAATTAACTTTTTAATTCCATTGAAAATATCGTGGTACGTTTCAGGTATATTTGTAGGACTATTGATTTTTTCAACTAAATCGATTAAATGATAGGGTAGTTCTGTTCTTTGCTGATAAATTTTTTTTAACACTTTTGGAAAGGCCAATGTACTTGTAATAAAGGATGCAAGTTGAACAATAATTGGTGTCTCAATAAAAGTAGCATCGGTTTTTAGTAAAATGTTCTCAATTTTGAAGTTTAATGTCTTGTTATTTTTAACATTAATGTTTAATAATTCAGTTACACCTTCAGTAACTTTAATTTTTAGTGTGCTGTTTTTTGAAACTAAGCTATTTATCTGACCTTGAAATAATTTTGAAATAATTGCATTATCAAAATATCTTTTGTACTTTTTTTCATCGTCACCCTCATCTTTTAAAGCTATTACTATTTTTTCTAATAACCCATTTAAAGTTGTTAATATATTATTTGTATTATTTTTTAAATTTATATTACGGTCGGCATTAATATTTAAGTCCTCTATTATCTTATTAAAATATATACTGACATAATCAACAACCTCTTGTTCGGGTGTTTGTTGTAATAAGTAGTTTAATATTTTATTTGAAATATCACTGGGATTAAATGATTGTAATTTTTGAGGCGTAAAAGGAACAAATTGTCTATGAAGTGAAAATGCTTGGTTTATATTATTATTAATTAGTTCAAATCTTTCAAAGACAGCCTGTTCTTTAGACTCAGTTACTGTTTTAATAATTGAATAGATGGTTTTACTGAGGAAAGATTTACCCGTGTCATTTAATCCAGTTAATACAGTCAAACCCTTTAATTCAATTTCAGCTGATTCAACAATTCCAATATTACTAAAGTTAAAAATCATAAGACACACTTTTTATGAAATATTTGTAAACAAAAGTAGTTTTTTTTGTAAAGTAAAGTTATAAACAAATATTATTATTTTTTCAAAAACAAATGCAAAAGAAGATTTATTCTGAATCACACATTATATTTTTCTATCGCTGTATTTTAGTCTTATATATTTCTGCCCCTGTGTAAATAAGTAATTTGTTTTTATCCAGCCACAATAAAATGCTCTTTCAACCAATTATTTTTCGGTTGTATTGAGATTGCCTTTATCCCTTTTCTGCTGCATCGACCATTCATAGAATTTGTCAATGATATCCTCTTCTATATTCTCCCAGTTATCATCCCAAATAGCTTCATATTCAAGATTATCGAAACTGCCCGGTTCAAACTCAAAAAAATCTTTTCTTCCGTCAAACCTCTTGATAAGGGTGCCGGAAACCTCAAAATATTTTCCGAATTTATCCGAACCATAATCAACATTGACGTTACCGTTATGTTGCTCTTCAAATTCCGAATAATTCTCCATGTTCTTTTTGTTTCTTTTTCCGCTTCCCAAAATTACTGAAACCTTTTTATTATTTTTCAGAAAAATAATCTCACCACCGGATTTAAAACGCCCATTCGCCCTCGCCTCCCCATCCTTAACCTCAATAATCACATCCACATCATGAGCAAACTGGTTCTGTCCCCGGAACTGGCCATTCTTTGTTGAGTGGAAAATGAAAATAAATGCGGTTCCTGGGTTATCTTTCCTGAGCCGGTTCAGATCGTCAATTGTGAGATTTGCCCGGGAAACACTGTCAATAAATACGAAGTTGTAATCGGATAAATTTTCCGGTATGTTTTCAGCTACATATAACCTCGGATGTTCGGCTTTAAGCCTTTCCAACTTCTCCTTCAGGGTATAGCCGAATTTTTCCTCAATGGCGCAATACAAGACTTTCCCGTGGTTTTCTGCCAGGTGTTTGGCAAAGTCAAGGCAGAGCGAAGATTTTCCGGATTTAGGCAAGCCGAAAACCATTGCAGAGAAACCAACGCATGGATCACCAATCAATTCACGGTATTTGCCTTGCAGTCCGATGGTCTCAAACTCCATTCCGGCCAGCTCGGCACTTGGTATCACCTGAGAGTGCTCACCAAGATACATATCTTCATCGGCAGGCACTTCTTCATCGGTTCCGGCAAAGCCCCGTTCCAGCTCGTAAATTTTATGCAGGTGTTTTGCTACTTTTTTTTTTCGCTGGCGTTTGGCCATATACGAAAAGATTCCTGCCAGTCCGTTCAGCTCACTTTTGCTGATCTCAGGTGTTTGTGTTTCGCCGCTGACATATTTATTCAGAGATTGGAAAATCGAATCCAGCCGGTCAGCATAGGGATCATCTTTACTGATTTTTTTCTGCTCCGCTGCTTTTTTGATATGCTGCATTAAAGCTTTGGCTTTGTCTTTCACGTTCTTTTTACCATGCAGATTAATATATTTCCCGATGTAGGAAACACTCAGCATAGACTTCTGGCTGCCTGCAATTTTCTGGTAAGTTTCCAGGGTTTTCTTGTCAATAGTGACCTCTATGGTGTCGCCCATCTTTTCATAGCAGCGGATCAGCTGCTCCTGGATGTTCTTAATTTCGGCTGCATAAGGCGAGGTTTTGCGTATGCGTTTCTGAAGCATAGCTTTTTGCAAACTGTCCAGAAAACGCAGGATATCATCTTGCGTTTTAGTTTTGCCATGCAAGGCCGCATAACGCTTGATGAACGAAACTTCAATAGACACTTTCTCCACAGCTTCAGCATTGGATTCCGGTTTTGCCTCTTTCTTTTTTTTCGGATCAGGAGCTTTCTTTTGTGCTTTAGGTTTGGGCTCGGCCTTTGGTTTTTCGGTTTGCTTGCTTTCAGGCTGTTTGGCCTTGTTATTTTGCATCCACTGATCCAGTTTTTCAAAATAAGAATTTACCACCCTGCGGATGTTATCGTTGGTGTTATACGCAGACCAGCCGTTGCGGGAAGCGCCCTGAACCAGTTTATGTCCGTTGCGCAGAGCCTCGGGTAAAGAGCTGAAATCAATACTGCCAGTTACTTCAAAATAATTGTCTTTAGTTATCATTTGCTTGTTTTTTAGATTATAGGTTTAATAATTCAAGTTCCACTTCCAGGGCCAGGGCTTCCAGCTCCAGATCATCCACTTCCACAGTGCGGCTTTCTGATGAGGGTAACATCCTGGGTTCAGCGCTTTCCAGATCTTCAGCTTTATAGGCCAGCAGATAGTTAAGCTTGGCAAATTCCCCGGCCCGGTCGCTGGCTGTGCGGCCTTCGACCTGCAAGGCTGATTTCTTTTCTTCAATCTCTTTGCGGAGTGATCCCCAGCGTTCAGACTGGTTGTCATTTTTATAAAGCTCTGCTTTCTTCTGTACTGCCTGTTTATCGAGGTTGTAAGTTTCGAGAACCGTTGACAGATCGCTTTCAATGGTAAAACCTTTGGGTTTGAGAATGGTCTTTTCCGTTTTACGAACCTTAGAAACATACTCTTTAAAATAATTCACATACCATTTATTTCCGAAGTAAATTTCCAGCAAGCCGTAACTGCCTTCAATTTTTCGGGCGATGGAAATGATGTCCTTGTCTTCAAGCGGGGTAGCCGCCAGTGTCGCTTCGATTTCTTCTTTAAGCTCTTTTGCTTTTTTAAATCCTTTATTCTTCAGGTTGTTTTCTTCTTCCGGCTCAGCTGCTTTATTTTCGTTTTCAAACCACTCCGATTCATTAAGGTCGCTAAGAAAACTACGGATCGCTTTCAGCGCTTCTTCACGGTAACGGTTGTATTGTTCAATATCATCTTTGATCTCCTGCACCAGTACAATGGCACGGTTGATCTTTGAGAACTCACGGTTAAGCTGTTCTTTCTCCTGGTCAAAAAACATCCTCACCAGACGGTCCACGTCGGTGATCAGGGCCAGCTTGATTTCCTCCGGATTTAAACTTTCCAGGTCAAGCACGTTGCCACGGTCGCCTTTGAACCAGATATCATTGATACGGCTGGTCTTTTCTTCGAGCTTCTGAAATACAAAAACATCCATGCTGTCCTGTATCAGGGGCATGACAATACGCACGTATGCAAAGCGGTTGCCCTGCCTCCAGATGCGGCCTTCTAATTGCCTCAGATCGGTCGGGTTCCATTCAGGATAACAGTTATAAATCACGGTTCCCCGCTTTTGCAGGTCAATACCTTCACGGATCGTTGCAGTTCCGATTATTATTTTGACAACACCTTCAAGGAAGGCTTCTTTTATGGTTTCTTTGCGGGTGTCAGAAACTTCAGAGCTGATGATTTCCACTTCATCCACTTTGGTCTTATCGAACATCACACCCCGCTTATAGCCGATCTCTTGTTCCAGGTATTGCTTTATCAGCGGGAAAAACTGTTTGCCCCGGTTCATGTAAATCACCTGGCCGGAACAATCTTCACGGCTTTGTTCATGCCATTGTTTTACCGACTGAATGCAATCCATCACATAGCGGATCTTCGGGCTTTCTTCCACAAATTCTTTGTAGTCTTCCGGGTTGCCATTGAGTATGAAGGGCGATAGCGCATTGTCCAGGGAATATGCCAGGGCCCGGAACAGATTACCCATATCCAGTTTGCCCTGAGTAGAGCGTTTGGCCAGCTCAACGATTTTGTTCTGGTTAATGCGCTGCTTCTCGGTCATATTGATATACGTGAGTATTTGCCTATCCTGGCTCAGGCGAATATTTTTGCCGTTGATGCTGTCATAGATCATGGGCAGGTTGATTTTTTTGGGCCGTTTTACTCCGGCTTCTTCACCGGTACGGTAGAGGATATGGTTGTAGATGAGTTTTTGCAGGATACGGCGGTTGGTAAAGCTTTTGATTACTTCTTTCTCAACAATCTCTTCTTTGTAGTTTGCAGTCCATTCAACCGTAGGCAGTACAAACAAGTCAAAAAAAGTATCCAGGTTGTAAATCCCATTTTTGTAAAGACTTTCATAGGCCACAAGAGAAAGCATGGAGTAAATTTCCAGCGGGGAGTTGGTAAATGGTGTAGCAGTCAGTAATTGCGTGTTACGGCCAAATTTGCGCTGAATGTAATTCAGGATAAGAAATGCCTTCTGGCCCGTCTCACTGGTTGCAGATTGAATATTGTATCGCTTGTTACCATCCTCATCGGCCTTTACATTGGAAAACACATTTTTGCAGCGGTGGGCTTCATCAATCACCATATAATCAAAGCCGAGCGCATCCACATCGGCCACACTGTCTTTCAGACCTACACCGATCATCTCCCGGTATTTCTGGTATTCGATTTCCTTGTCACGAGCGGATTTCTCGCCGGACTGTCCCAGGATATTGACCAGTTCGGTAAACAATTCGTCAGACACTGTCTGGCCAAAGCCTAAGCGCTTAAACCCTTCGTAAGTCAGCACCGTAATAGATTTCTCCGGTACGGGCTTGTTCAGGTTAATCCGCTTGATCGCATCACTGCCCAGGTTGTACCAGTCATTAACAGTAATCCCCGTATGGGAAAGCACTCCGGATACAAATTCTTTGGTTTTCTTATCCTCATAGCCAATGATCTCGTTGATCCACTTCTTATAGGTTGGTTTTGGAACGACAATAACAGGCCTTTTACACTTTCCGCAAAACATGTTATGAGCCAGGGTAGCTATACTTGCCATTGTCTTACCAACTCCCACATCCAGCGCAAGGATGCCGCTTCCCATTGCCTCCATAAAGGCAATGCTTTCCCTTTGTATGTCGGTAAGCTGAAGGATACCGCTTTTAAACTTTGCAGAACATTCAAAACCGATAGGTACTTTATGATAAGATATGTCGCTTTGCCCATTATACAGACGGTTCCAGGCATAGTCAAGTTTTTCCTGATCAGCCGGTGTCAGGACTTCATGCAGAAACCTGGAGAAAAGCCTTTCGCCTTCAATCCTGGCATTGGCTTTGAGTTCGGCTTTTTCTTCCTTGCTCATTTTATCATCCCGCAAAGAACGGTTTGCAATATAGTAGTCTGCAATGTCAATAGCGGAGGACTTTTCAAAGTCAGAATCTGCATTGAGCGTAAAGAGCCATTTGATAAAAACCTGCTCCAACGTATAGCGGCTTTGTCCGTCAAAACGCATGTGTATCTTTTCCCTGTCTTTTTTGCGTTCTACCCTGCCATTGATCTTCTTGAGTTCGTCAGCTTTTTCAACATCCATGTATTCTTCCCGAACTTCGGTAATTGCAAAGATCAGCGGATCACCGGCAAAGTCAGAGATAGCGGTTATGATCGGTCGTTCCTTTTCGTCAGGGTTAGTAACAGTTAAAAGTTGCGGTTTGGCTTTTTCGATTGCTTGCTTGTGCTTATCGTACACATCTTGTCCCCACTGGGAAAGAATGGTATCCTTGTCTTTTTCGAGCTGAAGTTCACGATCATACATATTGCCGTAGGTGTAAATCGGAAAGGGCACTACTTCACCGCCCAGGAAAAACAAAGCTCCGTTGCGAACCAGATCGTCAAGGTCTTTTTGATTGGATGCAACCGTTGTTTTAACCAGCTTACAATGTCCGGATTGAACATAGTACAATCCGTCATCTGAACGGTAAATAAAATAGCTTTCCCCTTCAGCGTAGTCATGGGTTTTGATGAATTTGCCCAGAACTACCCCTTTTTCAATAGAGCGTATATCCCTGAAATGGTTGTCTTTTATGGTCGTAGTCTGATTTGTAACAACATTTTCGACCATATTTCCGCCATTGATATAGTATTTTTCCCATCCCTTCATCGGGATTCCCAGGGAGCGTTTATACCATACCCAGGCCCGTATTTCATCAGCATTGATGCCTTTGTTGTAACGCCTGATTACCTCATCAAAGCCAATGATCTTGCTGCCGGTTTCTCCCAGGCCGGATAAATGCCTGGCCTGTTTCAAAATATTACGGATCACATCCGAATTAGACTGTATCGTATTACGAACCTGTTCGTTCAATGCTCCCAGGTGATCTGTCGAGCTTATTCCGCTTAAATAACTCATGGCTGTTATGTTTTTAAAAGTTGCAATTCCACTTCCAGGGCCAGCGCTTCCAGCTCCAGTTCATTGCTGTGGGTTTCCCTGTTGGTGTCTGATATGTTTTTATAGTATTCCAGTTCCTTGTCAATCACTTCACCGATCTTATGGTGCCAGTAATGCTCGATGCCCGGACGGTCGGTGATGGCAAGCAGCACGTCATCTGGGATGTAATAACCTTCGTCTTCATTTATAACAATTCCCAAAGCCTGGGCTTTTTCAATAATGATCTGCCGCAGGGCAACACAGAAATCAATCCATTCATCCTCAAACTGCCGGTACTCATGGTGGTATTTATTTGTTGTCTCCGATAGCTTTTCACTGATCTCTTTGCGTTTTTTTCTGTCCCTGCCTGCATCCTTAAGTCCTTTTTGTAAGGATTCAATCTCAGCGGTCAGGGGTTTGAACTGTTCATCGAATTTCTGTACTTCATCCTGGTAATAAGAACTAAAGTCGGACACAAGCCAATCCAGCAACCTTGAGGCATCACCGAAACGGTTTGCTTTTGCGGGTTCTGTGGTATTTTCTCCGGCATCACATTGTTCATTTCCCTGAATACTCCTAATAATATCCTCTTTTGATCCTTCCACGGTTATTGGAAATTGCAGAGAGCTTGTGATTACTTCTTTGCCGCAAATTTTCTCCGGGTGCATAACAAACCATGTATTGAAACTGGTAATCTCACGAAAAGACAATGGGTTGTTCAGGGAAAAAGTGAGTTTATACTCATAATCAAAAACTTCATTGAATCGTTTTTGGAGCACTTCAGGAATCAATCCGTTACGCACCAACACACGGGGGGAGTTCTTCTCCTCTGTCTTTGGTAGCTCATCCAACAGCTTATTAATGGCCGTGGTCCTGGCTCTGCACCAGGCCGGAGTAACAGCAGTTTCCTGATTGATATTTCCTGTGAAGTAATCCATTTCCCTGAAAATCTTAGTCCATGCTTAATTCCGTTTCCAATTGAGGAATCACCGCAGCCGGCACAAGCCGCCGACCGATCATGCGCCTGATGACCTGGCTCTCGATACGGGCATAACCATCAGGGCTTTGAATTTGCTGCCAGATAGCCGGAGAATTTGCCCGGGTAACTTTCTTTAATTGTTTTAGGATTTCCTGCCGTAATTCCCGTTCTATTTCGGTGGTTCCTGAAAGATTTGAGTTCGGAGCCGTTTTCTGGTTTGATGGTTTTTTTCCGGCATATTCCAGCAGTTTCTGAAACATGTTGGAGAAAACCTCTTTTGCTACGAAAGCCCACGGCATCCCCAAGCCTGACAACGAACTTTCACCTTCGTCAGCAAAGGAATAATACGTGTTTTTGGTCAGGATCATGTGATCCAGCACGGCAATATCAAAGTATTTGAAAGCAGCTTTGACCTTTTTAGTAAGATTCTTATCCGGCTCGCTGGGTTTTTCGTTGCCTGAAGGATGGTTATGGCAAAGGATCACGGCTTTTGCCAGTATTTTTAATGCTACGGCAACAATCATCTCGACATCAACCTGGGTTGAATTGATCGTACCCTTTGTATGCTTGTAATAGCCGATCACCTTGTTTCCGTGATTCATGTAAAGCACAACAAAGTGCTCCTGAATTTCTATTCCATCTCCGATTATTTCTTTCAGGAATTCAAAGGCATCTTTTGATCCTTTGAGCTGGTTGTATATCAGGCGTTCTTCCTTGAAAACAAGATCCACCTCTTTTACCTGGAAGTCTTTTTGCAGGTCCCTGATCTCTTTGTTAAGGTCTTGCAAATCATCCATCACTATCAGAGGCTTATTTTGTGGTATTTTGTAATAATTCATACTGTTTATTTTTTGCGTAAAACAATTATGTCAACGGGAACTTCCGAAAAACGGAAAACCGGTGGAAGCCGGTAGGCATCTACAAGGTCAGCCAGCATACCGATCTGTTCTTTCTCACTGTTATAGGATATTCCGTTTCTCAGGAAATTACTCGATATGATGTAAACCAGCAGCCCGCCAGGAGCCAGCAATTTCAGACCATAATACACGAAAAACAGTTCGATCTGGTGCATGGCCGGAGTTGGGAAATATGAGCTGAATTTATTCTTATACTTGCCATAAGGCGGATTACCGATCACCAATGAAAAAGGATAATCCTTTAACCAGGTCACTTGGTCGGGCTTTATCCTTCGGGTGAAACGCTCAGGTTCCAGGAAAGCCGTTTCAAAATAATTGTTATAAACGGTAACGCCCGGATGGGTGATCTCACATATCCTTGCTGATAGCGGGTTGATCTCAAAAGCTGTGCATTTGTTTTTGTCCGGGGCAGGTCTGAGTAATCGTCCGGTGGCCACACTGGGCTCCAACACTGAACCGGCTTTATTATATCCGTACTTTTCAGCCAGTTCCCACATGAGGTCCACCACATAGTCCGGGGTAAAGAATTCATAAAGTAAACCTTCGCCGCTTGCTCCTTTGCTGCCCTGACCTCCCGAACCTTCATACTGCTGAATAAAAGTAATATCATCCCTGGAGTAAGATTCACTTTTAGAATCCTTTTCCCGGATGAGCGCTTCTATCTGTCGGTTAAGTTCAAGCTGGTTCATGGCATTTATTTTTCGATTTTGATCTGCCTGGAATAAACAATTCTGGAATTAGGGTTTTTGCTGACAATAGACTGTTGCAGCTTTCTCCTGGAAAATATCCACAGCCAGGGTTTGTAGCGTTCACCACGGTAAACAACCTGTATCAGACTATCCGTTGATTCAATGTGTACCTTTTGTGTATCGGCGAAAGCGATCCCGTTAACCCTGTAAAATTCGTCCTGGTAGTTGAATATTCGGACTGGAACAGTATCGTATATCAGGCTATCACGAAGTCTGGTAACAATCTCTTTTTCATGGTGAATGACCGTTTCGGAATAGTTGTCCACTCTTTTTCCGGCAACTTTCAGATTTTTTAGTTCTGCCATAATCTCCGGGTAAAGCTGCTTGAGTTCATTATAATGAAGTTGCAAAGCATCCGTTTTCGCAGCAAGCAAGCCGTTTTTAGTTTGATAATATTCGATCTGCTTAACGGAAACAGCAAGATTGTAAACCATTCGTTGCCGTTCAGCTCGTTCATGAAAATACCTTACAAGTACAATTATTGTGACCACTGCCAGCAATACTGTGATCAGCAAGCTTATCAGAAACGCTTTATTTTTCAATAATCTCATACTCATTCTTGTTTGTCCTGCTTATTACTTTTATCCGATGGCCTCCTGGTTTCTCCCCAGATGTAAGTTGACAGTATGGCCATAATCCCGGCCACACATGCCGAGGCGACCGTCTCCATTTGCCGGTAAACAGCAAAACCGGCCAGTAAGGATAGGATCAACCCGGCAATGATGGTCAGGAGTAATCTTTTGGAACTTGTCATCCTTTTATTTTGCGACTTTTGTTTGGAAAGTCATTGTCAGCGTTAATGCTTCAGATACATTCAGCGTTAGCTCACCAGTCGCTGCGCTGTATGTTTTTCCTGTATTGTCAACAATACTTTCTACCTCAGAGGTTGGGTCCGGAGAAATTGAGATTAATAACTGGGTGTCTTTGTTTACCATAAAAGTATGGTTGGCATTGTATTCAACACCGTTGACTTTATAGGAGCCCTTTCCGGCATGTTCAACCAAAGCAACATTAAAGTCAATAGGTTCAGACTTCCTTTGAATCGAGTTTAATACATAGACCTCCCCCTTGATTATAATTTCATTGTTAATGAAGTCGGCAGTTGAAAAATGATGCACGATGTCAAATGCCTTCATGTTGATTAATTGCTTATCACGTTTGCGTAATAATGCCAGTTCCTGATTCATAAATTCGTTTCCTTGTGTTTCCATGTTAATTTTATTTTTTGTTGTTAATATTATTGTTGATTTTCCACCATATCCATGTTCCTGTTATTCCCAGCAGAATGAACCCGCCTATTCCGATTTGCCATTTTTTTTTTCAACTTCTGCCAGCACATGCTCCCGGAATGTTTCAGGAATACCTGCTTTCATGCGTTGTTTTGCTTCCCCGATGGTGATCTTACCGTCTTTGTTGATGTCCAGGTTGGGATTTTGTTTTGCGATGATCGAAGCGCTGGTTCCGGCAGTCTGCAATACCCAGTTATCAGGCTTTCCGATTGCAAGCGGAAAGAAGTTAATCATGTACAGATCATAATAGCTTTTTATTTTTCCTGTATAGCCCTTAAAATACTTGTACACATAGTCCAGCTGGTCAATAGCGCTCATCTTGTATAATTGCGTGGTAGTCGTCCCCAGCCATTTTGCCGTAGAGGGCATGAACTGGGTTAAACCGGTAGCACGTTTGGCAGCCCTGGTATAGGGATCGGAAGAATCTCCCGGCTGTTTGTTCACTGCCTGGGCATTCAGTCCGCTTTCAAGGTACATCATCATCATTAGCCAGTTGGGGTTGATTCCCAAAAGTTCACTGATGTTGCGGACCTTGCGTTCAAATTCCGAAGGTTTTTCACCACGGTTGCATTTTAGTTTTTCAATAAGTATCATCGGTCAATATTTTTACATTGTTTTCATCCGCCCATCGTTCAGTGCCGGATACAGTCAGAAATTTTACATACTTTTTTTGTCCGGTATCAAGGCCGCCCAGGTATGCACCCAGTAATGTCTCGGATTCAACCGTGGCAACAGGCAGCAACTGTTCTCCCAGTATCCTGGTTTTTCTCTTGCTGATAACAGCTTTAAGAGGCGCACCGTTTACGCCGCTGATCTTATTTTCAGGATTTTCCGGTTTTGCTTCATAATAGTCCAGGGGCTTGAAATAACTCACGGGAAGTTTTGTGGAAGGGTATCGTTCCCACATAAGGTTGTACTTGGTGAATATATCCACGTAGTTCGTGGAGGAACTCACCCAGAAAATCATTTTTTTACCGGCATACTGCTTGTATTTTTCAGGCACACCTTCTTTTTTAACGATGTAAGCAACCTGAATAAATTTTACGTTGTTCTTGCTGTCAAATTGCTGCACTCCTGTTGCATATCCTATGAATGAACCGGCTTTGGCGGTAGAGAGAATATTGTTTTCACTTTTGCTTTCATAGAAAGCTCCGTGATAGCTGGCATCCGGGGTTTTACGGAGCGTTACATCTTTTTTGGCAACGACCATAAGGTTCTTTTTTGCCCAGGTTACGGGAGCTGCACCGCCTTGTTTATTGGGGTTGGTAGTGATGATGTTCAACAGCTTCTGATATTCATCTGCGCTCAGCTCGCTCTGCAAATCAGCCATCAAATCCGAATCATATAGTTTCCTGTATGCTTTGATTACGGCATCCAGATCGGTAATATTTTTAGCGGCATTAAAAACGGCATCATTATTAGTCGTATCGAATGACTTCATCCAAGAAATTCCGGATGGGTTCATAGCAATACGTAATGTCATGGCAGCCCTGACATTGGGATCATCGTCTGCTTGCTTTTCGGTGGCATTCGAGCGTATGCTTGACCAGATCTTCCGGATAAGTTTATAAGTCAGAAAACCTCCGATTCCGACAACAACACCGGCAACCAGCACACGTTGAGGATTGTCGAGCCATTCTTCCAGCCTGGACTTTTTGCCCTTGCCGGACCTGGTTATATTTCGTTTATTGTCTTTCATTAGCGAAGGAAGAATTTAGCTTTGTGTACCAATGAAGGTTTGCTTTTAATTTTGGCGGCAAACTGTATGAATTCCGGTGTGGACAGTTCTCCACGAACTGTTTTCATCAAATCGAACATGGCTTGCAGCACTTCCTTTGCCTGTTCCGGGCTTTCCGCCTCAATCTTTACTTTGTATTCAAAACTACTCATCGTTTTTAGGATTACGGTTTTTCAGATAGTCCATTAATTCATCAGCAATGAAGGGGCTTTGTTCTATGGCAGAAAAAACCTGAAACACTTTTGCAAGCGTTATGTTCGGCAGCGACAGCAAGTATTGCTGGATCAGATTAATGATCTCAGCCCGCTTTTGTTGTTCCGGATCAGGTTCTTCTTCCACAATACCTGAAGCATCTTTTTGCTGGCCGGTCACCTGTTTGGGTTCCTGCTTTTCATCATCTACGCCCATCAATTCCGCTAATGGCTTTTTGATTTTCTCACGCTTAATCCCGAAGCTCTC